>Ga0325405_1000488_pt1 | contig 38227 bp, 27 predicted proteins | sample PopdelMetagenome_21_FD_205663 | JGI IMG/M metagenome (GOLD analysis project Ga0325405, IMG submission 205663) | Populus deltoides microbial communities from Bellville, Georgia, United States - Xylem-Control-R2 | ecosystem: Host-associated > Plants > Phyllosphere > Stem > Wood/Secondary xylem... | reverse complement strand
GCATAAACACGTGGCAGTCATGACTCTTCATTCCATACAATCTGCAGTCCTCTATATTAACCAGCCTTGATATGTTCGATGCATGTCCATCCGGAAAACGCAGACTCTTAAGCCATTTGTAGACTAGTAGTTGTGCGTTTTTCTCTAACACGAAGCTTGCTCTTGGTTTTGCGACCCATGACTCATCATAAACTAACTCCATATTTTTACGGTTACAGTATAAAGCTATATCCAATCTAGCCTTGATGTTGTCCTTTGTCTTCCCCTTCACATCCATGACGGTGTTGAAAATGTTCTCAAACATGTTCTTTTCGATGTGCATGACGTCAAGGTTATGGCGGAGCAGATTGGTCTTCCAATAAGGAAGCTCCCAAAAGATACTTCGCTTTACCCAATTATGGGTCAAACCAAAACCAGGAAACTTTTGCTTACCTAATTGAAGGCCAAACACAATGTCACTATACTCTGAGACAACATCATTCAATTCTTCACCAAAATGACGCGGGGATGCAACATCTTTTTCAACTCTGCCAACAAAGAAATCTTTTCTATTCTTTCTATACTTGTGATTGAGTGGCAAGAAGCGACGGTGACAGTAAAAAAAAGAAGTTTTACCTTCGTTTGCTAGCGTGAATGCCTTGTTGTTTTCCATACAGTATGGACATGCGAGTTTCCCATGCGTGCTCCAACCAGAAAGCATTCCATAAGTTGGAAAATCATTGATAGGCCACATCAAAGCCGCCCTCATAAGGAAATTTTGTTTCCTCGATATATCATAAGTCAGAGCTTCGGAGGACCACAACTGCGCCAACTCATCAATCAATGGTTGAAGACAAACATCTATATTCCGCCCTAGGCTACTTGGACCGGGTATGACAGTAGATAAAAACATGAACTCCGACCTCATACACATTTCCGGTGGCAAGTTATAAACTGTGAGTATGACCGGCCAACAAGAATAAGGAGCAGCAAATGACCCAAATGGGTTGAATTCATCTGTACACAACCCAAGACGCACATTCTTTGATTCAGCTGAAAAGTGAGGATACACACTATTAAAGATTTTCCACGCTTCACCGTCAGAAGGATGCACCATCACTCCATCAACCGCATCATGTGCTTGGTACCATGTCATGTGCTCAGCAGTCCTTGGTGACATGAATAACCTCTACAGTCTAGGTGTGATCGGGGAAGTATCTAAGTTTTTTATATGCCACTAGAGTCTTTCCCCTGCCAGTTCTAGGTTTGTAATGGGAATGCCCACATGTCATGCACTCAATCATCTCAGCATTTTCAAGGTAGTATAACATGCAGAAGTTAGGGCATATGTTAATTTTCTGGTATCCTAAACCGAGGGATTTCATCATGGACTTTGCAGCATAGAAGTTCTCTTTCAGCCTATTCCTTTCAGGTAAAATGCTTCTTGCCCGTTCAATAATCTTGTCATACCTGGCCTCACTCAACCTGTGATTTGACTTGATGGTGAACACATGTGCTACGGCCAATAATTTACTGTGGTTCGTGCAACCATCCCATAATGGTTCTTCAGAATCTTTCAACAAATTAGAAAACCTAGTTGCATCTGCATTAGGTTCTTCTTCTATGATTGGACATTAACTGACATTACCTTGATTCATTCTCATTGCATCCATAACCATATTTCTGTAAGGATTAATGTTGTCATTTGCCGCTTCATGCATGTTGCTAGCACTAGAAGTAGACCCAACCACCATTTCTTCCATTCTCCTCTTATTAACAAATACTTCTCCATGTGCATACCAAAATGGTAATTCTCCACAAACTCTCTGTGTAGAAGATGCATCATTGCAAAATCTGAATGCAGATACTTTTTATTTTGACACTTCCTGCATGGACACCTAATACCGCCTCCAGTAAAATTTTTGAGAATAGATGTTGCGAAATTAATAAAACCCTGAATCCCGTTACAATAATCCATCCTCCGCAATCCTTGGGGTGAATCTCGATACATCCATGAACGATCATTCATGACTTATATCGAACCTCTATAAAATTATGATGACATCAAGTATTAATTAATTAACTAAGTTAGGTAAATAAACTTGCAAAAATATTACTTTACCTCGAGATTATAAAACAGACCAATCACAACTTCTCATAAATATTAAATACTCATTATCATTTATCAACGTCCATACAAATTAAAATATATAAATTTACAGAAATTACCACTCCGCAATACCATTGATAAAACTTTAAACGGACCCATTAAGCAAGCTATTAATTATTTTAAAACAGCACATGTATTTCGATAGTTCCATAAAGTTTTAACAATTTACAAACAAATACAATCTTACAAAATCTAAAACAAACCATAACAAGTATAGAATCATACATTCATATACTACAAGTTTGTTTGAGAAATAACAATAAAACATGTACATCTACTAACAAAATACATACACTAAAAAAACAATAAAATTGACATTTAATTAAATGTTAAAATTTAAAAAGATAGATACTTACAAAAATTGATAAAATCCATCGGTAAATCAGAACACAGATGCTATGACCACAAAACTTCAAGAAATATAACTTGTTGTGCTGATATGAGGGAGATTTTTGTTTGAGGGGGAGGGGGGCTGGTTGTTTGCAGATGGGGAGAGTTGGGATTTGGAAGAAAAGGAGAAATAGGGGAGGAAAGGGTCAGCAGAGCTGACATATATTAACTGTTTTTGACGGTTTCACCGACAGAAACCCCGTCGATGATTACATCGGTGATTCTGACAGAAAAATCAACACGTCACCGTACGGATCTGCCATTTCAAATCCCTCGATGATTCCATCGGCAATTTAAATGGCACACCGGTCACGTCACTGTACGGGCTGTCGTTTTAAATCCGTCAGAAAAAATAACCCGCCAAAACCTCCACGTCAACGACCCGCCTTTTTTTTAATTCGGAAATTTTTTTGTCTATAATTCAGTTGGTAACTACCGATAGAAACTTTTCGTCGGTAGTTGCCGACTGAATTACGAACAGAAAAGTTTTTGTCGATAATTACCAACTGAATTACGGACAGAAAAGTGTCCGTCGGTAATTTCGACCTCAAATTACCGAGGACATATTCCGTTGGTAAATCCGTTGCTATTTAGCTAATTTTTGGTAGTGACTCTTATAAATATTTGAGCGCGATCCAACGATCGGATCAAAAGTTATGGTCTTTGGAGCCATCATCCTGGTTTGGCATGACCAGACTTCCTCTTGGATCTAGACCTGTTCACTGGTCTATAAATATGTCTGTTAGGCCATCTGCATAATCTATCAGGAACATATCATAATCTAGTTATGACAAATTACTTTTGACTATTCAGATCGTAAGCATGTTTATATCATTATCTCCACAAAAACATGTGCATATTGGTAGAGCAGCCTCAAGTTTTATTAGCAAAAGTGAGGACAGGTATGCGATCCAATTTTTTTTTATCAAATATGCTTCATTCTTTTCAACTAATTAAACATCCTACTTTGAATAAACACCATAAGTTTTGTGTGTTCTTGCTGGTAGAAATGCGAAATAGCATGTTCTAGAAATTGTAGTTAAATTCATAAATGTTTGTATGGTAAACGATGGTGTGTCTAATTGTTGAAGCGGGGCGGGGGGAGGCAACTATTCTTATGGTATTGAAGCATAAGGTGATATGTGTCATAACCCAATTCTGGGTTATTCCCCAAAAATTTATTCATTTCTTTATTTTTAAAATAAAAATAAAATAATAAAATAAAGGCTGGCAACGTGAAGAAAGTGGGCCGGGAAATCAAGCTGCAATATTTGGAGGAGATTCAAGGATAATTGTACCCCATTATGCCCAAAAATAGAAAAAAAAAATGCAAATTCAAGGTCAAATTAAATGATTATTGGACAAATTTACATAAAAATAAAGTCCAATAACATAATTAAATTTTTAATAAGTCAATTTGATTTAATCATGGGCCAAATTAAATTTTAATTATGTTTAAGAATTAATTTGGGTCCAATTGAAGGATTTAATTAAGTGCAAGGACTTAATTATACTTTAATTGGGTCAAATTAATTTTATTTAGGGCTTAATTGGTGAAACATTAAGTTTGGGGCCCTAATATGGGCTTAATTGAGAAGATTGGAATTTTAAGAGACCAAATTTAATTTTTACCAAGTTATTTGATTGAAATGAGGGGCCAAATTGCAAGAAAATTGAAGTTTTGGGGTCCATTAGGGGTTAAATTGAAGAAATTCGCATCTAGGGACCAGTTTGCAAAAGGCAGCGGACTATAGGGGCCTAATTGACAAAAACCGGGGACTAAATTGAAGAAATTAAAAGTTTAATGGTCAATTAGGGGTTAAATTACAAAAATCTGAGACTAGGGACTAATGTGCAAAAGGCGCGTAAATCCAGGGTTCCAATTAAAATTCGGCAAGGGTGTAATTGCATTAAATCAAAAGTTTAGGTCAATTAGGGGTACAATTGCATAAAAGTGAAAGTTGGAGGACTGCTTTGAACTTCGGAGAAATCCCTATTTAAAACCTAAAACAGCGCCGTTTTGAGTAAAAAAAAAAAAGAGGGACCAGATGACGCGTCGTCTGGTCACTATTCATTATCTTCCTTACTTTTTCGGAAAAACTGGTCCAGTCACCTCCTTTGCAGGTAGGGGCGAGCAAAAAAACCGAGAAACCGAATAAACCGAGAAAATCGAGAAAAAAATAACCGAAAAAAACCGAACAAAAAAAACTGATTAAACTGATTAAATTTTTTGCAAAACTTTTCGGTTCGGTTAGGTTTCGGTTTCAGAAACCTGAAACCGGAAAAACCCCAACCGAACCGAACCGGTTCAGTTTAAAGGGTACTCTAAATACAAAAAAAAAATTGCGTTACTTTTCTTAACCCTAGCTTCCATACTCCTACTCCAGTCATCCTTCTCCTTGCTCTTGAGCCGTTCCCTCAACTCACAATTCACAATTTCACATCTATAACGAAATCAATCCATCTTCATCTACTGGACCACAGCCAGCCACATCCCTCTCCCAGCATCTTCATCTTCAAACGCCAGCCAGCCACATCCTTCTCCCATCATCTTCATCTTCAAACGCCAGTCAGCCACATCCCTTTCCCACTGGCCAGGCGACCACCATCTTCATCTTCAAACCCCAGTCAGCCACGTCCCTCTCTCACACGGTCACACCCGATCTTGAATCGTAGGACACACACCACACCGGCTCATCGAACCTCAAGAGTCCAACTCCAGATCCAGTCAGGCAGTCACCTCCCTCTATCACACCCGACCTTGAATCATGTCACACCAGGTATGGTTTCTTTTTTGTCAATCCCTGTTTTTTTTTTTTTTTGAACATATGCTCTGTGGTTCCGTTTATTTTTTAATAAACTTCTTAAGAAGAAATTTATGACAGAGACAATGTGTTTTTCTTTGCTGAGAAAGACAATATGTTAATGAATTCGTGTTTTATTAAGGTCGTGAGTAGCAATGAAAAAATAATGGAATCTAGATTAATATCGGAATGAGGGTTAATTTAATAAACAAACTCTTGCATGTTAATTTAATATACAAAACACAGATTGATTGTTCCAAATGCTAAAGCTAACAACACATCACTGAAAGAAATGGGAAAATAGGAAAAATTAGCACTGGTGGTGGTAAAACTTGATTATTACTAAAGAGACCTCTTTGTGCTGTTTTAGCTAGAAATTAGAGATCAAATTCCACTCATACTCTGAGGTGGAGTACTGGTAAAAGATTAGAAAAATTATCTCATTATGTTAATAGCCAAGCAACTAAAGAAGAAAATGATACTAAAAAAATGATAAAAGCTTGTAATACCAATGCGATGAATTGGTATTATGAGCCTGATGTTATTACATCAGGGAGGAAAATGGGAAAAGATAGTTTCCCCGAGAGGCATTTGTTTTAAATATCATTGCTAATCTATTATTATGGTGTGCTGTGTGCTAAAAAAATAGAGAATAATGTTTATTATCTGTGTTAAAAAAAGAAGGGGTTCGGTGGATTGTAATTTATTAATTCTGAAAACTAAATTTTTTTTATTTTATGAAAAGAGAATAATATATATATATATATATTGTATTGTATTGTATTATTGTCTATTGAGATTACAAATTACAATCTCAACACTCAGCAACATAATTTGTTTTACAACATATCAACCAAAATAAAAGAACTTAACTTGTGAAAATAATCTTTAAAAGTACAGTTGAACTTATGCATGTCATATTATTGTTAATCTATTATAAATTATTGGTTTTTAACATGTTTTCATTATGTAATAACAGATGGAAACTACTCAAATTCAAAATGATTTATCCACGGGCACTACACCAACATCAACTACTTCTCCAACTTCAAAACCTAACGCAGAATCAACCAATGCAGGATCCACCACAGATACAAAAGGTAAACAACCTCAAGTCCTTACATCTAGGAAAAGAAATGCTGATGATAAAAAGAAGTCACAAATTTGGGATCACTTTACAAAACTTGATGTTGATTTTAAAACCCCTGGAGCTGAATGTAATTATTGTGGAAAACATTATGCATGTCATACTATTGTTAATGGCACAAGTAATATGTGGAGTCATTTAAAAGTGTGCAAGAAGTTCCCTTTTGTGGTTGATAAGAAACAAAAGGTTTTGGTATTAGAACCTAAGATAGAGAAGGGTGAATTGGGAGAACAAAATGTGGGAAGTCTCAAGGCAATAGGTTATAATTATGATGAATGTAGACAAGCACTAGCAAAGATGGTTATAATTGATGAGTTGCCTTTTAATTTTGTGGAGGGTCGGGGATTTAAATTGTTTGCTAGGACTATGCAACCTAGATTTGACATTCCTTCTCGTTTTACAATTATGAGAGATTGTTTGAAACTTTATGTTGAAGAGAAGGATAGATTGAGGACAGCTCTTAGGGGTCAACGATTGTGCTTGACAACAGATACATGGACATCAATCCAAAATATTAACTATATGTGTTTAACAGCTCATTGGATTGATAATGACTGGAATTTGCATAAAAGAATTCTTAATTTTTGTCAAGTTTCCAATCATATGGGTGAGACAATTGGCCAAGTTATTGAGAATTGTTTGTTGGAGTGGGGGATTGATAAACTGTTGACTATTACATTAGACAATGCAAGCTCTAATAATGTGACCATTTCATATTTAAAGAATGTGATGAAAGATTGGCCAACTAATATATTGTCAAATGAGCACTTGCATGTTAGATGTTGTGCACACATTGTAAACCTCATTGTGTGTGATGGCTTGAAAGAGATTAATGATTCAGTTGTTAAGATTCGAAATGCAATTAGGTTTGTGAGATCTTCACCATCGAGGCATCTTGCATTTAAGAAGTGTGCTGAAAAGTTGCATATAGAGTGTAAGAAATCATTGTGTTTAGATGTTGCAACTCGATGGAATTCAACTTATCTTATGCTAGAAGCTGCTGAAAAGTTTGAAAAGGTGTTTGTGAGGTTAGGTGAAAGAGAACTTAGGTATATGAGTTACTTTTTGGAGGTTGATTCAAAGGGGAATAAAAAAAACATAGGGCCACCTGGTTTGGAGGATTGGGAAAATGCAAGAACTTTGGTTAAGTTCTTAAAGATCTTTTATATGGTTACATTGAGATTTTCTGGCTCATTGCATGTCACATCAAATTCTTTCTTCAATGAATTGATTTACATGCATACAAACTTGTTGCAATTGTGTAAAAATAAAGATAGTATTTTAAGTGGAATGGCAATGAAGATGATGTTAAAGTTTGAGAAGTATTGGGGTTGTGAAGTAAATCAGAATTTTTTATTATATGTGGCTAATGTCTTAGATCCACGTTTTAAGTTGAAATATGTGAAATTTTGTTTTGGTGATTTGTATGATTATGACAAAGCACAATTGCTAACAAATAAGGTGAAAGATACTTTGATGAGCTTGTATGAGTTTTATTTGAAAATTGATGAAGTGGTGGATAATAATAGGCATAAACAGGATGTTAATGCTATTGATGATGTGGAGGTAGATGTTAACACTTTGGCTCGATTCAAAAGACATTTGCTGGAGGTGGATAGTGTGGAAAATAAAAATGAGGTTGAGAGGTATTTGATTGAAGGTTGTGAGGATCCTAATGATGATAAGTTAGATATTTTGGGTTGGTGGAAAAGTAATGCTTTGAAATATAAGATACTTTCAAAGGTTGCACAACATGTTCTGGCTATTCCTATATCCACAGTGGCTTCTGAATCAGCATTTAGCACAGGTGGTCGTGTACTTGATCAATTTCGAAGTTCTCTCTCTCCAGCAACTGTTCAAGCACTCATTTGTTGTCAAAATTGGTTGCATCATGGATCAATTCCAACTGATATTAGAAGCTTGATAAATGATCTTGAAACCTACGAAAACCTTGAGTCAGGTAATTTTTTTTAGAAATTTGCACCTTTTATTTTGTTATTTATTAATTAAATTGTTTGCAATCATCTAACATGTCTAATTTTTTATTTTGTAGAATTTGGTGGAAAGTTACATTTAGTAACGGATGATAATTAGTTCAAAAGTTACTTTGATGGTAAAATACTACTATTTATTTTTACATATTCTAATTTATTTTATCATGTTATAATTTTAGATCTTGATTTTCAGGTTTTGATGTCAATGGTATTACGGAATCAAAGTGCAATGTTCTTGTCATCTTGATGTGCTTTTTGATTGAGATGATGTACACAATGAAGATTTATATTTTTTGCATGAAGAATTTTATTTTTTATGGCAATGTTATTTGTTATTTTTTTTAAGCCCTTTTGAAGGCAATGCTTTGTAATTTTAATTTTAATTTGATGTGTGTGTTATTTTAACTTTGATGCATGAGGAGTCCAATCTCCAAAACATAAGTATTAGAAAGACTTGCAACATATTAAACATAATATTAGCACTAATAATTTAATATAAATAAATATTTGGTGACAAAAAATATTAAATATATTATAGAATTTTGTAATAAAATTAGATAATATTTACATTAATTACAAGCCCATCAGAAAACCATTAAAAGGCCCAAAAAAGCCCAAAAATAATAATACAGGTTTTCTGTTAAAAAACCAAACCGAACATACCGAACCGAAACCGGTCGGTTTGAACCTGTTTCAGTTCGGTTCCGGTTTGAATTTTTAAGTTTTTCAAAATTTGATTTTGGTTATTTTTTAGATAAAAACCGAACCGAACCGAATTTGCTCACCCCTATTTGCAAGTGCATTTAATGCACTTAACGTCCACCAAATTTGCCAAACCGTGCACGAAACTGATCACCAGACATCCCTCTACATCTGGGTATGGTCGTCACCGGTTCACTAGCACACAAACGAACGTGGCACCACTCCAAAGAAGCCATCTCAGGCAGCTTGCAGCTGCAGATTGACAGTGCACCATGCCTACTTTGAGCCAACGGTTGGGATCCTTCTCAATCGAATCAAGGGTTGGAATTTATTCCTATGTGAAGACAAGATTACCCTCTTCCACCGCCTATAAATAGAGGCTCCTTTAGTGACCTGGGGGAGAATACAATCGAACGCAAAGTTGGCTGAAAACTAGCCTTCCTTGCTCAGTTTTCCTGCAACCAGCCCTTTCTCTTCTTTTTCTCTCCGCCGTGGCCTTCAACCACCACCACCATCATCACCTGTCTTTTCACCATCATCCCCACCTCAAGTAGCCATCAAACCATCACACATGGTGGTTGCACCATTTCGCTCTCTCCTCTGTAAAAATCTTCTTCTTTGCCACCGTGAACCCGGCAGCAGCAGCCCCAACATCGGCAGCAACAACCACCTCACCCAAAAGCTTTTGCTTTTCCCAAAGGCAGCCATGACAATATCTCTCTTCTCAGCCACTCCAACAGTTCCAGCCATGAGCTTTCCTTCTCCTTTGTAGGACTCTACTCCTTCTTCTTCCAGCTATGACCAGAGCAAGCCACCGGCCTCACCACCTCCAGTTGCACCTTGCGCCACCAGCCAGCTCCCTCCACGCTAGGTAAGCTTCCCTCCTCTCTTCTTCTTCTTCCTCCCTTTTCTGTTATATTGCATGTGAACAGTGCAATGTGAATTAATTCATGTTACACTATTGCGTGCAACTTAGTCACTAAGCTATGCCAGTGACTAATTGCTTTAGGCTGGACTTGTTCTGGCCCAGCCTAGTTGGCTGGGCCAGGTCTAGCCCATCCCTAAAATTAAAAGAAGAAGAATCTTGTGGGCCGAGTTCGGCCCAACATTTTTGGGCCAATATTAGCCACTATTTTTTGGACTGAGCTCGGCCCAGCTATCTGGGAAGGCCCAGTCCACATATGTTGTAATATATTAATAACATATTATCTATTATTATTATATTTTAAAAAAAAAACAACAAAAAAATTCAAAAATTTTCAAAGGGGCACTTTAAAATATTTGTGATTTTCTCAAATATTTTTCTACCAATTTTGCTTAATATTGGGTTGTATACTTACATTGTAAGATACAAGTCCGGTATTAAAATACCCAGTTTTCTCCGAAATATTTTCAAAAAAAACAAAAAAATCTCAAAAAACTTTTAAATCAATTTCTCTCTTTTAAAAAAAATTATTTTCATGCATACGGCCAAATCCTAAAAATTTTCCAAGCATATTTTCATTAAAAGATTACATCTTTCTCATGTTTTGAAAATAAAAAATGGATATCGTAACCAGTTTTTGATTATCTATTAGGATTTGGCCAACATGTCAAAAATCTTTTCCCGATTCTTTTTTTAAGGATTTAGATGTAGACTTTAATATTTGTGGGGTGTAAAATTACACGATAAAGTACACCCTCAAGTATTAAAGATACAAGGTGTAAATAGATGCAATGCTAAATTTCAGACTTTAGAACGGTTAGGATTTAACCCGATAAGGTAGAGACTCTCTCATGAAGAGAGATCTACCTTGAGCCTTAGAAAAGACCAACGAATAGAAACCTGACTTGGAAAAAAACAATCAAACAACAATGCAGCTTACCTTAGGTAGGGTGCACTGGGGTGATGCGTCTTCCCCTTGCACAACCAGTCCCTTACCCAAGACTCTCGCAAACCATAGGTTCCTAGTGACCATAATACTAGGTGGCGACTCCTAAACATTAATCATAATTTTATGATTAAATCCAAAAACCCTTCCCAACACACAACACCCCTCATCAGGAGGCACGACACGAGCCTCCGCCATCACCAGATGACGTCGCGCCTCCCGCAATAGGATGGCGACTCCGCTGGGGACATCTTGTTTGGTCGGACTAAGCTTTGCTTGTTTAATTGCTTGCCTTTTTGTTAGTCTTTAATTTTAGCTTGCATTTTACTGTATTAGCATGTAATTTTGTGAATAAACCCAATTCTAGGTTAGGTGGGGAGTAGCAGTCTGCCTCATGACTTTCAGTTAGGGTTCAGATTCGTGAAACATCTAACTATGAGCTGAGTGTTTACTCGGTGATGGCGGTCACACAGTGCCCCAACTATCCCTTGTAAACCCCCATACTGCCTTCATGAAAGGTAGTCACTGGGTAGTTCATAGACCTTTTGAGATTAGTTAGAAAACATATCCCTCATATAATAACCTAGAACTTGTTTAAACTCTGTAGGATTTTTTTTGAGCTAAGACCATGACTTCCATTACCTTTTCGGAATACGGGGAAAGATCTGAGATAATGCAATTAGTCGAAGGGGATTGCTTAAGAACCAAAGTTGAAGAATTACCACACATAACCAAAGTGCACTGCTCCATAGACAGAATAAAGAAGTTGGCCCCGATTGTGGGATATATAGATGAGAATCTGTTTGAGAAAAGGTATGGAAGGATCACTCATCTAGTAAGAATTCATGTTCAGATTTCAGCAGTCAAAGCCTTGATACATTTCTAGGATCCGAGCTATAGGTGTTTCACCTTCGGGGATGTTGATATGATCCCTACTCTTAAAGAATATGCCCAGATATTGAGTTTCCCGAATGACCCTTACAAAGTGTACTTCAGGCAAAGAATTGAGAGTACAGCTGCAGCAGTTGCAAAACTTCTACATTTGGACCAAGTTGATCGATACATGACATCCAATTGAGGGTTCAAATGGAAAATGATAGAGAGTAAATTGAAGACTGATAAAGAAAAAGGGAAGTTAGGTGAAGAAAGATATCAGATAATTGTTTTGGCCATCTTTAGGCTGGTCCTGTTTCCTTCGGAAGCTGCTGGAATTATTAGCATTGAAGCTGCAAACGCTTTCCTAGAATTTGAACAAACAAAGAATAACCCTGCTTCAGCTATCATAGCTGAAACCTTCCTATCTCTAAATCATTGCATACTGCATGGGAAAGGGGTGATGTGATGCTGTATTCCTCTCTTATTCATGTGGATAGTTAGTCATTTGGAAACTTCAAAAGAAGTCTTTAATAATTTTTAGTGGTTTAACATGAGGCCTCTTGAGTTGGTGCTGACTAAAGAATGGAGTGATTTGGATGAAAAGGCATGGATAAGGAAATACCAAGCACTTCCCCCAAAGTAATTTTAGATGGAGAGCTCCTTGGGTAAGCGGTTCATTTTACCTTATGGGTTGTGGCGACAAAGCATGGGTTCCATTGATTGGCTTAACTGGATATATCAGTTACTCATCCTCATTGGTGGCCAGACAGTTTGGAGGAGTACAATACGTGCCAAGAACTAGGGAGTTAGCCGAGTACACCGGTCTGTTTAAAGAAGCTAGCTCTTTGGATATGTTAGATGCCATCAGAAATGATTGGAACCAGCCTGTTTTGGTCTATAAGGAAGAGCATCAAAAAGAGTTCTCAGTCAGCCCTGCATATTCAATATGAAGGAGTGGCAGCTCATCTAAGATACTTCAAAAGGCAAAAGAGCAAAGAAGAGCCCAAAATAAGCCATCTGTGACATTGGAGCTCAAAAGAAAAAGGGTCAACAATGATGAAGATCTCCAAAAAGAGTTGGATAAGCTGAGAATTGAGCTCAGCAATAGCAAAAATCATCAGAAATTCCTAGAAAACCAACTTCTGAAAGAAGAAGAGATGAAGGCCTCACTAGATCAGCAATTGAAGGAAAGAGATGAGCAAATTGTTAAGTTAAAGAAGAACCAGCATGAAGCAAAAAAGCAACTGAAGGAGGGGAAAGCCAAGTATGACGAGCTGGTAAATAAGCATGTAATGGTGGAGCAGGAATTGGTGACTCTAAAAAGGGCCTCAGAAAGTAGAAAGTCTGCTAACAAAGAGACAATAGCTTCTCTGAAGAAAGAAAGGGACCAGTATAAATTAAAATAGGAAGCTGGAAAAGAGAAGAACAAATTAGCTGATCTCACCATTAAAGAAGAAAGAAGCTTAAGAACTCAATATCAGATGCAGGCTAAAGATGAGAGAGAAGCAAGGAGGGTAGCTAAGTCAGACATGAAGGAATACCTGGACAAAATAAATGGTATGAGAAACTGAGTTTTTGTGATACAAGCCGAGTTTGAGTCCCGAGAGGAAGAAGCAAAGAAGATGCAAGAACAGTTTGAGGAATGGCAAGACTATATCAGCAATCTCGATGTATAACTAAACACTAAGGTGGTCGAGCTTGATATAGAGAAGGAGGAATTGCAAAGGGCCAGAAAACAGATTCAACAGTTGGAAAAGATGGTTCAAATCTTGGAGAAAAACAATGAATCATTAGCTCCCAGTAATGGAACATTGCTTCAAGATAACACCTTGTTCCATTATAAGATTAAACAAACTGACAGACTAATTAACATGGTGGCTCGAAAGGCAAATGAGCTACGAGTGAAGGCTTCCAGGATTGGCAACAGCCGTCATAGATATGAGGAGTACTTGAATGAAGTTTCCTCTTTCATCAGGAATGTAGCCAATAGAGGAATAACATTTGAATAAAGACACTTTGTATGAACCATTTGTATAGGCCTAAGCCTACTTTTGAACTTTTATGATGTGTATGGAATTCAATCAATCAAAGGACTTGGGTAAAACCTCATTGAGTATATCAAACTTCATATTCTACTTGAATTTGATAAAGGAAGTTATGGATTAGCTCTTTAATCCATATACATGCATCTTTTTCATTTTGAATTCATATTCATACATTCATTCATTATAACACACATGCATACGCTAGGTCAAAATATAGATCTCCAAAGAGTCTATAACACTCGACTCTGAGAAAGGAATATGGAAGACGAAGAGCGTGCTTACCGTGAAGCTCATTTCCAAGAAGAGTTGGATTCTCTAAAGGTTAGTGTGGCTCGCCTCACCAGCTTACTCGAGTAAGCACTAAGGAATACCTCTGGTGAAAGCCCTTCCACTAAACCTGCCACTTTCCCAGCAAATCAACCTGAAGAAATAACAGGAGAACAAGCATAGGAGCCCCGGCACAATCCAGCATTTATGCAGTCAACAACACCAGTACCAACACCTACAGTCGCAAATGTAGTTGCTAATGAGTCTCACAAAACCAAGCCATTTGATGACATTGATCAAGACAAGATGGCAGCATTAGAGGCTAGGATTAGGGCCATTGAAGGAGTAGACTTATACGACCTAGTACGAGCTGCAGAAATGTGTCTAGTCCCTAATATGGTGGTACCAAAGAAATTTCGAGTTCCTGAATTTATCAAATATATCAGAACTCAATGCCCTATTATCCATCTCAAATCTTATTGCAATAAAATGGCAGAAGTAGTGCACGATGAGAAGCTACTGATGCACTTCTTCCAAGACAGCTTGAGTGGAGCAGCGTTGAGTTGGTATATAAGATTAGATAATACCAGGATTCATGCATAGAAGGATCTTGTAGATGCTTTCATCAAGCAATACAAATACAACATGGATATTGCTCCAGATAGAACCAGTCTATCTAATCTGGAGAAAAGAGACAAAGAGAGTATAAGGGAGTATGCCCAAAGATGGAGAGATTTGGCAGCGCAAGTACATCCCCCTCTCCTAGAAAAGGAAATGGTTGCTCTGTTTGCTAAGAAGCTAAAAGCGTCATACTACGAACACGTGATGGGTAGTTCGGCTCATTGATTCACTGAGGCTGTGGCAATAGCAGAACGAATAGAGCAAGGGGTAAAGAGCGGGAGAATCTCTACACCCATGGAAGAAAAGGGTTCTGGAGTAAAGAAGAGGGAGATTGATCATGTCGAAAGTAGCTATAAAAGCAAAAAAGGCCAATTCCAAAGATATAACACTCCATCCCTTTCATCCCAAATCGCCAACACCAATTTCAACTTCCCGATCCCAGTTAGAAAACCTGAACCCCAAAACCACCAAGTAAAAAACCAAGATGAAAGTTTTCCCAAAAAGAACTACCAAAGAACCCAAGAACAATTGCCTCCATTGTCGTTACCCCTGAATGAAATGTGCCAAAAGCTACTAAGTATCGGACAAGTAGCCCCTGTACCTTTAGCACCCCTACAACCGCCTTACCCTAGCTGGTATAAGTCAGATCTTACCCACGAATACCACGCTGGTGTAGCTGGGCATATCATCCATACTTGCAACGCTTTTAAGAGAAAGCTTCTATAATTGATCAAAGCAGGATTGATAACATTTGAAGATGCCCCTAATGTGAATACGAACCCTCTACCCAATCATGCTTCAGGTAGTGGGTCTGTAAACATGTTAGAAATAAAACACTCAAAAAGCTTGAAGGCATCAATGGATAGGATCTACCAAATGATGGTAGATGCAAGGTACAAAGAGCATAGCGAGATGTGTTGTGAACATCATAATATAGAAGGCCATGTAATTAGCCAGTGTGAGGGTTTTCACAAAAAGTGATGCAAATGATGAGTCGTGGATTGCTACGAATCAAGAAAGCAACAGGTGAGGAGGTGTCCATGATGGAGGCACCAAAAAAAGAGGTATGTCGAATACAATTCATTATAGGGAAGCCACCCAAACTGGTCTTATCTAAACCAGTAGTGGCGTATCAAGGGAATTACAATGCCTTACCTCATGACTATGGGTGTTCCTTTAAAAGCACTCAGCAGCCGCCTGTTTTTCAAGCAGAAATTAGAGGATTAACCCGTAGCGACAGATGTTTCACTCTAGAAGAACTGGAAAAACAAAGAAAAGCTAAGGGTAAAGAGGGGGTTGACGTGACCGAGGAAATAAATAAACTTGTCACGAAAGAGGAAACCAATGAATTCTTGAAGCTGATGAAACATAGTGAATATAGTGTTGTTGAACAGCTCAAGAAAACTCCAGCAAGAATATCATTGTTGTCTTTGATTCTAAGCTCTGAGCCACACAGGAAGGCTCTATAGAAGGTATTGAATGAGGCATACGTTCCTCAGGACATCAATCAAGAAGCTATGGAACATTTGGTGGGAAGAATCCAAGCCTCGAATTATATATACTTCACTAAAGATGAATCGGGTCCCAATGGTACTGGGCAAAACAAGCCACTATACATTACAGTGCGGTGTAAGGATATTCTAATCGGAAAAGTACTCGTCGATAATGGTTCTGCACTGAACGTACTACCAAGGCATATGTTGAAAGAAATGCCTATCGATGAGTCATATATGAAACCTAGCACATTGATGGTGAGAGCATATGATGGTTCGCCAAGACAAATAATTGGAACCTTAGAAGTGGAGCTATATGTAGGGCCGCAGATGTTCCTGATAACATTACAAGTAATGGACATTCACCCATCTTACAGTATATTATTAGGAAGGCCATGGATTCATGCAGCTGGAGCAGTGGCTTCTTCACTACACCAGTGTTTAAAATATATTGTGAGTGGAATGTTGATAACTGTCAAAGCTGAAGAGACAGTTTCCATGATAAAAAATATAGTCTACCCTTCATTGAAGCGAAAGATTATAGAGATGGGGATATTCATGCATTTGAAATTGTGAATACGGAATGGGTTCCTGAAGGTGCAGTGCTGAGAAAGCCCAAAATCCCTGAAGCAGCAAAAATGGCTGCTAGATGCTTTCTAAAGAATGCGGCTCCTTTCCAATATAATCCTAAGACTGGACCGATCAAGCTAAAGAGTGTGGATCAAAGATTTGGGCTTGGATATAAGCCCAAGAAAGATGACTACAAACGGGTTGCCCAGATTAGAAAGGAGGCAACAGTGGCAAGGATTGAAAGAAGAGAGCCAGAAGAAGAAGAATTTGTCATCCCACTGCTCCAAGTATCTTTCCCAAAGGCTATAGAAGTGATTAGATCCAGCATCGTAGATCTCCACATCAGTACCCTGGAGAGCGAAGAAGGAAAGCAGATAGAGGAAGCGGATCTCGAAGTGAAGGATGAAGTTCTACCATAGTTTTCCATTCACACTATTGACGAACCCCCTGCAAGATTTTTTGTGCGAAGATTGGCTGAAGGAGAGGTGTACCAGAATTGGAAGATGGAGATTGCCCCTATTGTGTTTAAAAAGTAATTGCTCTTGTTTGATCATGTTTGGATTTGTTTTGCTTTGTTTTGACTTGTGCTGATCTTGTTTAGCTCATGATACCGCAAGATTTTCTATGTTAACCGAGCACTTTTGTTTTAATGAGATCATGCATTTTCTTTGTGTCCAATGTGTCTTCATCCTCTTATCCTCTCACAAATCACACTTACACGAGCACACCTTACACTTTCAGGAATCCTGAAAGTTCCATCGGTTCACAAAACCACTACACTAAGAATAATTGGCCAAAATTTTATAATATGGTTGCAATGGGCGATGAAGAATGGGAGGAAGAAGATATAAAAAAATTTATTAGGTTGGTAGAAAACTCTGAAAAGTCCTGGGAACCTGTTAGTGAGAAACTAGAAGTCATCAACTTGGGAAATGAGCAAGAAAAGAAGGAACTAAAGATTGGCACCCTTGTTACAACTAAAGAAAGAAATATACTAGTCTCTCTTTTACATGAATATACAGATGTTTTTGCTTGGACTTATGCAGATATGCCCGGTCTAGATACTAACATAGTAGTACATAAAATTTCCTTAATAGAAGGAAGCAAACTAGTTAAGCAGAAAACCAAGCGAATACGCCCGGACATGTTGCTCAAGGTAAAGGCTAAGATTCAAAAATAATGGGATGCAGGATTTCTAGATGTGGTCCAATATCCTCAATGGGTAGCTAATGTAGTTATAGTCCCAAAAAAAGATGGCAAGATCCGGGTGTGTGTGGACTATAGAGATTTGAATAAGGCGAGCCTAAAAGATGATTTTCCTTTACCTCACATAGACATTCTACTTGATAATGCTGCAAGAAATGCCACATGTTCTTTTATGGATGGGTTCTCTGGTTATAACCAGATAAGAATGGCGAAAGAAGACAAAGAGAAGACCACCTTTGTCACACCTTGGGGAACGTTCTGCTATAAAGTAATGCCATTCGGATTGAAGAATCTTGGAGCCACATATCAAAGGGATTGGGTTACGCTATTCCATGATATGATACACCGAGAAGTGGAGGTTTATGTGGATGATATTCTTGCAAAATCAAAGAAGGAAGAAGATCATGTGCAAGTATTAAGAAGACTATTTGAAAGGCTGCAAAAGTACCAGCTAAAGTTGAACCCTGGAAAATGCTCATTCGGGGTAAAAACAGGAAAATTGTTGGGCTTTATAGTAAGTGATCGAGGAATAGAAATTGATCCTGATAAAGCCAAAGTTATTCAAGAGATGCCTGAACCTAAGACAGAAAAGGAAGTAAAAAGTTTCCTTGGGCGCCTAAATTACATAGCTCGGTTTATATCTCAGCTAACAGTGACCTGTGAGCTAATTTTTCGCTTGCTTAGGAAGAAAATCTTGGAGTATGGGACAATGACTGTCAGGAAGCCTTTGATAAAATAAAGAGGTATTTGCAAAATCCACCGCTGCTAGTACCTCCAACATCAGGGAGGCCTTTGATCTTGTATTTGATAGTAACAGAAACAGCTATAGGCTGTGTATTGGGACAACATGATGAATCAAGAAGGAAAGAGCAAGCTATTTACTACTTAAGTAAAAAATTCAATGACTGTGAGTCAAGATACACAACAATTGAAAGGTTGTGTTATGCCTTGGTTTGAAGTGCGAAAAGACTCGGGCAGTATATGTTGTACTACACAACCTGGTTGATTTCAAAATTAGTTCTGCTCAAGTATATCTGTGAAAAACCTTACCTGTCAAGTAGAATAGCAAGGTGGCAAGTGTTGTTGGCAGAATATAACATTATCTTTATAACAAAAAAAAAGCTGTAAAAGGAAGTGTAATCGCCGATCATCTTGCAGATCATGCCATGAAAAACTATGAGCCTCTAAACTTTGACCTCCCAGATGAAGATGTGATAATAATCGAGAATGGAGGCGGGGAAAGCGATACGTGGACCCTTTACTTTGATGGTGCAGTAAATGTATCAGGAAATGGGGCAGAAGTGGTAGTAATTTCCCCAGAAAATAAGCAGTATCCTGTTTCAGCAAGGTTACTGTTTGAATGTACCAATAATACAGCCGAGTATGAAGCCTGCATTATTGGCTTGGAAGCGACTTTAGAACTTAAAGCCAAGAAGCTTGAGGTCTTCGGGGATTCCTTATTAATCATCTACCAAGTCAAAGGTGAGTGGCAAACCAAGGATGAGAAATTGAAGTTGTATCAAAATTATCTTTTGAGGTTAGCCATTGAATTTGAAGAGATTAAATTCACCCACATAAGTAGAGATAAGAATCAGTTTGCTGATGCCCTGGCAACCTTAGCTTTAATGACACAAGTCGATATCAGAAGCAAGATCTAGCCAATAGATATCTAAGTTAAAAGCTTCCAAGCCCATTTTTGCTTAATTGAAGAATCTCCAGATGGGAAACCATGGTATAATGACATCAAGAAGTTTCTCCAACATCGAGAATACCCTCAAGGGATTTACAAGACAAATGAAAATACTTTGAGGAGAATGACCATGAATTTTTACTTAGATGAAGAAATTTTATATATAAGGTCATTTGATGGGACCCTGCTCAGGTGTCTGAATGAAAATGAGATTGAACAAACATTAAAAAAAGTCCATGAGGGAATTTGTGCTACACATACTAATGGGCATACAATGGCAAAGCAAATACAAAGGTCAAGATATTTCTAGTTGACCATGGAGAGAGATTGTATAGACTACGTGAGAAAATGCCACAAGTGTCAGATATATGGTGATAGAATAAATGTGCCTCCAACACCTCTGTTCAATATGATCTCACTTTGGCCTTTTGATATGTGGGGTTTGGATGTTATAGGGCCACTCAACCCTAAAGCAAGCAATGGACATAAATTTATTCTGGTGGCCATCGACTATTTCACCAAATGGGTAGAAGCCAATTCTTACGCCCATGTAACGCAGAAAGTAGTTAAGAGATTCATTGAAAAGGATTTGGTCTATCGTTATGGTTTGCCAGCAAGATTGGTAACTGATAACGCTCAGAATTTCAATGGGAAGCTGATTGACGAACTATGCACCAAGTGGAAGATTAAACACCTCAATTCTTCCCCTTATAGACCAAAGATGAATGGGGCGGTGGAAGCAGCCAATAAGAATCTCAAGAAAATCATCCAAAAAATGGTGGTCACCTACAAGGATTGGCATGAGATGCTCCCATACGCACTTCATGTATACCGCACCACAGTTAGAACTTCTACAAATGCAACCCCATATTCGTTAATATATGGAATGGAGGCAGTTATGCCCTTAGAAGTTGAAATCCCATCACTGTGGATCTTGAAGGATGCAGAACTAGACGAACCAGAATGGGCGAGGTTAAGATTTGAGCAGCTAAACTTGATTGATGAAAGAAGACTAGTAGTTGTTTGTCATCACCAATTATACCAAAGCAGGATAGCAAAGGCTTACAACAAGAAGGTCAAACCAAGGGTGTTTAAGGAGAGGGATTTGGTGTTAAAGAAGAAGGCTTACAACAAGAAGGTCAAACCAAGGGTGTTTAAGGAGAGGGATTTGGTGTTAAAGAAGATCTCACTAACATCAGGAGAAGGTCAAAGTAAGTGGACACCAAACTACAAGGGGCCATATGTGGTGAAAAAGGCTTTTTCTAGAGGGGCCTTAATTTTGACTAATATGGATGGAAAGAATCTACCTAGACTTGTAAACTCAGATGTTGTAAAGAAGTATTATGCCTAATGTATTTTCCTTATCATTCAATAAAATTGAAGTTTGGCCAAGATTTAGTGTGCTTTCCCTAAAAGAAGCTAAATCAATTTTAACTAAAATTATTTTTTATAAAATATTTTTTTTTCAAATCATAATAATTACCGCAATATCAAAAACACTATATATATAATAGTATCACTTGTTATTCTAACCATCAAGTGCTCCATGTATATTTTATTAAAAAAAAGTAATTTTAAATAAATATTTCAAAAATTAAACAATACTTAATAGTTAATTGGTCCATGTATATTTCTCTGTTATGATCTCTGAGCAAAACTCAATGTATGATTGATTTCTGCCAACACATGCCAAGTCTACTTGAAAATTTCCAAACGAGAATTGGATTTTTCTTTCTTATTGCTGGCAGCCTGGCACCTTCCTAGCAAAAGTCTTGGGCAGTGCCTCCTAAGTCAGAAATGAAACATCGAAGAATTTTTAAATGTTATGGTTTTTTCAGCTACATTGTGATTTATGGGAAATTTCCTGTGATGTTTAATGAATTTTCTTGGAATTTCTTCCCTCCCTCTCCGACTCCAATATGGTAAATGTCCTGTGATTTAATAGAAATAATTGTGTTTAATAATTATTTCTATTAAATAAAACAAAATGATATAAAAAACAAAATGACGGTGGACAAATAATGCATCTAGATGTGAACAAAAGATTCTTCTAAGGTAAGCCTAGTTATGTGGCCCGCGCTATACTGCGGGTTCACCTTTTATTTTTATTAAAAATTTGGGTTCTGGTGCGGCACGACCCATCGCTATTTTGGATTATGCATATTGCCGGACTCAAGGCTATTTGGGTCTTACATTGGTAGCATTAAAGTCTATTTTGGGTCTTGTGCTGCCAATGACCCAAGGTTATTTTGGATGCTGCAGCCTACGGGACCTAAAGATAGTTGGGTTTTGGTACAGCCCAAGCACCACGTGTGCGCTTGTTTTGCCAGCACACAGGCAGGCAATCCAAGCGCCACATATGTGCTTGGTCTGCCCAACACACAGGCTAGGCAGACCGAGCGCTAGGTGACCAAGGTCGGGGGCATGGCCAGCGGGTGTGGCCTGCCCAGCGCCAGGTGTCCGCAACCCCAATGGACGCGCCACCAACTTGGCGCTTGGGTCCTGCATGCTACAGCCTCTCCACATGCCCCCACCAAATAGTCCAAGGCTATTTTGGGTCCTATTTTTAATCATTCTTCAAAAAATATATGGTGTCTCTTTCATGGTATTAATATTTTTTTTCAATTTACTACTGATAATAATAACACTAATAATAATTTATAATTCTACCGTCCAAATCAAATCTATTATTGTTTTTAATAATAATAATAATAATAATATTTATGATATTAATAATACTATTTTTAATTTTAATACTTCTAATTATAATAAAAAAAATATTTATAGTACACATAATACTATTTTTAAATTTAATACTTTTAATTATAATAAAAAACATTAATATTTATCATACAAATAATAATATTTTTTAGATGAATTTTTAGAATTATAATAAAAATAATAATAGTTGGCACCTGCCACCGCAAGCTAGCGCCACGTGCGCGATTGGACAACCCAGCACTCAGGCAGGCAGCCCAAGCGCCACGTGCGCGATTGGTTTGCCCAGCACTCGGGCAAGCAGCCCAAGCGCCATGTGTGCACTTAGTCAGCCCAGCACTCAGGCAGGCAGCCCAAGCATCACGTGTCCCCACGTAGTAATTTTTAATTTTACATTTCAATTCAAATCTATGGTTGTTCTTCAATATTAATAATATATTTTTTCTAATCTAGTAATTATTTTATTAATAATATTAATTATTATAAAAATAATAATATTTATAACACTAAAGATAATAATATTAATTATTATAAAAATAATAACATGGAGTTGGTCATGGTCGCGTCCAGGTTCAACATGGACGTGGGCGCGTCCAGACCCGACATGGGGTTAGACGCGAACACGTCCAGGTCCAACGTGGGGTTGGGCGCATGTAAAAATATTGATATTTATAACACAAAAGATAATATTTTTAATATTAATACTTTTGATTATAGTAAAAATAATAATATTCATAAAACAAATAATACTGTTTTTAATTCCAAGAATATTGATAACACAAATAATAATTTTTTAATATTAAAATTTGAATTATTATAAAAATAATAATATTATAACACAAATAATAATTTCTTTGATATGAATACTTTGAATTATAAGAAAAATAATAATATTTACAATGCAAATTATAATATTTTTTATATTAATATGTATAATTATTGAATAATTTGAATAATACTACGTTGTGGGCTCACTTTTATTTGTATAAAAAATACCATAAAATTTTATAATAGAAATAATAATATGTTTTCAATATTAATAATAATATTTTCTTTCAAATTTAATAATTTTTTTATTAATAATATTAATAAAAATAAAAATAAAAATAAGAATATTACAAAAACAAATAATAATATTTAGAATCCAAGGACTCAGGAACCTTGAGTCTTGATGAAGGACCCAAACCACGTGTGTGCTGGGCTGTGCCCAACACTGAGGCAGGAGCTCAAGCGCCACATGTCCCCACGTGGTGTTTCTTCGATTGTAATAACAGTTTTTAAAAATTTATTAATGTTGATAATGATGATAATAATAATAGTAGTAGTAATTTTAAATTTTACCTTTCAAATCAAATCCATGGTTGTTTTTCAATACTAAGAATACTTTTTTTTCTAATTTAGTAATTATTTGATTAATAATATTAATTTTTATAAAAATAATAATATTTATAACACAAAAGATTATATTTTTAATATTAGTATTTTTTATTATAGTAAAATAATAGTATTCATAACACAAATAATACTATTTTTAATTCCAAGAATATTTAGAACACAAATAATAATATTTTTTAAATTAAAACTTTGAATTATTATAAAAATAATAATATTATACACAAATATTAATATCTTTGATATGAATATGTTGAATAATAAGAAAAATAATAATATTTAGAACACAAATAATAATAGTTTTTAAATTAAAACTTTGAATTATTATAAAAATATTAATATTATACACAAATATTAATATCTTTGATATGAATATGTTGAATTATAAGAAAAATAATAATATTTAGAACACAAATAATAATATTTTGATATGAATAGCTTGAATTATAAGAAAAATAATAATATTTAGAACACAAATAATAATATTTTTTATATGAATACTTTGTATTATAAGAAAAATAATAATATTTACAACACAAATTATAATATTTTTTATATTAATACTATGAATTGTTGAATATTTTAAATAATACTACGCCGCGGACTCAATTTTATTTTTATAAAAAAAATATCATAAAAATTTAGAATATAAATAATAATATGTTTTTAATATTAATAATAATATTTTCTTTCAAATTTAATAATAATAATAATAATAATAATAATAATAATAATTCTCACACATGAATCATCCCAAGCGCCATGTTCGCGGTTGGTCTACCAACACACTAGCAGTCACCCAAGCGCCACATGTGCGCTTGGTCTGCCTAGCACACAGGTAGGCAGCCAAAGCGCCCAAGGCTGGGTAGACTGAGCGCCAGGTGGCTGCAGCCTGTAGCACGGCCAGCGAGTGTGGCCAGCCCAACGCTCAGGCTTGGTAGCCAAGCACCAGGTGTCCGCAGCCCAAGTGGGCGCGCCTCTAGCCTAGCACTTGGGTCCTGCAAGCTGCAACCTTACCACAAGCCCCCACCAAACAGTGTAGTTCACAGTAAATGCACTCACAGTCTCCAGTACCCGCACTACAGTGCAGAACAATACTATTCACAGTAAATTCACTCATAATGCATAGTAGTCCGTGCTATAGTGAAACAAACAGTGCATATGCCCTTATTATCCTTTAAACTAAAACTAGATGGATTGAGCGTGCAATCTTTAAATCTTTATACAAATGAACTTAGGTACTGTTTGTTTTTGCATTTTAAAAATATTTTTGAAAAAAATTGAATTTTTTTTAATTTTTTATTTGTTTTAAATTAATATATTTTTTTGTGTTTTCAGATCATTTTGATACGCTGATATCACAAATGATTTTTTAAAAATAAAAAAATATTATTTTGATGCATTTCCGAGTGAAAAACACTTTGAAAAGCAATTGGAACCACACTCGCAAACACACCTAATTGGCGTAGCACATGATAGGGGGAAAGCTTACATCATGGATATTTTTAGAGAATAGGTATAAGCAAGCAACAAAGCAAAACTATGACTTTATGTAAATTATATGATACGGGTGGAAGCTAAAGACAATAAGAAACAAAGAACACATGTTTTTTTTATGAGCGAAAAGGGCGGCAGATATAAACCCTAAATTCATTAATTTATTCTCTCTAATTAATAATACTGAAGTATGCCTCTTTAAAAGGTTTACAAAGCCTTAAACAGGCTAGAAATCCTATCTTAACTATGAAAAAAAAAAACAAAAACTTGAAATTACGAAGGAAAGGATAAAATCCAAAAGAAGTAGGAAATCCAAAAATAACAAGGAAAATCATAAAAATTATCAAAATCAAGGCCTCAGACGAGATTCTTGAAATCTAAAGATCTGACAGTCAGAATAGCAATTTCATATTATTTTGAGGAAAGCAACCTCAGGATACTCTTGTAAATATTTCAGCACGATCCAACAGTCAGATTAAAAGTTTTAGTCTCTTGAGTCGAAACCTGTCCCACTGGTCCATAAATGTATTTGCTACACCATTCATATAATCTGTCCAGAGCAGATCCTCATCTAATTATAGTAGAACCACACCTGACTGCTCGAAATCACCTATTATCATAAGCCCAACTATATCATTATATCCACAAAAACATGTGCATATTGGTAGAGCAGCCTCAAGTTTTATTAGCAAAAGTGAAGACCATCATGCGATCCAACTTTTTGTTTAACAAATATGCTTCATTCTTTTCAACTAAACATCCTGTTTGAATAACATCGTAAGTTTTGTGTGTTCTTGCATGGTAGAAATGCGAAATAGCATGTTCTAGAAATTGTAGTTAAATTCATAAATGTTTGTATGGTAAACGATGGTGTGTCTAATTGTTGAAGGAGGGCGGGGGGTGCAACTATTCTTATGGTATTGAAGCACAGGGTGATGATATGTATGGAACATTTGCAAGAAAATTTAAAATTGATTACTAGTGCTGGAAACACATGCAACCCTAATCTAGTTTGAAGGGGGAAAAGAACAAAAGAATAGCATTTGCATGAGGATCGGTAAGAAAAATGAAAAACTATGGGTTGCTCAATACATTTAGAATCCATGAATCAGCAAGTAAAATCAGAATCGGAAATTCCATGAATCTATTTTGCTAATTTAAACACTGAGCCATTAATTAACAGCTTAATTGAGCCATTTGATTTTCTTAATGATGATATATATTATTGATAAGGTTTCATTCCTCAATAAATTGATCAAAACCAGAAAGTTAACTACACTTCAAGTGAGCTTCCAATACCTTCATATGGTGTCTTGTTGTGTAAAAATAATTCTTTTATAAGATTACAATCAGCTTGAAGGTCTCTTATAAGACTTGGAGAACTCTTCTTCGAGATTTTAAAACCGAAACAGTGCATGTTTTTTCATCACAAAAAGTGTAATGTAGTTGATAAGTTCATTTATAATAGATTTGGGATTCATTTGAAGATATTCAAGTGTTTCTATGGATGCTTTGATGCATAATACATTTGAAGATATTCAAATTATATGATTTCTAGCATAACAAATGGGTGTACTTGTTCTATAAAATGAACATAATTTTCCATTTGAAAGAGAATAATTAATGAAGTGGATTCAATATGGGATCAATGATTGATAAAATGATGCTGCAACAAGAGCATCAAAGTTGCAGACGCAGTTGAAATGGCAATTTGGAGATAAAGCATGCATGGGAAAGAATGTGCCTCTGATCAATGCAATGTCTCCTTGCCACGCTATTTTTTAATTGGTTGGCTAACGTCCTCATGTGCACAGGGCTGAGAGGACTTGGTTGAGGTTATTTGCTTTTCTGTTTCGCTGTTAGGTACATCCCCAACACTAGTGGACACCGAAAAATTATTTTGAGTAATATTTAGCTCAGCTATATGAAGCAGTTTGATTGCAAAGTTAGAAATAGAACAACATCTAAGCAAGAGTGATCTTAGCAGACATGAGAAACTGGCCTTTGATGAGAAATGCAAGAATCAAAATCCAGTTTCCTTTTTGCACTAGTTGACATGGCATGCATGTGGATTCAACTCTGTTTCTATGGCAGTTTCTTTGAAAGATACAGGAGCTATAGGCGCTGCGGAATAATATTTGCTGGATTGATTAATTTGATGTTGCTGTGCTTGATGAGGCAGCACCTGTACCAGCTTTTGAAGGCCTGTCTGATGCATGTGGCTGGCGTTGTTATGTGTTAAGGGTCCCCTCGATATTGTCTGATGCAACTTCACAGCGATTACTACCAGACATGAATGCTCTAAATTGAACCTGAGAAATCCATGTTTTGTTGAGCTTGTTTATCATTGGAGGTGCGATCATATTGGGGTTTTTGAACTCCCTATCATAGCCGTAATGATGTACGGTTGAGCCAAAGTAGTTTTCAGCTGGTTTACTAACGATGAGAAACTTTGCAACATCTTCTCCATCAGTTACAACACAATTGACGCAGAACTTATAACAGTGTGTCTGAAAAAGCAAAGCAAAGGGAAAAATTTTAAGTGTATAATAAAATTTGTAGACATACAATTTGCAGATTTGTGAAATCAAATTTTTGTTTTATTTGGATGGAAGCTTACCATGGCACATGCTGATAGGCAGATGTTGGAGCGAAACGATTAGGATTAGGATTATTAATACCCCTTGGATGGTTAAGATTCCTTGGGCAACTAGGTTTTCTTGGGAGGTTTAGGGTCTACTATAAATACATATCATGTAACTCTATTTCAACATAGTAAAAAATAGAAGCTCCTCGCTCCTGTAAATGTAGACACATTGTCGAACAACGTTAAATCTTGTATACTTTGTAGTTTCTCTCTTATTGCAATATTCATTAATAATTGCTATAGGTTTTTCACAATAATTGGTATCAAAATCTGTCTACGATGTTAGGGATTTCTTCTGCAAAACTCAACATGCTTAAAGTAGTATATTTTGAGATAAACATGATCTTTTGCTCAATGAGATGGTATAAATAATATCCAACTGACTCTTTTGGATATTCAACAAACTTATAATTATCTAACTTAGCTCCTAACTTTTCAGATACTATACGCTTCATATAAGCGTTACATCCCCTAATCTTTAAGTATGACAAATTTGGTCTCTTATCATTTCATATCTCATATGAAGTCTTATCACCAAATTTTAATAAAACCTTATTTAAAAGGTAACCAGTAGTTTGCAAGACATGACCCTAAAATGAAGGTGGAATGTCTGCATAACTCATTATAGACCTTTTCATATCCAATATGGTATGATTTCTCCTTTCAAAAACTCCATTAAGTTATGATGTTCTAGGACATGTCCATTATGAGAGAATCTCATTATCTTTTAAATAATCTTGAAATACTCGATACAAGTATTCACTACCTCAATCCGATCAAACTATTTTAATACTCTTTTCAATTTGTATCTCAACATCATTTTTAAGTTATTTGAACCTTTCAAATGATGTTGACTTTCATCAAATACACATGACCATATCCAATATAGTTATCAATGATGAAACATGTATATCAATCTATGACACGAATCATTATTGGTCCACATATATCCGTATATATTAGACCAAATAATTCAATAGATCTTTCACTTTTTTAGTAAAGAATGTTTTGGTCATCTTAACCAATAAACAAGCTTTACAAGTTTCATATGATTCATAATCAAAAGGTTCAAATATCCTTCTTTATGTAACTTAATTATTCTTGTTTCATTGATATGACCTAGTCTACAATGCCATAAATAATATAGATATTGATTATCTAATGTGTTTTTCTTGCTATTTATATTGAATTTGTGCATCTCAAGATCAAATATGTACAAACTATTTGTATAAATGCCAGATCCTTAATAAACATCATTATTATAGAAGGAACAACATTTGCCTATAATAATAATTTTAAATCCATTTTAAAAATATATATGATGGTTCTAAAAAAAATACTAGAACATAATAACAATTATAAATTCTAATATCAGTCTATTTGGCAAAGTTAATGCAACAACCTTTGCTTTATTACCAATTTATAGGTCCATTTTACCTTTATTCAATAATAAACACACATGAAGCATAAGCTTCAATAATATTTTTAGCTTTCATGAATATAAGACAATATTTCTAGTTCCATCTTTATTGGCTTTCCTTACCACAATGATGACATATACCCCTAAACTGCAAAACCAAGTTAACGCTTAACTCATGGTCCATGATAAAGCTCTATTGGCCTAATTTATTTAAAATAGTTAATCATTCTCAACATATAGGTGTTCATCGGGGAACCCTCTTTTATCCTACAGTGGAACAATTTTGTAGAGGCCTCATATCTCTTGGTGCATCTAATTGTATCGAATAACTCTTTGAGATGTTTAATTATTATATGGACATCCATATTCTCGTGATGCATTTAAAGTTGAAGTGATATGCTAGATAATATCACACATGTAGCCTACTCATCGATATCAATATGACATTGATATTCATTCCTAACTTTATTATTAGTGTCCTCATCAAGAACATGAGGAATCAGATTTTCAAGAACATATAATTTTTTTTATTTAAAAACAATTTTTATATTTTAGTATCAGTCCAAGAAGTTTAGTTCAATCAATTTATTAGCATCAAGTATGCTATGTAGGGATAAATACTTTTTTACTCATGATAATCTATCAACCTATTCATAGCTAGTATTGATTTTATGCATACATATTTATAACCAAATTAAAATAAAGTCTTTAATCTTAACTTAGTCTCCCCCTATTTTTTGCAAATTAATAGCCCTCACAATTAATTCAAGAAATCTTTTTGAGATCTCCTAGTAGGCTAGGATCTCATTTAATTCATATGACTTTAAGTAACTTAACAAAAAATAAATAAATTGGGTAGATAACATAACTTATCAATCTCATCTTTATGTGATTCCTAGATGGTTAGGTGATTACTCTTTGTCTAAACATATCATATATGTTTCACTTAACTACTGTCTCTAATTTTATATGAACTACTGTCTCTAATCTTATATGCACATAAGTAACTCATCCAAATCATATATGTTAGTTAAGTATATTAATGAGAGATTTATTATTTTAATTAAGTCTCATTCCATGGCATAATTGATATATCATTTGGATTCGCAAGTTAATAAAGGTTGACTTAGGTAAATCCATTACATTTTTGTCTTAATATTAGATAAAAATATCATCCAGTATGCAGTTGATTTTGAATTCATGATTAAAATCTATTTAATTTTTTAGGAAACACGTTAGCGATGTTTAAACAATTTTTTTTAGCATTAAAACAAATTAGCTTTGACGCTCGACACAACATGAACAAATTTTGTTATCCTTTTATTAAATAAAGAATTTTCTATGAAACAAAGTTATTAGATACAACTGTGTATATAACACATGTTACAAGATTAAATATCTTAATTTATATCTATCTCTTTATTTTTTGAATTTAGTCTTTAGCTATCTATAATTATCTTTTTTTACATTTTGTGAACACAGATAATTGTTTGATTAAATGAAAGATTTATTCAAAGAAACAGAGTTATTAGGCACAACTGAGTACATGACACCTGTTGCGAGATCAAATATCTTAATTTATATCTATCTTTTAATTTTTCAAGTTTAGTATTTACTTATCATCAATAGCATTTTTATATATTTATTAACATGAATAATTTTTAATTTATTTAATTAAATACATGTGTAAGCTTTTCAATTTCTTATTGGGAATTTTTTATCACAAAAAACAAGTTGAAAATGTCTATATATTTATATTTGAAAAAATAAAATAAAACTATCACTCACAACAAAACACTTATATGGGATTTAGGGTTTTGTGAATATTCACCTAATTGTCCTTCTATTAAAACGGAGATGTTAGTAGAAAAAAGAATTTAAAAATTATTCTTTTTATTTTTATATAAAAATATTGGAATGTCAATATTCCAACCAAAACTTTTTATATTGCAAAATTTTGCACCAATCAATCATCTTAAATGCTATAAGATCCATGAAGCTATTCTTCCTCCTAAATGTTATCTCATAGACGTTTAACTTCTTCTTTTTTTAATTATTTTGACCATTCCACGATTTGATTGTGGTAACATTTTGTCTACATTTCTTAACAAATTATATTTTATATATCATGTCAATGTAAAATTAAAATTTTAATAAAAAAATCCTTTTTTCTCCCTTTTTCTTTTTCTCCTTTTTTCTTTTTTGATCTTGGCAGACCAAACCAGATAGATAAAATTATCCATTTTTTTCTTCCTCTTTCTTTTTCAATTCCACTTGGTTTCTATATTTTAAGATTTGAGTTTTTCAAGATTAGAATTTTTTTAGGATTCTTGCAATTCTATTTGTTTTTGTAAGAATTTGGGTTTTTCAAGATATGAGCTTTTCATTTTGAATTGTATTATGGGGTTTTTTTTATTTATGATGGGAGTTGTGAAGATTATGGCGATAGTTTTTTTAATTTTGGTAATTTGAAATAACTAATTATTTCAAATTGGTGAGCTAATTAATTTCAGCATTATAGGTGATTTTGAGCTTATTTTTTTAATGCACTATTTTACTTAAACGAATATAAATTTCAATTTGATCGTTAAATTGAGGTGAAAATTTACCAAAAGTTTCCAGAGGTCTTGTAGGGTTAAAATTTCTAAGAAATTAAACATCAAAAAGGCCTTGTGATAAGGTCCAAAAACTATTGTACAAGACTTATATTAGTTTTCTAGTTGATTTAGGATTCTTTTTCCTATTTTATTTAGAGCTTTTTTTATTGTTTTTCCATCATTATTTAGGATTTTTTTACTTGTTATAAATAGGGTTATATAACTTTTATTTAGTTTTTTTTTATTTTATGAAAGACTTTGATTTCAACAATTATTATTGTGTGTGTGATGTTTTGCTCATACTTTTTGGTTCTTCATTAAAGTATTCTGACTTATCAAAGAATACACCAACCTTCGTAGCTTCTTCTATACTTCATTTCTCTTTATAGGTGTTGGGTTGGGTCTTAGTTACTTATAATTTTGATGCCTCAATATAGGTTATTGTTGTGTTAAACTCAATTACAAACATGATCTTAGCTTTCTTAAGAAGAGTCAATTTGAATATGAGTTTCTGAATCTTTATATCCACTGGGTTCGCATCATTTTATCTCCTCATCATTTTTCATTCACTTCCTCTCTTTTTTTTCAACATTTAAGCACTAAAACATGACAAAAATAAAATTTTAGATTGAAACATAAAAATCTAAAACAAACAGGGCCAAATGTGTCAAACTCAAAACATGAGGAATGAATTTCAATTTTTTATGGTTATTTTAAATGTTATGTTTTTTTTATTGTTGTTAATTTTGGTCTTTTATATTCTTCTTTTTTACAACAAACTTAAATTGTATTTTATAAAATAAATCTTTATGGTAAGGTGAAAATACTTCATGACACGCTGGGTATAAGAGAGAATATAAATAGAAATTAATATTAGCACATAAAATAATAACTACTGCTATGGAATCTTCTGTAACAAACTATTCTCTAGGAGCGGATTCGTGAAAATAGAATTTGAAAAGATGAAATTAAAAAGAAATTATGTGCAATGAACAAACTGTAAAAAAGTAATAATTTCATGAACCAAATTTTTTTTACTATGAACAATGATATAAACAATGAAATATGAGGTTGGCTACATTGTATGAATACCAGTTACCCCTAAATTTTTTAGTTTATGTTTTAGAAACAAAACTTGAAAGAATAACATTAAAAAAAACCTATAAACAATGATATAAATAGTGAAATGTGAGGTTGGTTAAAATAGTAGTTACTCTAAATGTTTTAGTTTTAGTTAACTAGATTATTAACCCACACTACATTGCGTGTCAGATTAAACTTTTTTTTAACGTAAAAGAAATGTCTAGGCATTGCTAATGTTTTTTTCTAGTAGAAAACAAATATGGCCTTAGCAAATTTTTTTATATCTAAAGATCTAATGGTTTGCATAATGACAAGGTGTACAAGGTAAACCTAATATAAAATCCATGCTCGCATTTAGCCACAGACCATCAGGAACCGATAACGGGGTGTACAACCTAGCATTCAATAAGGCCCCTCTGAACCTCTGACATACAACACACTTCTTGACAAAGTTAGAAACCTGACTTGGTAATTTAGGTCAATAATAATCTGCAAGTGTCTTATCCCATCCAAAATACCCCTCACAATGTAATTCACTAATTATATTCTCTCACAAATAACAATATGGAACACCAAGTTACAAATAATGAAAAAGATAACCATTTAAAAACATAAAGTTATCTCATTTAACTCCATTTGATAACTCGACATAAATTTAACTAAACGAGGAATCATCTGAATACAGCTCATAAAAAGTATCAAATCCCAGCACATGGGCACATATAGTGCTAAGAAAAGTTACTCGTCGACTGAGAGCATCAATCACCTTGTTTAGGCTGCCCCATTGGTGTCTCAATGAAAAAGTGAACTCCTGCAAAAATAACACCTACTTCGCATGTAGATGACTCACCTTATGCTGCCCATTTATGTAGTTTAGAGCTTCATAATCAATAATTAAAATAAACTTCTTGTACATGAGATAGTGGCTCCAATGCTTTAGAGTCTGAACAATAATGTAAAACTCCAAATCATAGGTGGAATAATTCTTCTTCGAACTAAACAGTTTCTTACTAAAAAAAAAGATAAAAACTCCCTCAATGCTTACCCAGAAGCATCATAATTTACTTCAAACAACTTCTGAAAGTTTGGTAATGTCAAAACTAGAGCTTCAATCATCTTTTACTCCAATAATTGAAAATTGGTTTAAACCCCATCTATCTACTGAAAAGTACGTACATCTCTTTAGGCACTCTGTAATGGGTGTGATAAAGAAACTAAGTTCTTGGTGAATCTTCTATAAAAAGATACAAAGCCATGAAAACTCCAAACATCATAAATGTTTTTCGGTGTCAACCACTCAATAATCATAAAAATCTTACTTTGATCAACTTGAACACCATCAATAGATACAATAAATCCAAAAAAAAACTATGTTAGTAAAGAACTTACATATCTTTCAGTTAACATACAACTATTTCTTCCTTAATGTATTGAAAACAACTTATAGGTGCTCCAAATAAGACTTTAGAGTGGACTATAAATTAGAATGTCATCGAAATAGACCTAGATAAATTTGCCTATGAATGACCTCAATACTTGATGCATGAACCTCATTAATGTGCTTGGAGGATTAGAAAGTTCAAATGGCATGACCATCCACTCATATAACCCCATGCGAGTTTTGAAAGTTGTCTTCCATTCATCCCCTAGTCTGATTATGATCTGGTGATACCCAATCTTGAAGAATACCTTATACCCTACCAACTGGTGTAACATGTTATCTAGGTGCAGTATGTTATCTATACACATACCTCATGACCCATCCTTCTAGGGGACTAAAAAGGCTAACACAACACAAGAACTCATACTTTTTTCTGGATATACCCTTTCTCTAACAATTCCACTACTCGTCTCTACAACTCTTTAGCTTTTTTAGGGCTAAGTTTATAACCTACCTTGTTTGGGAGGCTGGAACCTGGCATCAAGTCAATCTGGTATTGTATCTCTCTCATAAGAGGTAAACCTTGGGCAACTCATTCGACATTAAATCTAAAAATTCTACCAACACACCTCGTGCCTCATCGGGATTGATATCTTTTTTTTCTCTTCTCCCTGACAATATTTCTATGCATTAGGGTAAACACCACTCACTCTTTAAGGATAATAAATTCTTCCCACCATTAGCCTTCATCTCCATCTTCTCCCTCATTGGTGCCAAAATTAGTTAACTTGCCAAATCCGTGATCTGAGTAATGAAATATGAATAACCTCATAGAAAGTAGATCGAAACAAATCATGAAGTCTAATTCCCAATCAATCCAAAGTTAAAAGATGAAATTGAGAAAAAAAAGTTAATTAGAAAAAGGAAAAAAAAGGCTCAAGTCAACCAAGTTAACCTGTTAAACTCGCGATCTGGGTCATGAGTATATGATAATCTCATAAAAAATAAATTGAAAAACAATTACCAAGTTCAATCTCCAATAATTTTAATATTGAATGATGAAGTTGAAATTGAAAAAAAAATTAGAAAAAGAAACAAGGGAAAAAAACATTATTCCAGTGATTAATGTTATGTAAGTAGTGGTATAGTAAAACTCTTTCCTCCTTTATTTTCTTATTAATTTCCAATAAATTCAATGTTGAAATATAAAATTGAGAAAAAAATCAATTAGATAAAAAAATGAAAAAAAACTCGAGCCATTCAAGTTAACCTGTTAAACTCATGGTTTGGGTCACGAGTCTGAAATAATCTCAAAAAAAGTAAATTGAAAAAAAATTATAAATTATAATCCCTAATAAATGTAATTTGAAGGATAAAATTAAAATTAAAAAGAAATATATATTAAACAAAATAACAAAGAAAGAAAACTATTCTAATGAATAATAAACTCCAAGGTTGTCAAAAATATTTTTTTGACACGACACAAAATATACAATATAAACTCGAATAGTAAAATCATAAGTAAAATATTTTAACTAATTACATATTAACAATTCCAATCAACTAGTAAATAATAATATAACATAATTAAAATAAAAGTGAAATAAACAAAACAAAAGTCCAAACACCTTCATAATTCAAATAAAAATTCATACATGGTTTAAATATGTTTTCTGTTTCCATAATATTTCATTTCTGCAAATCAGAATATATGCAATCTCAGGATGAATGTTGCATGTTCCTGGTCCTAGAGTTTTAACTGATATCTAAACAAGGAATAAATACAACTCATGGTCTGATATTTGTAAAACCATTATAGAAGTAATTAATATCTAAACAAGGAATAAATCAAGTGTACCTCTTCATTCATAACCATTCTACGCAATTAGTTTTATAATACAAACATAATCATCTCGCTTAATCATCCAAAGGAAAAAAAAAACAACAATGCAAAATTAAAGAGTTCACAATATATTATTGCTCTATTCATGTTTGCAACTGAATAATGTATCCTCTCGAACAAGTAAATGGAAGATAAAAGCAAGACTTTATTTCTAAGTGTTTGTGTAACGCAGAAGTTGTAACTAAGAGGCATTTGTTAAATAATACATTTATCTTGTTTTATTTTATTAAGGGTGGAATAATATTTTTAGCTTAACCTATATACAAGCTCTTTATATTTAGGTTAAATGATGTACTTTTTACAAATCAATTAAGGAGAATTCTAACCTCCCTCTCTTTCATGTTTGTATTTATTTTGTGCTAATTAATTTTTTTAAACATGGTATCGGAGCTGGTTTTATGGAACGAGACTTAATCTCAAACACAATTTTCATGGCTAGACTTATTGATAACAAGACTGTAGACACTCCCATTGAAGTTAACACAAGGTATTATTCTTCTGATGGTTTACTTTTGATAGATCCTATTTTATATCATACTATTGTTGGGAGTTTGGTATACCTCACCATTACTCGTCCAGATATTGCATATATTGTTCACATTGTTAGTCAGTTTGTTGTTTTTCCTACTACTGTTCACTAGATAACTGTTCTTCGTATTTTGCGATATCTTCGAGGTACAGTCTTTCAAAGTCTTTTACTTTCATCCACCTCTTCCTTGGAGCTGCGTGCAAACTCTGATGCTAATCATAACAATGATCCCACATATCGCAAATCAATTACTGGTTTTTGTATCTTTTTAGGTGATTCTCTTATTTCTTGAAAGAGTAAGAAATAATCTATTGTTTTTCAATCCTCAACTGAAGCAGAATATTATGATATGACATCTACTATTAAAAAGATTATTTGGCTACGTTGGTTACTTGCGGATATGAGAGTTTCACTCTCTCATCCTACTCATATGTATTGTGACAACCAGAGTTTTATTCAAATTGCTCACAACTCGATTTTTCATGAACGAACCAAGCACATTAAGATTGATTATCATCTTACTCGTCATCATCTCAAGCATGACACCATTACTTTGCCTTTTGTTACTTCTTCCTTGTAAATTGCAGATTTCTTTACCAAGTCGCATTCTATTTCTTGTTTTTGTTTTCTAGTTGGCAAACTCTCAATGCTTATAGCTGCCGCATCGTAAGTTTGAGGAAAAATGTTAAATAATACATTTATCTTGTTTTATTTATTAAAGATAGAATAATATTTTTAGCTTAATCTATATATAAGCTCTTTATATTTAGGTTAAATGATGTACTTTTTACAAATCAATTAAGGAGAATTCTAGCCTCCCTCTCTTTCGTGTTTGTATTTATTTTGTGTTAATTGAATTGTTTTAACACCATTGTTCCAAGTGCTTATAATAACCATTAAGCTGATACTTTGCTCAAAAGAAAACAGTATAACAAGAACAGGACATGCTTTGATGAAAATCTAACACATAAGCAGCTCCATTTCTAGACTATCTAGCTCTTCTCCTCACTTGCAAGAGTTCAAATAATGGCAGGAAACTAAATGGAAGTAAAACAACCTCAACTCTATTTCTAGACTATCTAGCTCTCCTCCTCACTTACAATAGTTCAAACAATGGCAGGAAACTAAATGGAAGCAAGACAACCTCCGAGAACTCAACATCAAAATAAAACAAAACAAAATTAAGCAAATGAAAAGCAATGACAAGAAATATAAATTTAGGAAAAATAATGGCA
>Ga0325405_1000482_pt1 | contig 38361 bp, 17 predicted proteins | sample PopdelMetagenome_21_FD_205663 | JGI IMG/M metagenome (GOLD analysis project Ga0325405, IMG submission 205663) | Populus deltoides microbial communities from Bellville, Georgia, United States - Xylem-Control-R2 | ecosystem: Host-associated > Plants > Phyllosphere > Stem > Wood/Secondary xylem... | reverse complement strand
TTTCAGGGCCTGCAAGTAGTCCCCAGGACATTCTTTAAACACTGAAGCTGCATGATATTAAAAGGAAGTACAATTAATGTTCATCAATGGCATGTGAGAAAAGTAATTAAAGTAATCATGCTTAGTAAAAATCTTATGACTGATACGAGGACTGCATAGCTAGAAAATAGATGATACAAACAAAGAGGGGAAAGAATCACATATTTAAGATTAAAAATTTACTAAAAATACTTTTCATGGAAGCACTGATAGTATCAGGATGTCAGATAAAGAAATTTACAGTGGAGCAGCGACAGCCGGCAACTTACCATGGCCCCTTCAGCCACACGATGGCGAGGGAGTTGCCTTAGGGTCCCCTCAGTATCATTTCTTTCCTCATAATATTCCCGAGCCTCCCTCATCACATCTCTTTGTATTTAAAGCTCCGAGTCAAGAAAAATAATAGCTAAAAATCATCCCAATAATGTTTTTACAGTCTTTTGAAACAAGCCACAGAGTTAATGGTCTGAACATAGAAATAATGAAAGGATATCTCCTTCTCTTGGATCAAGGATCTTGCTTACTGCAGTACTTTCCCACTCTCCTCCGAGCAATGCAGCTCCAAGGAAATGCGTTGACACTGAACCACTTCCAAAACGCTGAAAAGAATACAATACAAGTCAAATAATTGGAAACCAAGTAAAGCAATTGTTGAAGATCAGCAACTACTGTCAGCCAAAAACTCAGCAGGCTTCCAAAGGGGTTATCAAGGAAGTTCCTGTAAACCAAAATAGTTAATGCAACCATACCTTCCTAAGGAATTTGCAATGATTCCTCTAAGGAAATGTGTAAAAGCTGTGAGCTCAAATCAGGAGGGATTGGACAGTAGTGGATATAACCATGAATGAAATTTGTATTGATCACTGTTTCTTTCAGGAGTTGTTCAATGCCAATTGAAAAGAACTCTGTCCAAAATAAAACAAAAGGCAACCGCTATTAAGATAGTCATTTATTATTCATATATCCTGGACAAAATCTTAACAGTGTAATCAAACAGATCAAGCTACAAGGAATACGAACACATCTGTCCAAAATTTAGAAGTGCGAAAATTTGATTGAACAAACTTGGTAGTAGAAGGTTTCATGTGTCGATACCTAAACAGTATAGGGATTAAACATGCATTAACGGGGACTAATTTGGGGTTTTTTTTTTCATATAAGTATTTATCATTCATCAGTTATGACGTTCCGAGAGGTCAACAATAAGGAGATAAAAAAAAAAAGGTTAGCTGTTGTAAATAAAAAAAGTATTTATCATTCATATTATATTTTAATATTAAATTAATTAAGAATTTTCCCACAATTAGCTGTTGTAAATAACTTTTTTATATTTAGAATGTAAATTAAAAAAGTTATATTTATATTATTCAAAAATTCATATAATGCTCTTCAAAATAGTATATCTGTAACAGAGTCCACAGACACTCTGACAGAGAAACGCACAAAGAGAAGGAGAGAGAAGCAGAATAAATATGGTGACCAAAACAGAAGAGACGCAATTGAATAGATTGGAGAGTCAAGTGGACAATGGAGGAGGAGGGGCATGGGAGTATCTCTGCATGGTTAGAAAGCTCAAAGTTAGGCGTTCTGTCAAGGTGTTAAAGCATGGATTATTGATCTTGAATGACTCCAAGAAAAGATCCAGTCTTGGTCCTGAAGGTGTACTTTCTCTCTTTTGATGGGTTCTTTTATTGATTTGCTCCTCTGGGTTTGCTCAATTATTGGAAATTTGGAGTCTTTTTGGATTCAGTTTTGTTTCTGGGTTTGAAAGTTTGGAGCTTGATTTGAATTGGGTTTGAGTAAGAATTACCGTGACTGTGTAATTTGTTTAGTGAGTTATGAAATTTTTTGTTGAATAATTGAGATTTGAGGTTTTGAAACTTGATGTTGACTGGTTATGGATTGCAAACACACACGTTATGCTGGTTGTTTCAATGGTTTAAAGCTCCTTGTTTTACGAATTGCAGCCACTAAGCTGTTGAATGTATACTGATTTATTAGTACTTCGTTGTTGATGTAGAATGGACTCTATATGAACAGGTTGCAGTTGCAGCCATGGACTGCCAATCTCTTGAGGTTGCAAAGGTATCAATTGTTTCATTTTCAGCTTAGTGTTTTTTTTATATATTTTATTTTAGTTTCAAATCAATTTCACTCTAGGTGCTTTAGCAGGTGTTTCTACTGATCATTAACGAAGTAATTTCTGTAGATTGAGAATAGTTAATATATTCATTGTTCTTGGATTTTTTCATATCGAACTTGTCTCACTCCTTTTATTGTTCTATAGTTAATAATCTCGCTTAGGCACACAGTAGGAGCTATTGCAAAAGACGCTGGTTGTGCATTTCTATGATATGTCCTAATGCCTCGAGATTTCATTAGTTCAAAGAAATCAAGCTCATATCAATGTTCCACCATACTTCTCAGTTCTTCTGATGTTAAATATAGCACAAATCCCTACATTCTGATTGTTGGTGAAGCAATATTTTGCAAAAATTATGGTTCTTCTGTGAGTTAATTGATATTTCAAACGGGTGTTAGCTTTAGGTTTTGGTGATGGTTGATTTTCTGAGGGTTGGTAGGCAGTGGGTACTTATTTGGCTCCAGGATCACTGTCTTTGTTTCTTATTTTATTTTTTGCTTCTATTCTTTCTTAGCCCTTGGCCCATAACAAGGATGTGCTTAGAAAGTCCAACTTATTCATTAAATTTTCTTGTTCCTTGGCCTTTATTTTAGGTGCTTACTATTCCTCAACTGTTTATTTTTAAGGCATAACTGTGAGGCATGCTATTTTTTCTGATCGAACCAAAACTTTATAATAAAAAACTGTAATCTCCTGAACATTTTAGAATGTTGGGTGTAATGTAAATTGAGTGAATAAAGATTTTTGGACAATTTATCCTTGAAACTTCATTCATATCTCTTTTTTTTTTCTTCTTTCATCTCTTTTGCATTGCCTTTCAACATGAGTGCTATATACTTGAGTCTTGCATCCATAGGTTTTGTATTCGAGCTCATTTGACTTTACTCATATGCTTTTTCTGGTTACTGTAGTTGGGTGGTATGAGATTCTTTGTTTTGAAGTTGATGCAATATGTAATTTGCAATCTTTTGCAGGACTGTGTAAATGCGTTGCAGAAGAAATTTCCAGAGAGTAAAAGAGTTGGTAAGTTAAAAATAACATATGGCTTACAAGTGTGCTTTGTTGTGGTTACGAGTGGGAACTAATAACGATCTTTCAATTGCATGTGATGCATAATCTTACGTGGCCAAGTTCCCTATCATTTAATAGCTCTCCTGCATTAAGAAATTCTTAGATCACAGTTTGCTCATTTTTTAAATTGTTCTACAAGGTGAGGTGGCAGTTTGTTTTTTCTTTAGCGTCAGTGGGGATACCAAGTCATTGGACTTCAAATAGGAACATCGAAATGTTAATATTATGACCATACACATTCGATCGTGTGGCTTTAGGTGTTTTCTCTACAGTTTAATTTTTCAGCTGTAGTTTGAGTCCCTGTAGGAAGTACAAGGAAAATTTTTGTTTTGATCTTAACATGTGATGGAATGGTTTTTTCTTTTTTCACACAAATCACAGGCAGACTGGAGGCAATGTTACCTGAAGCAAAGGGATCTTGGGGAGAGGCAGAAAAGGCTTACTCAAGCCTTTTAGAGGACAATCCTTTTGATCAGGTAAATTTTTATAACCAATTTTTTTTTAAATGTAGTTCCTTATAAGGCCTCATTGTGCTGTCTTTCTCAATCGTGAAGTATTATTGGTGTTAATTAAGAAGAACTTATATTCAAATCAGGCCAATGCCATTTTTCTTACGTAGGTAGTACACAAGAGAAGGGTAGCTTTGGCAAAGGCACAAGGCAATTTGACAGGGGCAATTGACTTGCTCAATAAGTATCTTGAAACGTGAGGCAGTTCTTGAAACCCTACCTTGTCCCAGTTTTGGTGATATTAATTAACACAGGACTGAATTTGGTCTTATGTTAGTTTTCCTCTTTGCCTTCCTTAGATTTATGGCTGATCATGATGCCTGGAGAGAGCTTGCTGAAATATACATCTCCTTGCAAATGTGAGGAATTTTTCTTTATATGTTGGGAAAGCTACTGTCTATCAAATTATTTGTGTTGCTGTTTTATTCTTTATCAGTAGCTTAAACCAGTTACTGCCTTAATGAATTAGGTACAAGCAAGCAGCGTTCTGCTATGAAGAGCTGATATTATCTCAACCTACTGTCCCGCTGTATCATTTAGCGTATGCTGATGTGAGGAACTTTATTTCAACTATATTATCTCAACCTGCAGTTCCACTGGATCATTTAAGCCTATGCCACTGTATCATCCTGCTTCTTTAAATGAGTAACCACTGCTGAAGCTATTGTTTTTTATTATTCTTATCTTTTGCTAAAAGCTTCTAAGCAGCATTATTTAGAGAATAATTTTATATTGGCTGCTTAACCAGAGATACCAAAACATAGAATTCACTGGTATATCCAAATAGGATCATGCATTTGACATCAACTGAACCGTGCTGGCGCTGATGCTTAAAGAATTCATCTTGCATAGACTTTTTATTGGGCATTTCAAACAATTTTAGGAATATGGATAGAATGCCAATTTATGACATCTAACACAGACGACCATAATAGTATATGCTAATATTATTAGGCATGCACAGGAATAGCAACCCAGATCAATTCATAGACGACTCCCTTTGTTAACAATGATTACTAAATTGCCTTTGCTTTCTTGAATCAACAGGTGCTTTACACTCTTGGTGGAATTGAAAACCTTCTGACAGCGAAGAAATATTATTCTTCCACCATAGATTTGACTGGGGGCAAGAACACCAGGGCACTTTTTGGTATTTGTCTGGTGAGATACCTCCTCCTCCTCCTCCTCCTCTATGTGTGTTTGTGCGTGCAAATATTTGACTTGAGGATGTAGCTACATCTTCTTTGGGGTGATTCTGGCATTGAAATTCGTTGTTTATGTTTTCTTTTCTCCTTCCTCTGAAGTTCCCATCTAATGTTTGTATTGAGGCCATTTATTAGCTTCATTATTATCTTTAGGAATTTGAAGCTCTCCTTTTTCCTATCCCGCGCCTTTGACAATGTTTCTGAACTGTGTGACTAACAAGGAAATTATGATCCTTTGTCACCAGTGTACGTCAGCTATTGCACGGCTTTCAAAAGGACGAAACAAGGAAGACAAGGACAGTCCAGACTTGCAATCTTTGGCAACAGCAGCTTTGGAGAAAGAGTACAAGCAGAGAGCTTCTGACAAACTCTGTGTGTTCACTTCAGGTTTTAAAAGCTTGAAAGTTTCATCATAACTCGATCCTTTTTTTTTTTTTTTTTGAAGATTTTCGTTGTTGCCCCAGACTCTACAATCTGAAGTGGCCCTCAGTAACGTAACCAAAAGCTAAAATTTATAAACATTGCAGATTCCATATAATTTAAATCATGAGTTATAATATCGGTATTTTTGTTGTTTATTTTTCCCCTGATTTTTTTTTCAATGCTGAGGTCCTTAATATGAGAATTTGATGCATTATTTGGAATGCACAGATCACAGACAAGGAAGATTTCAAGGATTTTTCCCTCTTGCATTATTTGGATTTTATCCACTTTCGGTTTCCGGCTTATTTCCTTGCCTTGGTATTTGGAGTTCTCTGATTTTCAGTGCCATGGATTCACTAACGTCAAAATAAAATGCGTGCAATGGGTAAAAAAAAAAAAAAACCTATGTAGATTCATTTATCTTATAGTATCATAGTTCACTTGGAAGACTTTTTGTACCTCAATCTTTAGATATTCAAGCAATAACTATTTTTGAGTTGATTTACTTGAAGGTAAGATTTAGTGGCATAGACATTCAAAACTTCATAAGAATTTAATGCTCTTGATTGGTACTCAGATCGGTATTAATATTCATGATTGTCATTATGGTATCATTGATGAATATTATATTTAAAGGTTTAATAGGAAGACATGTTTCAAAAACCAAGGGTATTAAGACGTATTACTCCTCATTAATATTTAAGATAATAGTTTGTTATAAATATATTTTCAATGCAATTTTAGAATAGAATTTGTTTTTTAGGGTTTTGGAATGTTGGCCTTTCAATGGTCTTTTAATGTGGGTGATGAATTTTACAAATAAATCATAAAACCCTAAAATAGATGCATGTGATATAACAAGACGTCCTCTTTCGTGCATTATAAAAAACTAAGAACATGCTCATAGTACACACTATTTTCACATTTTATTGCAAACAAGGACATAAAATAGGAACTCCAGAATAATCAAAGAAGGTTGTTTTAAAGTAATAGTGGTTTTTTGTTTTTATTATTTATGTGGGTATATATCTGAAAATTAGAATATTAATTTTGTGTTTGTCTATATATATAGCATAGAGTTGATCAATTTCTTTTGCTGACTTGGGTTGGGAAGAATTGAAATCGTGGGCTCCGTAAGGTGTCAATTATGGCCGGAAAGTAGCAAAGAAATGATTAAATTTGTTTACAAGTACAGGGAATTAAAGAACATGTGCTTAGTGGAATACTAAGCTCAATCTTTGGAACTTCATAATCAAATATGTTTTTGCTTAGTGATCCAATTTATGGTCACTCTTTGGAATTTCATGAATCCATGATCTGGTTTGTACGAAAATATAGAAAGGATCTAATATAGTAAAAAACATGGATCTCCCTGTATTCTGGTCAATTTACGGTAAAATCCAGTCAAATCACAAGTAAAAAACCCTTTGGCTTTTTTTAAGAAATTTTGTTGAAACAACGTTATTTAGCTATTTTCCATGAAATTGATAACAAATAATTAATTATACAAAAAATAATATATATATATATATATAATTAAAAAAAATAAGGGTGAAAACAAAAATAAAAAAAAAATAAATTATACCAAATTTATTGAATTTCAAAGTTAAATTAAAAAGAAAAGTAAATTAAAAAAATAAAATAAAAATAAGGCAAAAAATGAGTTTATTCGTGTATCTGTAATATTTTATATGTTTTTGTATAAAAATTATTGAAAAAATAGGTTGTAAGGATCAAGATCTCCGTTTGTTCAATGAAAAATAGTTTTTTGAAAATTACTTTTCCAAACTTTCCTGTATTTATTTGTTAATAGAAAAGTTGGTTAATAGAAAACACTTTATAATAAAAAAAACTTAGAAATGTCATTTATTTGCTTTATATATCAAATTTGATCATAAAACTTTTGATTATTATTTATTTTTTTAATTTCACCCTTAAAATTTAATTTAATTTGATTTTTATATCAACTTTGGTCCTCGTTTTTATGATTTTTATTTGCTTTTCTCTTATCATTTTTAATTAAAAAATTTTATTTATCAAATTTGGTCCTCGTTCTTTTGATTGTTATTTATTTTATTTAAAATAATTTATGAAATTATAATTATAATTATTTTAATTTTATCACCTTTCAATTTTTTTATCTGTTAGATTTGATCTCTATTATTTTAATTTTTATTTATTTTCTTTGAGATAATTTATAAAATTAGTTTTTTAAAAAATTTTCATTATCATTCAACTTTTAAATTTGTAAAATTCATTCATTTTTATTTTAATAAACTTGATAAAAAAATATTAACAAATTATTTTTTATCTTATTTTTCATAACATAACTAAACACTAAAAAATATTTTTTAATTTATTTTTTATAATATTAACAGTCATAAAAAAAAATGATCCTGTTCACAGAAATTCAAAAATCACTTTTCAAAAACAATTACTTTTCAGCGAAAGAACGGTTGCAATTATCTTCTTCGATTTCCTGACACCTCAAACAATAGCAATTCTAAGGAAAAGCAAGTTAAGTCAAAAATAGCCGCTGATGAAGACAACTCAGGACCACAAATAGCCTGCACGTGGCATTTTCCTAAGAAATCCAACGCTTCACTAACCTATCTTTCCACGAGAGTGGTGAATTAATTGGCTGATGTGAGTTTATTCGATCAGGATGCTATTTTATAAAAGATCAGCCACTGATAGATTTGATGGTTGGTTGATGAGATTCTCTCTCCCTTTTGCTATGTTTTTAACGGACAAGATCTTATAATACATTAACCAATTGTGAATGTCATACATCTAATAGATGTTACAACATAATGTCTTCGGACAGACATACCGCGTTTTCGTACAGTAAGTAACAGCCAAAACAGCTTAAGGGACCAGTAGTAAAATATATATTAAAAAGAAAACCCCAAGTGGAACTTTTCAAGATCCAAGAAAGCTGATTTTAGGAAGAATCATACGCCTTACAAGCTGATCAAACAACCAAGATGAAGCAGCGATGGTTAAGGACACACACCACTGCTTCCGATCCAGTTTCTCAATGCTGTGAGTCACCTTGCTCGATAACTCCACTATCACTCCTTGAGCAACTATGACAACAAGCACAGCCGCTATGAAACGCTTGTTCTTGCGTATCCACATAAACATGCTCTTCTTCTCCACAGGCAGCCTCGCAGTAAATATATTGAAAACTTGGCAGATGACTGAGGTATTGAAAACAAGTGTGTATATTAATCGCCAAACCCAGAATTGACTTACCCACATTGAATTGTAGAGCTGATAGAGTAACTGCCTGATAAAAGACCTGGATGAGGATGTTGTTGAAGATGCTTTCGTTGATAGGTCGCTTGGACCACCATACAGGAGGCTTTCTCATGAGATCTTTGGTGGGCTGGTCATGACTGATCACTGCTAGTAGGCCCAGGGTATCAATGACAACCTTTTCCCAGAGTATCTGGAATGCTGACACTGATAATACACCAGAAGAACAAGCTGAGATAAGGTTGATGACAAGGGCTGCAACGTTCATTGTAAGCTGAAATTGAATTAACTTCTGAATATTGTTGTGAATGCACCTTCCCCAGCTCAACATAGTCACCACGGAAATGAAGTTATCATCCAATATGACAATGTCTGAGCTCTCTTTCGCCACCTCAGTCCCTCGTAGTCCCATGGAGAGCTCAATATCTGCTTCCTTCAAAGCTAGGGCATCGTTGGTACCACCACCAGTTACTGCTACCACATGGCCTTCCTCCTTTAAACATCGTATCATTTCAAGCTTGTCAGATGGGGATGAACTTCCCATCACAAGGATTTTCCCAATCCTTTCCATTCTCTGCTCCCGCGAGTAGTTACTGAATTGGACTCCTTCGACTATAGCATCACTTTCCACATCCTCTTGATCACAACTGAAAACTCCACATTCAATGGCTGTAGCTCTTGCTGTACGAACATCGTCACCGGTGACCAATATAACTTTCACTCCTGCATTCTTACATGATTCTAATGCTTTCTTACATGATTCTACCGCCGTTCTAATCTCTATTCTGCATCGGTCCTTCAGCCCCACGAGCCCCAGCAAAGTGAATCCAGCCGCTTCAAGCTCGTCAGAGGCCTGTCCACTGTCTTCAACTTCTTTACAGGCAAACGCAATGCAGCAAAGGCTTTTGACTGCCACACTCCGAATTATCTCCTTCAACTGCTTTCTTGCGTCCTCATCCACGTCTCTAATCTCCCCATTTCTAACAGAATAGTTTGAACACATGGCTAGTATCACCTCGGCATCTCCCTTCCAGTGATGACCTACCTTCACATTGTTTCTCCTCACCAATAGTACCCCGCTTCCGTTCTTCTCAGGATCGAAGTTCCCTACATGTTTTATTTCAACTTTTTTCTTTTCCTCGGCAATAATTATGCCCAAATGCGACATAGCCCAGGAAAGTATTGCGTTTTCAGTTGGACTACCAGAAATTTCAAGAATTGAAGTAGACCGAGATTTGTAAACAGTACCGGTTGTATTCAAAGCAGCCCCTTCTTGTAGTAACTCAAGGACCTTCGATCCTATTTCACCATTTGAAGGTTTAGCTTTGATTATATCTTCTCCAATGAAGAATTCCACAAACTCCATCTGATTCAAAGTAAGAATGTCTTTCTTATCTATGATGATCGTTGTCGCTGAACCCATTTTTTTACAAGCAGAGAGTTCACGAAACATGACTTTCTCTTTCATCATTCTCTTCATGAAGTATATATTGTTAAAGTAATTCAGATAAAATATAAAAGGAGATTAGAATTCTCAATAATATATTTATTATAAATGCTTAAGTTAATCTAAATACAAAAGAATTATATATAGGAGAAGACAAAAAGGCTTACTCAAGCCTTTTAGAGGACAATCCTTTTGATCATGTAAATTTTTGTAACCAATTTTTTTTGAAATGTAGTTCCTTATAAAGCTTCATTGTGCTGTCTTTCTCAATCGTGAAGTATTATTGGTGTTAATGAAGAAGAACTTATATTCAAATCAGGCCAATGCCATTTTTCTTACGTAGGTAGTACACAAGAGAAGGGTAGCTTTGGCAAAGGCACAAGGCAATTTGACAGGGGCAATTGACTTGCTCAATAAGCATCTTGAAACGTGAGGCAGTTCTTGAAACCCTACTTTTTCCCAGTTTTGGTGATATTAATTAACACAGGACTGAATTTGGTCTTGCGTTATTTTTCCTCTTTGCCTTCCTTAGATTTATGGCTGATCATGATGCCTGGAGAGAGCTTGCTGAAATATACATCTCCTTGCAAATGTGAGGAATTTTCCTTTATATGTTGGGAAAGCTACTGTCTATCAAATTATTTGTGTGATGCTGTTTTATTCTTTATCAGTAGCTTAAACCAGTTCCTGCCTTAATGAATTAGGTACAAGCAAGCAGCGTTCTGCTATGAAGAGCTGATATTATCTCAACCTACGGTCCCGCTGTATCATTTAGCGTATGCTGATGTGAGGACCTTCTTTATTTCAGCTATATTATCTCAACCTGCAGTTCCACTGTATCATCCTGCTTCTTTAAATGAGTTATCAACCTGCAGTCCAGACTTGCAATCTTTGGCAACAGCAGCTTTGGAGAAAGAGTACAAGCAGAGAGCTTCTGACATACTCTCTGTGCCCCAGACTCTAAAATCTGAAGTGGCCCTCAATAACGTAACCAAAAGCTAAAATTTATAAACATTGCAGATTCCATATAATTTAAATGAGTTATAATATCGGTCTTTTTGTTGTTTATTTTTCGTTTGATTTTTTTTTTCTATGCTGAGGTCCTTAATATGAGGATTTGATGTATTATTTGGAAGATTACAAGGATTTTCCCCTCTTGCATTATTTTGATTTTATCCACTTTTGGTTTCCGGCTTATTTTCTTGCCTTAGTATTTGGAGTTCTCTGATTTTCAGTGCCATGCATTCACTAACGTCAAAATAAAATGTGTACGGTAAAAAAACTCATCATATGATTATAGTCCTAGAAATTCTAATTAATATTTGAAGATCTAAAATGATGGATTGGGTATGCTAATATATATATATAGACACACACACACACACACACACAATCACGTTAAAACATTATATCTATATTAGAACATTATACTATATTAGATAAACTGTATTTGCTAATTGCATTTTTTTTTAATAGTCTGTAATGACTAATCTATCAATGATTTACTCACAAAGATTCACTACAATGAGTTAAGTTCAAAATAGGTTTTGACATTTTAAAGTTTTTAATTTACTGTTTTTAATTTTTGTTACTTCCAATTTATTTGGTGATTTAATATTTCTTTGTTTATTTACTTCTATATTTCTTTGTTTATTTACTTCTTATTTAATATTTCTTTGTTTATTTACTTCTATATTTCTTTGTTTATTTACTTCTTATCATTACATATCACTATTAATAGTTTATTAAATTATATTAATAAATAAATAAGTGGGTTTTTATTGGGCTCATGGAACCCAAATCCAAATTCTAAAAAAAAATGTCGCTAAACATTTGCTTATAGTTCAATGATCCATGAATAATAAGCTATTTAGATTCATTTTTCTTACAATAGTAAATTTTGCTTAATGAGACTTTTTGTACCTCAATCTTTAGATATCGAAGCAATAACTATTTTGAGTTGATTTACTTGAAGGTAAGATTTAGTGGTATAGACATTCAAAATTTTATAAGAAATTAATATTCTTAATTGACACTTAGATATCATTCATGAATATTAAGCTAAATGAGAAATTAATACTCATGATTGCCATTACAGTATCATTGATGAATATTATATCTAAAGGTTTAATAGGAAGACATGTTTCAAAAACCAAGGATATTAAGAGATATTACTCTTCATTAATATTTAAAATAATAGCTAATTATGAATATATTTTAAAAGCAATTTTAAAAGAGAATTTGTTTTTTAGGGTTTTGAAATGTTGGCCTTTCAATGATCTTTTTAATGTGGGTCAAACCTCGATATGAATTTTACAAATAAATCATTAAAACCCCATAATAGATACATGTGATATAACAAATATTTTTGTTTTTTTTTAATGTAAATATAAAAAATAAAAATGCTAAAATAATATCAACAATTAACAAGACATTTATGAATTTTAATATATATATATTGTTACTCATTTTTTTTAGCCATACGTGCTAATGGAGATGGTGTATATCCCCTTTAAATTGAAGGCAGGAGTTTAGTTCAAGGTTGTTGGGAGATTGACAAAAACAAAGGAGAAAGAAATGTTTTTCGGACCATGTTTCAGCTGGCATCTGCTCTCTTTATCCTTCCCCTTTGCTGCCGAAATTGTCAGGATTCTTAAGCTAATTAGGAGTCTTTAAAATGCTAAATTCAATCCTTTTTATATGGTCTTTAAGGTTGAATAAATCCTTCAGAAGTGGCACTAAGAAAACCCGGTTCTGCTGCTGCCGTAATTTTTTTGTTCCAACTTAGGCCCTGATTCTGACTTGGTTTCGTGCAATATCTAACCATCACAACTATATTTTGTCACTCATGTTGTCGCACGTGTGCGGCGTCACGGCAAAAACATCCACCCTCGAATTTTATCTAATGTGGCAAATGTGGGGAGACAAGGAATTCTTGTCCTTTATTAGTGAAAAAATAAAATGGGAGTCGCCACCTAGTATTTTGGTCACTAGGAACCCTAATTGGTCTCAGAGATCGAGTACGGGGATTGGTTTCATAAAGGGAAGGTATTAGCACCCCAAATACACCCTACCTAAGGTAGGCTGCATTGTTTTATTGTCTGATAAAATCTAAGATCTTGTCGTGTTTTCTAGTTATTGGTTCATCTATGGTTTAAGAAAAGTCCTCTTCGGTAAAGAGATCTTTATCTTATTGGGTAAAACCTAACCGTTCTAACGTCAACAAAAGAATTTAATATCCGGGATACGTCTTACGTATAAGATCATAACCCTAGATATTAAAAAAAACAAAATAATTTTTTTTTTGAATTTTTGAAATATTGGCCTAGTTCTTGTGACTTTAATAAACTGGTTATTAAAGCCAAAATGCATGCTAATACATATTTTTGAATTTTTTTTTGATGTATGAAGATACAAATTTTTTTATTTTATTTTTGAGAGACTTGGTCGTATGCATGAAAACAAAACATTTTTTTTTATTTTTTATTTCTTTTAAAAAAAATTTACGTCTTGACGAAAAACAAGTATTTTAATACCAGATTTGTATCTTTACAGTATAAAAATACAAACTAGTATTGATTAAAATGCAGTAAAAAATTTGCTGAAAATCACATATATTTTATTAAAGAAGTTTTTTAAATTTTTTTATTTGTTTTTGCTGGGCCCAACCCGGCCCATGTGGCTGGGCTGGACCCGGCCAACCTGCGTAGCTGGGCTAGATTTAGCCAGCCCAGCATGGTCACTGGCCTATGCCAGTGACCACCCTAAAAAAAGAATTCCCTTGTTGGGACTTGAAATCGGGCCTCTCGAATGAAAGCCGAATAAGCTGAACATCTAGACTGTAAGGCATATTTTTATCTAATGGCACCATAATATATTTACGCTTGCATGAACAGGGCGAAGGTAATTAAATTACCTTCGCTCTGTTAATCATCTTTGCTGCAGTGCGAGAAAAAAAAGAAAACAAAACAGAGTATTGCAAACTGGTGATTTCTGGTGTCGGTTTCCTTATGTTTTCTTTCTGTATTTTACATACTAGCATGCATCATCTCATTTTTGCAGGGAAATGGAGAAGGGCATCGAACATACCTGATTTTGGGAAGACGAAGATGATGGTGGTGCTGTGTTCTCTGCTTCACCGTGTCCTCTGTTTCCATTCGGTTTGCTTCTTTCTCTCCTTCCTCTTCTCTCCCTTATGCTTACTCACTATTTCTCCACTCTCTCACTTTTCTTACGTTCTCATAAGCTGTTTCACTCCCCCTTTTTTTTCTCTTCACTGTAGCCTCTCTTCTCTCTACCTTCCTCTTTGTTGCAGCTCTTCCTCTGGCTTTTATAGCCAGAGGACGCCAGCAATTTTGGTAAGCCGGCGCCCATCACGGTGACGAGGGATGTCAGCAGCGATACCCGCCCCATTGAATCGAGAATATTTTCTATAATCGCTGCTAACGTCTCCTTCCATTATCGTCATCGATTCACAGCTATTTGAAGACCATTAATGGTGAAAACAGCACCGCTTGGGTTCTTCTAATTTGGCCTTTGAAGTTTTCGCTGTTTTATAATAAAAAACCCCCCACAAAATTGTAATTGGATCCCTTAATGTTAGCGTCTTTTCTGGTTTCATCCTTGGTCTCGAATTGTTTCAATTAAGTCCCTAATTGGCCATCAAACTTCAATAATTATGCAATTGAGCCCCTGATTTGACCAAATCAACTCTTTCAAATTATAATTGGACCCCAGAACTTTAATTTCTTCCGATAAAAGTCTAAATTGACTTACAAAATCAATTTTCTTGCAATCAAACCCTCTATAAATTCAATTAAACCTTTGATAAAATTTAATTGAGTCCATAAACATCTGATTTTTTACTTTTCTTCCTCAAATTGAATTTTCCTCATCAACAGGTCTCTCACTGTCAAATTTCAACCTTTTGTATTTTTGAATCTCCTCAACCGATTTTGGCATTTTTTGGGCATTCCAGCAATCCTTTTCTTGCTCCTATTATTTTTGGATTTCTTTTGATATATTTTTTTTGTATTTTCTCATTTTTATGTGAACCCAAAAATAGGTAACAACACATGCCATGTTGAAGAATTGACCTACACCCTTATTGGGTCCTAGGGCTCACTATTCTTATGGCAGACTCTCAATCAAATTGGGATGCTTGGCGTTGTCAGTTTTCTGAATCAAATCAGGAGACCCCTTTTTACCAACCAGATTGCTGTCAGTTTATGTTCTTTAAAATAATTTTATCTCACTTTGAATCCTTCATCAAAGTTGTATTCCTGGATGCATAGATGAATTTAGGCTTTCGAATCGCTTGATTTCGATATCAGGAGCTCAAGATATTCCTGTTTGAATATCTAACGAGAATTCTGCTGTGAGCAGGATTCTGACCAGGGTTGCACTAAAAACTCTGCTTCCATCACAATTTTGCTGGTTTTTATTCTGATGTTATACTCTCAGTCATATCGGGATGCTCAACATTCGTCAGTTTTTAAATCAGATCAGGAGACCATTTTTTTTACCAACCAGATTGCGGCCCGATTCTGTTCTGTAAAATGATTTTATCTCATCTTGAATCCTTCATGAAAGTTGTAGTCATACATGTGTAGATGAATTTGGGTTTTTGAGTCGCTAGATTTTGATATAAGAAGCTCAAGATATTCAAGTTTGAATATCTAATGAGAAAGCGAAAATTCTACCGTAAAAATTCTGCCGCAAGAAGGATTTTGCCCCCTAAGTTTGCAGGACTGAATTGAAAAAAAAAAGACTGAAATAAGGGAGTGGATTTAAGATGAAATTGGCCATCCTGCTCTCGTTTGAATATCATGTTTTCGCCTTGACCTGCTCTCGTAAGGGTATGAAGAAACGGGGGGTTGAATAGAAAATAAAAATCTGCCACCGGCCCACCATGAATTACGTGGCTGCTGCTGCCTTATTTTTTTTCAGCAACAAACGACGTCGTCATTCATTTACACATTAATGCCCATTGTTTTTCCTCTCTTCAGCTAGGAAACAATACGGCACCGTTTTAAAACAGCCCCATTTTGAATTAATTAGGATGCAACTGTACCCCGTCTGGATTTTCCTGCCCTCCTCTGCATCTCTTTCTGTTGGCCTTTTATTCTCTCATACTTGCGCCCGGTTTTCAGCTGCACATCACGAGGAAATGGTTTTGTACGTCCACGATGCTAGCTGTGAAAGAAGACAAAGAGAGAGGAGCCTCACAACTTCTAAGGGCTGGGATTGCTTTCCTAAACACAGACGGCTAAGATGAGGGGGTTTTAAGGTGGTCTTCAAGCTTGGTTTGGCTATATAAACCAAGGGGCTGTGCAGCAGCAAAAAAAGAAAGAAGGGCAGAAAAAAGAGGAAAAAAGAAGAAGAAAGGAGGAGGCAGAGGGAGAAAAAACAGAAAAGTGGAGGGAGACAGAGAGAGTTTAAAGACAAAGAGAAAAGGAAGAGATGGGGGAGGGAGGCCAAAAACAGAGAGAGTAGAGGGAGACGAAGAGAGTAAACACAAAAAGAAAAACAGAGAGAAGAGACCAAAAACAGAGGGAGGAGAAAGCAGAGAGAGACGTAAAGAAAGAGTGAAGAAAAAATCGAGAGAACCTATATAAGGCTGAGGTGAGAGACACAGAAAAAAAACGGTGAGAATGAGAGGGAAGATTATCTCCATCTATCTTACATTGCAAAACAGGAGTTCACAAAATCTAAGGGTCTTTTAAAACTCCTAACAGCAAAAAGAGGAAGGCTTTCTTTGGTTTTTAGAGGCCGAAAGGCAAAGACTTTTCCATCTATCTGAACTTCATCTTCTGCATTTAGACAAGAAAGATCTGCAGGTTAGTGTTCCAGTTTTTTTCTTCCTTACTATATTCAAACTTGGCATCTGTTGTTTTTTCTATTCCAAACCTATTCCTTCCTTTTGCTCTGGATATTCGTTTCTGGTTGGACAAAAGGACATATGCTTGCCCACGGTTCATGCATAGCTTGGAGTGTAGATTTTTTTGTTCATGTTAAGGTTACGTTTCTTTTCTTATTCTCCTGCCGTGAGGAACCGTGAGCTTTAAAGGCTTTCATTATCTTTCACTTTCTTTGTCCAAGTGTCTCTTTGCCTTAGGATGTTGCATTAGTTTGAGTTTGGATCCTAAATAAAGCTCTATCTAGAAAGTGAAACATGAGGGAAGTCCCTTTACAGTCAAAGCGGTCTTTTAGCTGATTTTCGGTTCACGTTTTCATTTTGATTGTTTTTTTCTAAAAAAAAGAGCTAGCTAGTTGTTGGTTTATGTTTGTAGTTTTGTAGTTGCTTTAGTATAAAGGCGTTGCTCAAGTCATTTTCTTTTGCATGAGACTAACGAGTGTGGCAGTATTAAAGATCGGAAAAAGGATGGGTGTTGAGTCATGGTTACTGTTATAGGTTTTGGTTTTCAGAATTGTGGTCTTCTTGTGCATACAGACTTGTTATTTTTTTAGTTATAGGATTCAGGTTTAAATGGACGGAGTGAATCTTGTGTGAGTAAAGTTTGGCTTTGGGAAATTTATTTTTTATATATATACCAGTGTTTTGGGCCTTTTGCAAATTTTGGAATGAATGTGTATGGCTTGTTTTTTTTCTTTTTTGTGATGCTTGCGTTTTGACAAAAAAAATATAAAAATATGTTTTTGTGTGTTGCATACGGCCAATACCCTAACATGTTTTTAAATTTTTTTTATTTAAAAAAATATTTGAAGTTTTGAAAATGCGTTTTCGCATGGATTTCTTAAACACAACAAAAAGGGGTAAATATTTTCAAAGGGTGTTTTCGCATGGATTTTCAAAAATTATTTTTTTGCATTTCTAGATTTTACAACATGTTTGTAAATTTCAAAGGGTGTTGGCTAATATTCCAAAAATATAAAAATCTCATTTTTGGGAATTCGTCTTTATTCACTATTAATATTTGGATAAAAAAAATCTCAAAGAGGTAAATATCTAAAATATTATTAGGAATAATCTGTTATTATTCATTAGTAATGTTCGGATAAAGAAACTTCAAAGGGGTTAATATTCAAAATATTATTGGGAATAATTTGCCTTTGTACTGTTCACTGTAATTATTTGGATAAAAAAATCCCAAGTGGTAAATATCAAAATATATTTCTAGGAATAACAAGTCATTATCCCTTAATAATATAAGGGTAAATAAACCTATGAAAGGAAAATGTCCAAAATATTGTCAATAGAAATACAACTTGTTTATTTTTAACATAAGGGCAGATTTATGCCTAAAATTTTATTTAGAACAATTTAATTGTACATCCTTGAAAGAAGCCTCAATTATAATTGAGGACATTTTAAATTTTGATTCCACAATTTATGAGTCCTGAAAATATAAAATACTAAGGCAAAAATGGACTTTTAAAGCACTTTGAATTTCCTTAGATTTCTAACTTAGTTTTTTTTTTCTTCTTTGCGATTTACGAGTCGCGAACACTTGAAATACTAAGAAAAAAATGAGCTCTTAAGCACATTGAATCTCCTTAGATTTCTATTTTAATTGTCTCTAAATTCATAAATTCTGAATTTATTTCAAATCAAGCATAGACTTCAAGATATTTGCAACGTTTCTCTTCGGCATTCTATAGACATATCTAAAGGTATGATCCATATTGGCCAATGGTTCTTTCTCTTAGACTTTGAACCCAAGTTCGTTCATCATAGCAGACTTATCCTAGGAAACTGACAGGATTAAAGAACATCAACACCATAGGAATTATAGGCAAACCAAACACCAAGCAGCTTACCTTAGGTAGGGCGTACCAGGGGTGCTAAAACCTTCCATTTACGCAATCAGTCCCTTGCCTTAGAATCTCTGAAAGACCAGTTAGGTTTTCTAGTGACTATAATATTAGGTGGCAACTCCTTTTTTCACAAAACAAAAACCCCAACATCAATTCCTGCTACCGGAAAGGGTCGCCTTGACGTCGAGCTCTCGAGAGGGTAAGATATATATATATATATATATATATAGCTAACCATTATGAACATGAGAGGGTATAAATCCTAAATAAAATTTAAACCCTAGAGTGAAAGGATTTCAAACTTCCACGTACTCTTTCGTGCATTATAAAAAAGAACATGCTCATAGTCCACTATTTTCACATTTTATTGCAAACAAGGACATAAAATATGAACTCCAGAATAATCAAAGAAGGTTGGTTTAAAGTCATAGTGGTTTTTTGTTTGTATTATTTATGTGGGTATATAGCTGAAAATTAGAATATTTTATGTTTGTACATATCTAGCTTAGAGTTGATCAATTTCTTTTGCTGACTTGGGTTGGGAATAATTGAAATTGTGGGCTCTGTAAGCTATCAATTATGGCCGGAAAGTAGCAAAGAAATAATTAAATTATAAGTATAGGGAAAGAACATGTGATTAGTGGAATACTTAAGCTCAATCTTTGAAACTTCATTGATCAATTAGGGTTTAATTGATCAATTGGGTACTTGTGACTGGTCTGAATTTTTAAAAAATATAAAAATGATTGACACGATTTAATATAATCAAAAACTTGAATCTACTTGTATTCTAGTTAATTTGTGATAAAATCTGGTCAAATTCTAAATGAAAAAATCTTTTTATTTTTTTTAAAAAATTATTTAAAACAATATAATTTAACTATTTATAAGCTAAAGAATAAAATTTATAATAAATAATTAATTAATTATATAAGAAGATTTAATTAATAAAATGATGGTGAAAATAAAAATAAATAATAAATTATACCGATTTTTTTGAATTTAAAGGTTAAATTAAAAAAAAAGTAAATGTAAAAAATAAAATAAAAATAAGACAACAAATGAGTTTATTCGTGTCTCCGTGATATTTTATGTATTTTTGTATAAAAATTGTTGAAAAAATAGGTTATAGAGACAAAATTATCTTCCTCGATTTCCTGACACCTCAAACAATTCCTAAGAAACTCCCTAGCATACCTTTCCGCGATAGTGGTGAATTATTGGCTGATGTGAGTTTATTCGATCAGGATGCTATTTTATTAAAGATCAGCCACTGATAGATTTGATGGTTGGTTGATGAGATTCTCTCCCCCTTTTGCTATGTTTTTAACGGACAAGATCTTATAATACATTAACCAAGTGTGAATGTCTTACATCTAATAGATGTTACAACATAATGTCTTCTGACAGACATACCGCGTTTTCGTACAGTAAGTAACAGCCAAAACAGCTTTTAGGGACCAGTAGTAGAATATATATATATATATATATATATAAAGAAAAACCCTAAGTGGAACTTTTCAAGATCCAAGAAAGCTGATTTTAGGTAGAATCATACGCCTTACAAGCTGATCAAACAACCAAGATGAAGCAGCGATGGTTAAGGACACACACCACTGCTTCCGATCCAGTTTCTCATTGCTGTGAGTCACCTTGCTCGATAACTCCACTATCACTCCTTGAGCAACTGTGACACCAAGCACAGCTGTTAAGAAACGCTTGTTCTTGCGAATCCACATAAACATGCTCTTCTTCTCCACAGGCAGCCTCGCAGTAAATATATTGAAAACTTGGCAGATGACTGAGGTATTGAAAACAAGTGTGTTATTAATCGCCAAACCCAGAATTGACTTACCCACATTGAATTGTAGAGCTGATAGAGTAACTGCCTGATAAAAGACCTGGATGAGGATGTTGTTGAAGATGCTTTCGTTGATAGGTCGTTTGGACCACCATACAGGAGGCTTTCTCATGAGATCTTTGGTGGGCTGTTCATGACTGATCACTGCTAGTAGGCCCAGAGTATCAATGATAACCTTTTCCCAGAGTATCTGGAACGCTGACAATGATAATACACCAGAAGAACAAGCTGAGATAAGGTTGATGACAAGGGCTGCAACGTTCATTGTAAGCTGAAATTGAATGAACTTCTGAATATTGTTGTAGACGCACCTTCCCCAGCTCAACATAGTCACCACGGAAATGAAGTTATCATCCAATATGACAATTTTTGAGCCCTCTTTCGCCACCTCAGTCCCTCGTATTCCCATGGAGAGCTCAATATCTGCTTCCTTCAAAGCTAGGGCATCGTTGGTACCACCACCAGTTACTGCTACCACATGGCCTTCCTCCTTTAAACATCGTATCATTTCAAGCTTGTCAGATGGGGATGAACTTCCCATCACAAGGATTTTCCCAATCCTTTCCATTCTCTGCTCCCGCGAGTAGTTACTGAATTGGACTCCTTCGACTATAGCATCACTTTCCACATCCTCTTGATCACAACTGAAAACTCCACATTCAATGGCTGTAGCTCTTGCTGTACGAACATCGTCACCGGTGACCAATATAACTTTCACTCCTGCATTCTTACATGATTCTAATGCTTTCTTACATGATTCTACCGCCGTTCTAATCTCTATTCTGCATCGGTCCTTCAGCCCCACGAGCCCCAGCAAAGTGAATCCAGCCGCTTCAAGCTCGTCAGAGGCCTGTCCACTGTCTTCAACTTCTTTACAGGCAAACGCCATACAGCAGAGGCTTTTGACTGCCATTCTCCGAATTATCTCCTTCAACTGCTTTCTTGCATCCTCATCCACGTCTCTAATCTCCCCATTTCTAACATAATAGTTTGAACACATGGCTAGTATCACCTCGGCATCTCCCTTCCTGTGACGAGCTACCTTCTCATTGTTTCTCCTCACCAATAGTACCCCGCTTCCGTTCTTCTCAGGATCGAAGTTCTCTTCATGTTTTATTTCAACTTTTTTCTTTTCCTCGCCAATATTTATGCCCAAATGCGACATAGCCCAGGAAAGTATTGCTTTTTCAGTTGGACTACCAGAAATTTCAAGAATTGAAGTACACCCTTCTTGTAGTAACTCAAGGACCTTCGATTCTATTTCACCATTTGAAGGTTTAGCTTTGATTATATCTTCTCCAATGAAGAATTCCACAACCTCCATCTGATTCAAAGTAAGAATGTCTTTCTTATCTATGATGATTGTTGTCGCTGAACCCATTTTTTCACAAGAAGAGAGTTCACGAACCATGACTCTCTCTTTCATCATTCTCTTCATGAAGTATAGATAAGTCAGAGTTACAGCCAAAGAGAGACCTTCAGGAGTTGCCACCACCACAATAGTCACAGCTGCAACAATAATGTGCACAACTGGATCCAGCACATCATTAATCTTTGTCTTGCTCCCATTGTATTCATAATAACCACTATCATCTCTAGTGTTCCGTGTGAAGTACCTCATCAGCAGCACTACAAGCACAAATAAAGCAACTGTCCATCCAACCTTCCTCATGTAAGAAATGACCTTATCGAGGTGAGATCGTAATGGAGTTTGTTCATCCAGATCATGGCATCTAGAACTCATCATCTCACCCCATGCCGTATTCATTCCAACAGACGTAACAAGCATGAAGCCATTGCCATCAGCCACCTTTGAGCCAGAAAGCAAGAAAGGGTTTTCCCTTCCTTTCACCTCATCATGGTCCATTTCACTACTCATGCTTGATTCATCCACCTTCAAAGAAGAATCATTCAAGAGCAACCCATCAGCTGGTATTTGGTCTCCTTTATTCAAATACACCACGTCGCCCACCACCACTTCAAAAATAGAAATGTCAAGTCGCCTCCTGTCTCTCACTACTTGTACCTTTATATCATTTCTCACACGAAATAGTTTCTCAAACTTATTGGATTTCATGAATTTGCTAATAGCAGAGACAGCAACAAGATGAACAGTTGAGAGAATAATACTGCCACCATCGTACCACCCATCTCTCAGCCCATGCAGCTTGATAGCGAATCCCAAGGACATCATAGCACAGAACAAAAGAATGATGATGGTCGGGTCCTTGCATTCTTCAAGAACATAGCTTAGAAATCTTTTAGAAGGAGACTTCTTATAGCTATTTTCACCGAAAACATCCCTTCTATGAGCAACATCAACTTCCCCTACACCATCCTTAACATCAGTTTTAAGAATGATAGCAACTTGCAAAACTCCTCCAAATTGATTCAAGATTTCAAGGCTCTTTTTTCTTACCATATCGATGATTTTTCTCTGATCGGAATTAATCAAAGAAACAGTTTTATTCTCACATGGGGACGTATCATCATGAACATCAATAGCAGCATAGGATGTGGAGCCCGGGATCTCGGTCTGGCTGTCAAGATCTTTCTTGGAGAAAGAAACAAGAAGCCTTATGAAATAGATGACCGTGTAAGCCATCTTCCACCTTCTCTGAATGCGTTTTGGCTCTGGTAACAGATTTTCTTGATCAAGAATGATTTTGTCTCCAGTTTTTCGAGAGCTCATAGCCATGATATCGATGACTACTTAGGAAAGTTTGAATAAAGAAAAATTAACAACAGATTGAAATGGAGAAGTGTTTGTAAACAGTCTTTAGGGTTTTTGTTTCTGAAGGAAGCGTCGTAAATGTTTAGAAAGATGAAACCCAATGGTGTTATAATTTGCTTATAAGAAGAGAAACAGAGACTTGAGTTCAGTCAGCAGGAAGCTTCGTAATTGGGGGAAATTCAAAACAAATAGTCAACTTTTTCCTCGGTTTGAAATGTGACAAATTAACAGCCAGATCGGTAGGTGTGTGCAAGCTACAATCTGTAAACTAATTATATATTAATATTCCCAGCCAACTAGCTTGTATCCAAAGTTGATTCGCAGTTTAACTTCCTTCTATCGTTCAACCTCTTCTATCTCAGTTTAGCAGTTATTCATATTAAATCAATAGAATTATTTATTTTACATCGCGTTTATGTTTCTTATAATCATTAATTTTACTCGAATCAAATTTAATTTTACTAATTTCTAATTTTTTAATTTAATCTTACATATACATTAAATAAAAATTTACTCATAAAATTATAAGATTTTACAAGTGAATTCATCATTTTGACAATAATAATAATCACATCTGTGGAACAGAAGGGCGAACAAAAAAAAGGTTTTGAATACATCAGTAAATTTTTATATGATAGATTGTGTTCTGTCATGTGCTGTGGAGGGAAGTCCGGGGACCCTTTTATTATGACAAAATTTGCAATTAAACTTGACCCAATAACGAGCAAAGCTCCAAGCAGGCAAGAGGAGACAGACAAAAGAAAACATATTGTTTTGATCTCACAAGCAATTGTGCGATAAATCTTTGATTAATCAACTGGTTAATAGTCAATTTTTTTATAATTATGCTACATGATATTTTAATTTTTTTCAATGAGAAAAAATTATAACCAAAAACTAAATCGTGAGCAAAAACAAGTAAAACTTTACAAAATTAAGTATTCCAAAATTCAAAACCTTATAAATTATATATCTATCACAAACAACATCATACAAAAATATAAAATAAATAGAGAAGATCCACAATTGAAAGAAAAAAGGATAAATAAAGTTGTAACTAAAAGCAATCACTAGGGAAAAAAATTAAAGAAAAGAAATAAATTGCATATATAGGGTTGATCATTGTTTTTAACTACTAGATGGTATATTTATGTTAGTATAGCTTTTAAGTTCTATCAAAATATCAAATTCTAATCATATACTAATGCAAACAAAAAAATATAAAAAAAGATAACAAACACAAACAATATAGAATTATATCGAATAGGGTCATCATACAAAAACTCTAATTCAAGATTTTATCACTAGGTATTTTTCTTCAAATAGTTTACTGAAATACAAGCTAAACAAACTTATTTATACTAGAAAAAAAATCCTAAACAAATCTGAAAAAAATAAAAATAAAAGAGTTTTAAACTAAATTGAAAAAAGAATCCTAAATTAACTGGAAAAATATAGTAAATCCAAATCAATAACTTATGGACCTTATTTGAAGGCTCTTTTTACCTCCTATAGATACAAAATTTTAACCTTAAGTTATAAACAAGATTTCTAAAATTTCTTAACAAAATTTCAGCTCCTTTTAACGATCAAATCAAAAGTGGTATTTGTTAACAAAAAGCTATAAGTTAGGGGGAAAAATCTCCTATATCAGTTTTCCAGGTTGAAAAGAACTCATCCTCGAGTTCAAATTTTTCATCCTAATCTCGTGATTATCCAATCAAAAGCTTTCAACCTTTTATGTGCTCAACCTTTTCATTAGAAACATCATAACTGGTAATAACATGCCCATCCTCCCCATTAACGAATTCATTTTTAACGTTATGTTGAAAACCATATGTGGCAACTCTTGCAGCAGCGTTCTCAAACTCTGACTCAACCAAAGACTTATATAACACTATAAGGACCAAGCACCCATGTATCTTTTATATCCTTACCAATAAGATGTGTGATGATTTCTTCACTATGAGAACTTTGGGATATTTACTTCACAACTTATATCTAAAGTCTAGGATCAACTTTAACCCCATCAATTCTAGAATTGTCTTTAAACACATGTGAGGCATATAAAAAATCACCTCTATAACTATATCTAATTTGGTTTCATTCTCTTAAATGGTTTCACTATTAAAATTAAAGTTAATATGCTTGTTAAACATCTTTTACATACTTAGGGTCAAAATAAGATCGATTACTGTAAAAAACAAAATCCTTCTATCTAAATGGTTTTGATAATTAGGGTCAGGAAACCAAGAAGGTTAGGAAGAGTTCATCAACAACAAATACAAAACACTTGTCTAAAATGACATATATTTGTTTTCAAGGCATCTTTCTATTATATGGTTATATCTTCTCTATTATTCACTCTAGTGGTCAATCTTATTTTATTTTGAAAGATAACTTCATATTTAAAGTAGGGATGTGTAATAAAGTTCGGTTTTAGAATGATACTAGTTACATGCCCCGCGTGATGCCGCGGGTCAATTATTTTTTGCATTTCATAAAAAGCTAAGATCTAAAAGTATTAGGTTTTTTTGCAAAGTTATACCCAAGAGTCTTAAGTTTAGTTGCAACGCCTAATCCAAGAGTAATATTTATAATATTAATAATAACATTAAACTTGCATGGCCTAAATTTAAGGGGGTTTGACTGCAATACCAGACCCAATAGCATTGGACGTGGGTCTAGCTGCAAGGTCGTGTCATAAATGTGTGATAATTAAATAGATTAGTTAGAAAGAAAAAAAACCAACAGGAAAATAAAAACTAATGAAGAAAAAGAAAAAAAAATATGAATTAATTGGGTTAACCCTTCAAACCAGGTTAACACGTCATACCTTGAATTCGCATCGTGAAAGTTTGATAATTAAAAAGGAAAAAAAACAAACTAATGGGTTAACCCAGAATTAACCGGGCTAACTCGTCAAACCAGGTTAGCCTGTCAAACCCGAAATTCGTGTCATGAAAGTTTGATAACTAAATAGAAAAAAAATTAACATTAACAATTTAAATTAAACAAAAAAAATTACTTAAAAAAAACAAAAGGATGAGCCTTTTCACTGTGGACTCCACTGTGCAGTCCACAGTCAAATGCATAAAAACAACAAAAAAAGAAAAAGAAAAACTAAAGGCATCAGCCAAGAACTACTTAGAAAAAAAATTTAATATTAATAAACTAAATTAATTAAATAAAATTAATTAAAAAGAAAAAAGAAAAAAAAACCTCTAAGAAGAAAAAAACTAAATAGAAAGAAATTTAACATTAACAAACTAAACTAAACGAAAAAAAATAATTAAAAAGAAAAAAAAAAGCAAAAAAAAATTTCAGGTTAACTCGTCAAACCAGGTTAACCTGTTAAACCCGGGATCCGTGTCATGAATGTCTGGTAACTAAATAAAAAAAATGAACATTAACAAACTAAACTAAACGAAAAAAATTAATCAAAAAAATTAAAAAAAATCTGGGTTAACTCGTCAAACCATATTAACCCGTTAAACCTAGGATCTATGTCATGAAAGTCTGATAACTAAATAAAAAAAATTAACATTAACAAACTAAATTAATCAAAAAAAAATTATGAAAATAAAAAACAAAAAAAAATTGATGAGTCAACTCATAATTAACTGGGTTCACCCGTGAAACCAGGTTAACCCGTGAAACTCGAGATATGTGTCATGAAAGTCTGATAACTAAATAGAAAAAAATTTAACATTAACAAACTAAACTAAACTAAATGAAAAGAATTAATTAAAAAGAAAAAAGAAAAAAATTATATTTCTGGGTTAACTTGTCAAATCAGGTTAACCCGTTAAATCCGGAAAACGTGTCATGAAAGTCTGATAACTAAATAAAAAAATTAACATTAATAAACCAAATTAAACAAAAAACTTTTGTTAGAAGAAAAAAAATAAAAAAAGAAGCAAAAAAAAATCCCGAAAGGCATAAAAAACAGCTAAAAAAATAAGACAACTTAAAAAAAAACAAAAACGGATCAGTGTTTTACTGTGGACTCCATTGTGCAGTCCACAGTAAAACACTGATCCGTTTTAGTATATGTTACAATTAATTAAAAAGAAAAAAAAATCGGGTTAACTCGTCAAATCAGGTTAACCCGTCAAACTCGGGATCCGTGTTATGAAAATTTGATAACTAAATAAAAAAATTAACATTAACAAACTAAATTAAAAAAAAAATTCATTAAAATAAAAATACACAAAGAAAAAAGCAAAAAAAAACCCATAAAGGCAATAGAAAACCAAAAATAAAAAAAATGGGAAAAAATGGGAAAAAATAAAAACAAAAAAAAAGAAAAAGAAAAAAAGAAGAAGAAGAAGACAAAAAAAAATGGAAAAAAAATAAAAACAGAAAGAAAAGGGAAAAAATTAAAAAAAATTAAAAAAAAACTACTCAGCGTTTTAATGTAGACTTACACGGTAAAACACACTAAGCAGTTTTAATTATTTTTTTAATTTGAGTCAGTTACAAGCCTTTTTCTGAATTCTATCCCTAGTTATATGAAGTGGCAGCTTATCAAGTTAGTACTATCAATAACATGGGGTTTTAGAATGATCGTCGGTAGAATTGGGACCAGGAAATCATGGTATTTCCTGGTCCCACACTCCAGTTAGTAAGCAACAGCTTTCTAGGGGACTTCAACTCCTGCGCCATTGATGGATACTAACATAATTGGTGGACAAAATTGGTCTAAAATTGTAAACAAGTGTTAAAAAAGGTAATACTCGACTAAAAGACAATGAATTATACAAAAGATTTTTATGATTGAAGGAGAAAGTTCCCAGTAATATCAACATAATTATTGGATAAAATAAAGTAATAAAATAATATATGAAATGTTAGTCCTGTTGTATACCCCATGATAAATTGGGACCAGGAAACATCAAACTTTTTTAACATAAAGAGAACAGCAACCATGTGATCCTATCCACTGCTTGTCAATAAAGTTTGACGTTAACGGCGCGGAAAGAAGGAGAAGTCCTATCCACTTGCCACCTGCACCAACACGATGTACAGAGGAGGTGAAGCGGCGGCAACATTAAGACTATATTTTCTAAAAATTGCCACGGTCCACAACCAAGGATCCTTGATCAAGGATCCAAAAATGATCACTCTTGGATTGATCCTTGATCAAAATGATCCTAATGCTCTTGCTGTAGTGTTGGTGTGCTGCTTTAGGATCATTTTACTAAGTAAGCAGCACACCGACACTTGGTAAAATGATTCTAAAGCAGCACCCAACTCTTCATAGCCACGTGGCATGTAAGAGCCATGGTTGTGGACCGTGGCAATTTTTAGAAAATATAATACGCCCTGTATCTATTGTCATAACCCAATTTTTTTACCTTATTATTTTAATTATTTTTATTTAAAAAAATAATGAAAAAACAAATAAAAATAAAATAAAGAATGAATTAAAATTTAGGTTAAGGGCAGCATGATTGGAAGTTTAAAGATTTAATCAAGGGTTTAATTGGAGAATTGATTTAATTAAAATTCAGATTATTTTAATTAATGAAATCAAGAGTTTAATTGAAGAATTAATGAGTTTAAGGACTTAATTAAACTTTGATTTAATTAATTAAAGGAATCAGGGATGTAATTGAAAGAATATCAAAGTTTAGAGTTGATTCAAGGAAAAATTGCTAGAAAATTAAAGTCCAAGGACCAAATTGAATAGTCCAAACATCTAGGACTGTTGTGTAAATGGCGTTATAACTCAAGGATTCAATTAAATTTAATCCGAGGGCACAATTAGAAATCAATTGTTTCTGATTAGGATCCCAATTGTTAAGTTTAAACTGTTTAGGGACTAAATTAAAAAAAGTCATGCCCAAGGACACAACGGCACCGTTTTGGAAGCATTGTTCATCGTCTCCCACGTTTGAGCGGATGAAGCCGATTCAACAGGAAATTTGCAGCAAATCGTGGACCACGACACCATGATTTCTTGCCCATGATCCAGCTCATGGATTGATGAACAAGGGGACGGGTTTTTTTTTCTGCATGCTCGGGCTCTATAAAAGGCAGAGCAGAGCAGAGGCAAGGGGAAGAACAGGGGGAGAATTGGAGCAGAACCCATAGAAAAAAACTCATAAAACAGGGGAACAACGGGGCTGGACAAAGAACCGAACAAACCGAAGGAGGAGGAACCCAGCAAAAAGCAAGGAAAAGAACACTGGAAACAAGAACACAACGGAGGAGCTGACGAAAAAAAAAAGACCCGGAACAGAGGACGATTTTGAGCACCGAAGACGAACGGAGGGGGGGAAGAACAGGGAGAAAACTGAGGGGAAGAACAGGGGGAAACTGAGAGGCAGAACAGAGGGGAATTGGACCCGAAAACCAGAGGCAAAAAAGAGCAAAACCGGGGAAGAAAACAGAAGCAGGAAGAGAGAAAACCAGAGCAAAAACAGGGGCAGAACCAGAGTAAAGAACCCGAGAAAGCTTGGGTCCACCCAACCCAAAAGCTTTCTTCCCGAACACAAAGGCAAAGAGACAGAGCAGAGAAGGAAAGAAAAACAGAGGGGCAACCATTTCGTGCCTGCAGAAAAAGAACAACCCAAAGGACAGTGAAGCCACACCGGGAAACAAAATAAAACAGCCACCACGCCATCGTCTTCGGCGCCGTCCTCCGCTGCACAGGTAAGTTTCCATTCTCTGCATTCAACAAAACTTTCTAATGCAGTGTGAAGGTAATTTAATTACCTTCACACTATTCATGCACGCGTGAATTTACTTCACGCGTGCTTCTTCTTCTTTTGCCCAGCCGGGCCACTGGTTTGGGCCAGTGGCCAGGCCGGGCTGGCTGGGTCCAGCCCAGCCCATGTGGGCTGAGCTGGGCCCAGCCCAAAAAAATAAAAATAAAAAAATAATAAATAAATAAAATAAAATAAAATAAACAGAAAAATAAAAAAAGTAAAAAAAATAAAAAAATGTGTATGCATGAATAAAAATAATGTAAATTTATTGGTTTATTCACTGACGCCAGAGTCAGGAATAAAAATACCGGTTTAAATTTATATTATTTTTATTCGTTGTGTTTTATTTTATTTCGCTAGAAAAATAAAAAAATATGTGCATACGTAAAAAAATAAATTTATTTTTATTCACTAGGCGTTAGAGTAGGGAATAAAAAAATATTGATCTAATTTTTTTTTCCTTTCGTAGCTACGAATTTTTACCAACGCCAGAGTTGGAATTATTCGAGCTCGAATATTCATTGGCACCAGAGTCAGGAATATTATAAATAAATCATCATAGCATAAGTGAATAAATGTTTAGCAATTTAAGACAAAACCAGCAATGCAGTCTGCCTCAGGCAGAACGTTTAAGGGGTGATAATATCTTCCCTTTTACGTAACCAATCCCGTACCATAGAATCTCTGTTGACCAGTTAGGGTTCCTAGTGACCATAATACTAGGTGGCGACTCCTTAAACAAAGACCTTTCCCCATCAAAGAACAAGATGCCAGAAATCTGTTCTTTTCCAAAGATTTTAATTTTTTAAGGCCGTCGCGATGTCGGGTGTGACATCTATAACAGATGTGTTGTACAAGATGGAAGTTGTGCCTGTAGTGTAACTATACACTTGATTAAGTTATTCGTTACAATTAAAAGTAGGTTAATTTATCTGATTTAACTTCTATTTTTTTACTTTTTTTATAATTTTATCATTTCATATTAGGTTATTGAGTCTCAAATGTTTTTAAATTTTTTTTACTTTTCTTTTAATGAAATTATCATAATCTTATATCTTGGGTCATAAGTTAATTAAATTAACCCGAATTGACTCAAGTTTTTTTTATATATTTTTTAAAATTGAATTTTTTTTTCCAGTTTCTTCTTTCATCATTTAGTTTGCTTGAAAGTTGACCTTCATTCTTTTATTTTACTTTTTTTGTGCTGGCTTATATCAGTCTCACGATCGGACCACAAATTTAACATGCTAACTCGAGTTATTTTTTTTCTTTTCTAAAATTAATTATTTTAAATTTTGCTTATCCTTTAATATTTACTTTGCTGGTAATTAAACTTGGAACTTCTTTTATTTTCCTCTTATGAGAATTTATTATTTTCTCATTTAATTTTTATTTTATTATTAAATAACATCATTGAGATTTTTTAAGACTATTTAGAGTATCTTTCAAATAATTGACAAATATTTTTAATCGGTAATTGTTATTTTTATTTTTGTTTTTTGTTTTTTGTAATTATATTATAAAATTAACTAAGTTTATTTTTATTTGTTTTTCTCGGTTGTTTAACAAATATTATAATATAATAGTCTAAGTTTTTTGTTTTTTCGCCATGATAGAACACAAGCTGACCCTTTAAAAAAAATTCTAAAAAAAACATAATTTTCAGCTGAGTTCTTTTTTTTTTTTTTTACCAAGTAGCTCCACCGATCATATCTCTACAACATCAAATCATGGTATTAGCAACAGCTTTCTTGAGGACTTCAAGGAAAGCCCTCGACTTCAACTCCCACGCCATCGGCGAACTTCCCATGCATTTTGTTGGCTGTAAAGTAGTTTTTCTATTCTACTTCCTATGCATTTAGTTTGAAATCTAGGGCTTATAAGACCTATGATTACGAATTTCTAATATTTCCTTTACTCTGGCAACTGATATGAAGGTAAGAGAGCGGAGAGCCCATGCGCAAGCACAAAGACAAGGCAGCAGGAACTTCGCGGTAGTTTCGAAGTGCGGCAATTTCTTTTCTTTAATTATTATATATCAATGATTCCCAGTTAACGTAGTTTGTATCCACAGTTGATTCGCAGTCTAACTTCCTTTCTATCGCTCAACCTCTTCTATCGTCTCAGTTTAGCAGTTATTCATATTAAATCAATAAAATTATATTTGTTAGAAGGTTGAATTGTTCTTTATTGAAATTGATTATAGTTGAAAAACTACGATGAGAGAATGAAAAATCCCCTATACATTGATTTTATTTTATTAATTTTTTGCATTGAAAAACTATGTCTCTTTAACTCATCTATTTTTTAAAAAGTATTTAATGTTTTTATATTTTTTAAAACTTGTTTTTTATACCAGCAAAGCACAGTGAGCTAACAACACGTAAAAAAATATTAATTTATTGAAAATAAAAACTTTTAACAGGAAATCAACGAACCTGTAGTAGCAATGCACAGATAATGGTTGCTTGCTTGGTAGATACACTAAGAAAAAGAAGGATGTTTGATTAGAAAAATGAAGCGGGGAATCATTTCCTTTTCTTGTCAATATTCTTGTCTATATTAGATAAACTTGCACTTACCCCTATTCCCCTATTCCTTTTTTACGTAGATAAACTTGGTCAATAAGAAAAGGAAGGATGTTTCATTGACACGTGTAAAGAAAATTGGAAAACCGTTTAGGTCTAATATTGATAACTGGCGAAACATAGCTTTTTATGATCGAAAATTGGAAACAAGCTATGAAACCCTAAGTTGCAAGTGGGAAATGATAAATGACCAAAAAGAATAGGGGTAAGTGGGTCAAGGAACTTGCAAGTTTCATTGCGCTGCGCGTAGTAAACAAAGCCTCTGCCATTTTTATTGTTTAAAAGTTGAGATTGATAATTGGCGAAAATAGCTTCAATACAAGAATTTTTAGTCTTCTGACATTTTAACTCCACTTAAAAGCAAAAAATAAAATATAATAAAATCAATGTATAGGGGAATTTTCATTGTCTCATCATAGTTTTTCAACTATAATCAATTTCAATAAACAACAATTCTAGCAAATATAAATATAATTATAAATTTAAAAGAGCAAATATAAATATATTATAAATTTAAAAGGGTGCACGCCATCAAATTAAAAATATCAACGCTTTTTAGGTGATACATGCAGGGTATTCTGGCAGTCAAATATCATCTTCAACGTCGATATTGGAAGCTTCATAACATTCTTTTCCTGGTGGTCAAGCATGTGTGCTCACCATAGTATCAGCTAGGCTCTAGTGGCTTTTTTTCTCTTTCTTTTCTCTCTTCTCATCCTGGATCTCACGCCAACCCTTCCAAAAATCAAATGAGTTTTATCAAAATTTTTAATTAATTTTTATCCGTATTATTTTTATTGCTATTTATTTTGCTTTTAAAAGCTTTTAATTTCATCTCTCAACATTTTATTTCATTTAATTGTTTTATTCAATCTGGTCCTTATTATTTTTATTGCTATTTTTTTGTTTTTTATTTCTTTTCTTAACTTTTTTCTTTTCAATTTTGTCCTTCATAATTTTATTTTATTTAATTTTTATATCCAATTTGGTTCTCGATGTTTTGATTGTTGTTTTTTTAATCCTTTTCTTGATTATTTTTTCGATTTCATCTCTCACCATTTTATTTAATTTCATTTTTGTATTCAATTTGATTATCATTCTTTTGATTGTTGTTTGTTTTGTTTTTTAATCTTAGATGATTAAAGATTTTGTTTCATGATTTTTTCATGTGTTGTCTTCTATGGGGTAATTTCGGTCTTATAATTCAAGTCACGAGTTTTGAAAATTAGGTCAGTTTAACTTTGATTTTTTTAGGTCTTTTTTTATAATTTTATTTTTTTTTTAATTTTATCATTTGATATTAGGTTATTGAGCCTTAAGCTTTTTTATATTTTTCGCCTTTTCTTTTTATGGAGCTATCATAATCTTATATCTCGAGTCGTAGGTTAGTTAAATTAACCCAGGTTGATTGAAGTTTTTTCTTATATTTTTTAAAATTAAATTTTTTTTTCTAGTTTTTTCTTTCAACATTTAGTTTGCTTGAGAGTTGAACTTCATTGTTTTATTTTACTTTTTTTGTGTGGGCTTATATCAGTCTCACAACGGGATCACGAATTTAACATGCTAACTCGAGTTATTTAAAAAAAAAATAATTTTTTTAAAGTTTGTTTATCCTTCAACATTTACTTTGTTGGTAATTAAACTTGGAACTTCTTTTATTTTTCTCTTTTAAGAATTTATCACATTCTCATTTAGTTTTTGTTGAGATATTTTAAGAATATTTAAAGTATCTTTTCAAATAATTGACGAGCATTTTTTATCGGTCATTGTTATTTTATTATTATTATTTGTTTTTTGTAATTATATTATCAAATTAACTAATTTTATTGAATTTGTTTTTCTCTGTTCTTTAAAAAATATTATAATATAACTGTCTAATTTTTTATTTTTTTTGGCCATGATAGAACACAAGCTGACTCTTTAGTAAAAATTCTAAAAAACATAATTTTCAGCTGAGTTTTTTATTTTTTTTTACCAAGTAGCTCCACCGATCATATCTCTAAAACGTCAAATCATGGTATTAGCAACAGCTTTCTTGAGGACTTCAAGGAAAGCCCTCAACTTCAACTCCCACGCCATCGGCGAACTTCCCATGCATTTTGTTGGCTGTAAAGTAGTTTTTCCTTTACTCTGGCAACTGATATGAAGGTAAGAGAGCGGAGAGCCCATGCGCAAGCACAAAAACGAGGACGTTGAAGGCGTGTCTTCCTTCACTCGCAATCCTGTAGCTTTAGCTAGGGCTTTGAAAAACTAGGACCAAAAGGCTAACATCTCCTCCTTCGGCCATCTTTCTCATCCACTTTACGAAGAGGAAAACAAACCTTTTTAAAGAATGTAGTCATCGACAAATTCTTTACTTTCCTCTTTACAATCAATTATATTGGAGTCGGGGATAATCTAGTTTATTCAGTGCGGTTCTAAATTAGGTTAAAAGAAGCATTAACCAAACGCAACCAAGAAACCTGTCAAGCCAACCGGTTTATGTTTCTCTTCCTGAGTTCTTGTAGATTGATTATGCATCAGTTGCACTTGTGAACTCATGCACTGTTCAAATTACATTGACAGGATCGCTGGATGATGAAAGTGCTTATCCATAACGTTTGTCCTCAGGAACCTGAACTGAGTAGTTCATATGGAAGCAAAAGGACTGAGAAGAGAGTAATTCTATTACAACACATCTATTTAATTGTAACGACTAAGTTAATCAACTGTATAGTTACACTGCAGGCACAACTTTCATCTTTTACAACACATCTATTATAGGTACAGGGCGTAAATTTTCATAAAATTAGTTCTATACGGGCTAGTATTATAGGGAAGCAAATTCTTCTTGTACCATTATACTTTGAGAAACTTGATTGGAAGCTGGAACTCAAACGAGTAAATAGCATGTCGTTGCATCATGAGACAGCGTGTTGCGGGAGAGGTTGAAATTCATTGCTCACTTGGTGGGTTGAGAGATGGGGATGGATTGAGAGATCTCAGAATCATCCAAGAAGGTGATGAGCCAAAACCATGATGAGGAGGTGAAACCCTCAAGCAGTTTCGAGAGATCAACTTAACTTCACTTGTAGGTGAGCAATTGCTGTTCAGAATTTCAGGAGTTTCATCTTCTGGAATTACCTTAAGATGCTTCTTATATTTAGGTTGGTGGTAGAAAAAATCTGTTCTAAACTTTTAGATGGTGCGTATTTGTGTTGATGGACCAACATCTCAAAGGGAAGATCCTTGGAGCTGCCCACTAATGGGGATTTGCAGATGAACTGGAGACCTAAACATGTATAAAACTTTTATCTTTAAAACAGACGACATGATCAGTACAAATGCCATGCTGGACTGATAATATTTTAAAATATCATACCTGGAATTTTGAGAAGGTGGCATAAGATCTGGGTGCTCTTCACCCTTTTTTATTACATCAAGTAAATTCAGGTCTGATGCATCCTCGTGTATTTTAGATTCCTCCCATTTCAGGTCATCTTCTTTAACTCTTATAATTAGTTCAAAATAATTAAAAATAAATAAAGAATATTAACCCTTTTATTAGTGAAAAAGCAAGAGCATTATTCAAAACACAGCCATAATGAGATAATTTTGGAAACTAAGATAACTAACTTTGAATCAGTTAATTAAATTGCTAGGACATGTGTGGGAGCATGGAGAATATTACAACACTTACCACTCTTGCAATCAAAAGTGTTTTTACATCCTTCGCATCAACAATAGGAAGAGCTACCAACATCACCCTTTGTACACAAGTAAAATTTCATGTTAGATGAGGTTACAAACATTGCACGTAGAAAGAGACAAGTGGTAAATCAAGAAGCATTTGCAATATTAACCTGAAAGCATTCACAATATTTCTTTAAGCAACTTGATTTTTTACAGTTGCATCCTCTTTTATGCCTGGCTGAAACTGGAGTTTTTGTTAGTCTCCTCTTCATTAATTTTTGCGAAGGCTTTGCATCGTTGTGGCTTTTTACCTTACAAATGAGACCATACTCGAACAAAATAGAGCAGTGAGTTTGGATGCTGTGATGCCAGTGCAATTTATAAAACAAAATAGCACTATAACTTAGGAGAATTCCTTACCCCAAATTCAGAGGCAGAATCCAAGTTTCTTATCACTTTGGGAGCAAATGCAAGAGGGTTGCGAGACTCAATCTGTCCGCGTGTTTCCAGAACAGTGCCTTCATTACCAGGATTGTTAAAACAATCTAGACACAAACAAAGCTTAATACAATAGAGACCAGCAGCAAGGCATTCACAATAACTGTACAGATAACAAGATCTTGTAAACATACAATAACCACAATATAAGCTTGTATCTAATTCAATTTCTAGTGTGAAACTTGATATCTATTTTATATCATCTAGAAAGGGAGCCGTTAAGTATGGCTAGGAGAAGAAAACCAAGGCATACTGTTTAAATCCACTATAATCAAGATTCTGACCCTTGTTTTCAAAGGCCAATTTAGAATCATCGAGCATCGGAATCAATGAGATTAACTAGCCTTCAGGCTCTGCCTATTTTCATATTTATTGCTATTACAGTAGCATTTATCATGCTACAGAAAATGAAAGAATTAGCTGATGAATTTTGAGTAGTTAGGTCCTCCAAAAATCAGACACATGACTGCTAAAAGTAAATTTAGGAAAGACAGCTTTGCCATTCTTGCAGCAGTGAGAGCATTCAAGTGCAAACCAATACCCCTTCCAGATAATGCAGATAATGTCTTTCCCTTTTCTGTCCTCCTAGGAGCTGCATGCTTTTCCATGTAGGCACCATTATGATCTGATTGTGACGAGGTTGAACTACTATTAGATTCAAAGGCTAATTTCTTTTTATGAGCTCCCATCTCAAAAACCAGGCATCGCCTTCGTATTTTATGCTGCTGCTCAAAATAAGCTAAAGATGTTTAAAAACAGTGATTAATATTAAACTGAATGAAGAATAAATTAGTCTCTATGTTGTACTGAGGAATATTGGATTTCATGTAATCGTAATTAATAATAGAACAGAAAATCTACCTGGCTGCTGGCATCATCATAATTAGCCAACATAAAAATTTCCTTTAAGGTTGTGTTTGGTTCCAGAATAAAAATTAGAGGTAAGTTTTAAGAGGTTAAATGTTAAGGGTATAATGTGGTTGAAGGGTAAAATGTTGAAGATGTTTGGTATATGCGTAAAAATTATGTGTAATGCTAGGATCCAACAAAATTATAATCAAGTTTTAAATTAAACATAATAAAAGATAATACATAATGTATATATTTGTGAGACCCACTGATTATATGTAGAGAAAAGAAAACAAAATGAATAGTTATTTTGAAAAAAGAAAACACAGATGCACAAGTCCCAAAAATCCCCTTCCAAAACATTTTTGTTATCCACCACTAAAATTTCCCAAACAGGGTTGGGTTAACATTTTACCCCCTTTAACCCCAAACCAAACACGCAACCTAAATAACAAGGTCAACTTTGTGTCCTACAAACAGCAGAAGAACTACATTAAGGTTTATTGAAGCTTTGGTTAGTGATGGTATCAAGAATTTATTCTATATGCATGTAAACTTAATACCTTT
>Ga0325405_1000481_pt1 | contig 38384 bp, 18 predicted proteins | sample PopdelMetagenome_21_FD_205663 | JGI IMG/M metagenome (GOLD analysis project Ga0325405, IMG submission 205663) | Populus deltoides microbial communities from Bellville, Georgia, United States - Xylem-Control-R2 | ecosystem: Host-associated > Plants > Phyllosphere > Stem > Wood/Secondary xylem... | reverse complement strand
CATGGTTTGGTCCAGCTGAGAGCGAGAATGTGAGGAAATGGAGGAGAGGTTCGCTTCTTATTGGAATAAAATTATAAATGTTTCCTACGCATACAACAACTATATATGTCTTGTGAGGGAAGCTGGTGGTTGAGGGTACAGCTAATTAAGATGTGTGAGGATCCACATTAGCACAACCTCTTCCTCCATTTAACATCATTTACTTTTCTTTTTTTATTACCTATTAGATTCTTAATTAAATATATATTCGGGACTAAATTTCATTTTCATCGAATTATTCACTAAATAAATGAGAAATTCCACAATTTTCACACTATGAATTAAAGAAATTGAGAATAAAAATAAGGATATAAAATTCTATTGTTATAAATACATAATAAAGATAAAAATATATTTTATTAAGAAATAGGAATATAAGTATAAGATAAATCTATTTTTATAATTATTTTATTAGGAATTTTTATATTTTTAAAATAAAAAATACAAGGAAATATGTTCATTTATTTTTATTTTTATTTATCTTGAAACAATAACTAAAATCTATTCAAATGAATAGTAAAAAATATAAAGTTCCGAGTTAAAATGTCAAGTGGTGGAATCGGCCATAATAAAATGTATTTAATTGAATAGATAGAGATAGAGATATAAAATAAATTTATTTTTATATCATTTTTGAAATAAAATTTTATATTTTTAAAATAATAAAAAAAACATAACTTATTTATTCCAGGCATTTTATCTCGAAACGGTATAAAAAATAGAATGGAATTAATGCAAAGTCTTGCACGAATACCAGCTGAAAAGTCAAGCGGTGGAATTGTTAGTAATGAATAATTAATGGTATCAACCGACGTTGTATGGGATTTTTACCTACTTTTTAAAAAAGGTCAAGAAAAGTGAAGCAGCTTCCTTCCAGGTGGCACTACCTCATCGGTTCAATGAGACAAAGAGTAACAACGGCAGCACCGTCTCAAAAGTGTAGGTTCTTTTTATCAAAGTACCTATAGTTTTAATATTTTTCACAACAATCTTTAAATTTCTTAAAGTTTCGAGTTAATCGTGTAAGTAATATATCATTTAACACTAAAAACTAGTAAAATCAAACTTGATTGATGTAAAATTAATAAACTCAATTAAAATCATTATTTTACATTTAAGTTTACGAGTTTATAGAAAATATAAATACTTGTAATACTAGCCTACCGGCCGACACTACCACTCTCTCTCTCTCAAAAAACCCTTTTTTTTTTTTTACTTCGTATGATCGACTTATTCTTTTTCATCTTTGTTTTGACATCAAATCACACACCATCCATAGACACCAAACAACACTAAACCAACATTCACATCCTCGAACTACCATAAGTAACAACTCATCCACGCCGTCTATTGGGTCTAGTACGTTTACATTAGATATTAATAAATTGTTTGTTTTAGGTTTGTTAATTTTTATTTAATAAAATTATATGGAAATTATTGTATTGTATTCTATTTTTAAGTTGTTTAAACTATGTGTAAATTTTTATTTGAAATATATATTTTAAGGTACTTGAATTTTTGTATTGTTTATTTTATTTTTGTCTTAATCATGTTATTCTGTTATTTACTACTTAGATAGAATTATCAATATATAATTAGTTAAAAAATTTTACTTACAATCTTACGATCTGAGTTTATATTGTATTTTTCATGTCGCGTAAAAAAAACATTTTTGATAATCTTGATCTAATGTGTAGGCAAGGATAGATTACAATATAAATATTGGACGAATAATTAATTGAAAAGCAAATAAACAATTTCATGTGAAAACAGATCAATTCAAATATTCCAAAATTAACTGTACGATCACATGTGATGGGATTTTTTATGTTACAAGTTTGATGGTCAAAAGTTATGGGTAAGTATCTAAGAATAGAGGCTGTGCCAGCTGCGAATTAAGTCCAAGCTTCTTAGGGTTTGAGAGTCATGAAATTACAAGAAAGCCATGACCATGACAAGGAATGGATCAAGGACCAACAAAGAATATATCAATTTTGACTTCCACATGCTTTCACATTTGAAATTTTTTAGTTAGAACATAAATAGTTGTATATAGATACTAGCTCGATCATGTGTAGTAAGGTCATTGGTATATATCTTCATGTAATTTTTAATTTATTTTTATTACAAGGTTAAAATCATAGTACAAGTCAAATATTATATTTAATGGTGAAGCAAAGGACTAAAAAGACGTACTTAATATTATCTCGATATTCTAAAAAAATTGGAGTTTTTTATATTACTTTACTCTCTATATATTTAGCACTTTAATTAATATATGTGTATATATATATATAATTCAACATCGTAGCTTTGTTGATACATGCAAGAAAGAGTAATGAGATCACGAGTTTGAATTCTATTGATAATATTATTTTCAAACGGATAATATATTGTCTATTTATTTTTTATTAAAAAACTAATAATAAGAGGTAAACGACAAACAAGGCTAAGCATGCAGGGTTAGCCTCTAGGCCCATGCACGTCTGGCCTGCTACCATAGATTTGTCACCGGGCCTAACTCATTTTCATATGATTTTTAAATATTATTATAAATTTTAATTTTAATAGTTTACTTTTCAATTATTATGTATTAGATATAATAATAATAATAATAATAATAATAATTTTTTCATGAAAATTGAAATCAATTTTATTATTATTATTATTAAGATTTTTAAATAGATTCTTAACATTATTTTATAACATTTATGATGTTTTTAGCTTTTAATTGCACATAAAATATAAATATATTTTTTTTGAACTTGCTATAATAATCATAAAATATTTGTTTTTCAATAAAAACAATATTTATAGTCTGCTAAGATCAATAAGAAATATATTATTAAAAAAAATATCATGATTTAATAGTGTTAACAATTCCATAAAATCTGGATTTTGTTTTCAAAGAAATATATTGTAGATATAAATGCAATGTAACATTTGACATCTTTATTGTGTTAAACTAGTAGACAATCAACAGATTTATAGACTCACGTTAATGGATACATTGACTTGATGTATTGTTATATTTATCTTTTGATTATATATGTTGATGTGACAATCAATATACATTAACATCAAGATTGTTGATTGCGGTGCCACAAAATTAGTGATCGTGATCATTATTTTTATGAAAAATATACAATTTACAAGTATTTCGATAAGTTTCAATAATAAAAGTAGATTGTGGATTATGAGAATAACGTTATAATCCACGAGGAGAGAAGTGAAGGGTTGGTAAAAGGACAAAGAAAAGGAAAATGAAGGAGATTTTTATTGGCTTGTGAGCTATCTGGGTGCAGGATGAGGTAAGGCAGGCACTCCTATGATCCTGTAGCGCTAAAAGTTATGGAAAACAAAAACATGGGAGTTTAGGCGTGCTAATGGACGCCTGCGCTACCGTTATATATATGCTCGAACCCACTATCAAACTTTGCTAAGCTTGTGTGGCTCTGGTACTGGTGTTGGTGGGTCACTAATTATAGGGGTGGAGACAGAGAGGATATTTCTTCAAGACACAGTTGTTGTTCTTTGTTTTCTGGGAAAGAAGGGGAGAGGGAGAGGGAAATGGATATGGAAATGAAGCAATCGAGATTTAAAAGGATTTGTGTGTTTTGTGGTAGTAGTCCAGGAAAGAAAAGCAGCTATAAAGATGCTGCTATTGAGCTTGGAAAAGAATTGGTAATAAACAAAAACAAAATCTGTCTCTCTGTTTTGGCCCCTGTTTCTTTTTTACAATTCAATCTCTTCTTCTTCTTCTTCTTCTCTCTACTTTCCGAAGCTTTCTTCTCAGGTTTTCTTGGTTTTGTTTCTTGACTATTGCCACTACATACATACAACTTGCCTCTTGTTTTGGTTTTCCATTCTGAATCCTATGACTGTGTTAGATTATTGATCATAGCTTCTGTCTTGCATTGTTTTTATGGGTTTTTAAGAATTTCTAATCCATCACTCATGAACGCTTATCATCATTTCCTCTGCTTTATATTCCATAAAACTCAGTTTGTTTCTCTGAGCTACATTACACATCCACGATGATATATGATTTGCTGAACCAAGAATTTGACATCATTCTTCTTCTTTTCAAAGGTATCAAGAAACATAGACCTGGTTTATGGAGGAGGGAGTATTGGTTTAATGGGGTTAATTTCTCAAGCTGTTTTTGATGGTGGCCGTCATGTGATTGGGTAAAGCCTCGACATTTTTCACTGTTCAGTTCTCTTCTTCCTCTACATATTTTCGAGTAGGCGAAGAAATGCACTTATTTGTTCTTATTAATTCTCCCGTGAATAATTACTAATATTTGTCATTTGATTGTGCGTAGAGTTATCCCCAAGACACTCATGCCTAGAGAGGTATTTCTTCTCTTACTGTAATAGGGCTTGAACCTTTGAGACCTGCTGTGTGTGTGTGTTTGTGTGAGAAGGGAAAGAGGGAAAGAGGGAGTGGAAAAAAGAATCATCTTTTTTCTAATTTTTCTTGAATGATTTTCTTCTTTCTCTTGCTTTAGTTCTTTCTTTAAAAATCTTTTGTGGTACCTACTTTCACTTGAATTTCTACCTCTCTTTTGTTATCTCCTTTTCTTCTCTTTTTTTTTCTTCATACAGTTCTTCTGAGCATCATGCATGTTCTAACTATAAGGTAAAGGCTTTCGCATTTAGGGCTTTTTTTTTTGGATGAACTTGCCTAAGAATCCACCTGGAGGAATCTGGTGCTTCACCATTTTGTCCCTCTCTAAAACGTTTTATTTGGCAACTTGGTAGAGTTTTATGAGGACTTTCTCTTCTTCTTCGGGGTCATCTTGGAAAAAGTATGATATAAATATGAGACTTTACAGTATGACATGCCCGCCCCCCCCCCCCCCCTGCATTTCCCTCCTCTTTAATTCTCCTCTCTTCTGCTTTATGGCTTTGATTTTGAGCCCACCACCTCTGCCACTCATCATTGCTTCTCTGTGGTAACTCTTTGTCTTGAAAAAGACTTGGTGTCTTTTGTGCATTGTTTTATGTTGACTTGGACACTGGATATTGTGCAGATCACTGGAGAAACAGTAGGTGAAGTGAAGGCTGTTGCTGATATGCACCAAAGGAAGGCTGAAATGGCTAGACATTCCGATGCCTTTATTGCCTTACCTGGTTGGTACAACCCTTAAATTCTTTCTTAAAGGCATTAAAACGCTGAATAAACTAGAATCTATCTGCTCTGAGTTTGGTCTCTCTTTCAAAGACCACAGTAAAAGGTCGGCGTCACAGGTTTCATAATTATCATAAGCTTCTGGAATTGAAAATTAGGGTTCTGGGGAGCCCTGATTTTCTGTGATCAGTATGCATTCTCGCTCTGGGCCACAGTACTGCTAGCTACCCTCCATGGCCTCCATGTCTTGTATATAACTGTACCGTCCGCTATAAGAGGAGAAAAAAATAAAAAAAAAAATAATTGCTAACTCGTACCAAATGGTCCTTTTGCCAGCTGACCTGCTGCAAATCATGAGTAATTTCCCCCTCCTCCTTTTCCTTTTACCTTCGAATCATAGTAATCATAGTGATTTTTTTCCCTCCTCTATTCTTTTATCTTCAATTCATAGTTACCGGACCGAAGTTCAACTCGGTTCAAGATTGAGTTACAGATTAATCGAGTCAAACCATGATTGATGGATCAACCTTAAACATCCCTTTCATCTTAGAAAATCTAGCTTGAACCAAAACTGGTTTGGATCAGCAGGTCATTGGTTAGCCCACCTCAATTTTTATCCATTTTTAAAATGAGAAATTTACCCCATTAGAATAAATAATGTGCTGGGCCATGATGAAGATGTGCCCAAACTAGCGTTGTGTTGGGCCTGCTGTCATAGTGTAAGATAAGACTGGAGATGGCCCTTCGAGCACTGAAAGAATGAGCTCAACAAATGCCATTTTATGAATTTCTTTTTCACAAAATTCATTTCCAACTAGTATAAATGAATCTCTAACCTGGTGATTTTTCTTCGGTTGTGAATGAAGGTGGCTACGGGACCCTTGAAGAGCTGCTTGAAGTCATAACTTGGGCCCAGCTTGGCATCCATGACAAGCCGGTAAAGCACCTTTCCTTGTATCCAATCTGTCTAGCTAGCATTCCTGAAGTGCAATAAGCCGATAATTTCTATTTATTTCTTGGTAGTAGAATTCAATAAACCAAGTCTGGAAGCAGAATTACAGTAGGAGTCATGTTTTGCAGGTGGGATTACTGAATGTGGATGGATATTACAACTCCCTGCTGTCATTCATTGACAAAGCGGTAGAGGAAGGCTTCATCAATCCAAGCGCACGCCATATAATTGTATCCGCCCCTACCCCAAGAGAGCTTGTCAAGAAAATGGAGGTACTCTTGGTGTTTATTCTAGTTCTTGACAGGCCAGACGCTTGGGAGGCAATGGTTTTTGATATTGCAGTCGTCCTGACAAACTTAATCACTATGAATTTATGTGTTTCAGGAGTACTTTCCACGACATGAAATAGTGGCCTCAAAGCTAAGCTGGGAGATTGAACAGTTAGGCTACCCTCCACAATGTGATATCGCAAGGTGAAAGAGATTGATCCATACAAAGAGAGGAAACAGAGCATGATATATGCTTTTGTCAATGCAATGGACTAATTTTAGATGACCAACATAGTCTTCTTCTTCTTCTTCTTCATCTTCTCTTCTTCTTCTTATTGTGAAGTGAACTACAGACGAAATCAACCTTAAGATTCCAGGCATGATTGATTCATCTCTCCAATGAAAAATCTGGTGCTGTTCTGTTTTGTGTGTTATTGTTGCGAGACAATGAAGGGAAGGAGTAGAATTTTACAATCGGTGAAACCAACGAGTTTACCGATTTCAAATAAAAAAACTGAAGATATTAAATTCCGCTGCCCAATGGGTTCATCTGCAAAACTTACAATGTAGAGCCTACCTGGGCTGGATTTTAATTTAAATCAAAAATATATATTTATCCGTTTAACTCAATTGATTTACTTGTCTGTTTCAACACTAAGAATTAAAAAAAAAATGATTTTGATAATAAAAAATAAAATTACCTAGTCTCCTTTTCAGGTAAGATCGTGGCCCGCTTATGACAAACTATGCAAATAGATGCAAGAGATGATACTGGCGGATCCAGAGTGTTGTTTAGGAAGAGACATCGACCTCAAGAATATTTACCCCAAGAAGATGAAAAAAAAAAAAAAAAAACCTTGGTTTACCCGGTCCTTTCTTTACCAATCCAGCTAGTACAACTAGGCTCGATGTATGTTTGATATTAAGGTCAAAACACTATTTGTTAAAAAAATCATATTGATAGGGACAATTCAGTTTTTAAATATTTTTAAAGTACGGTAAAATAATTTAAATACCCTTCAAAGTAAAAATAAAATAAAATTAGAATTTAAGAGTTTTTCAGTCTTATCATATTGATCGAGAACAATTCAGTCTTTAAATATTTTTAAAGTACGGTAAAATCATTTAAATACCCTTCAAAGCAAAAATAAAATAAAATTAGAATTCAAGGGTTTTTCAGTCTTTTAACATTTGATCGCACAATAAAATGACTTAATAGTATAATATTTAAAACTTAAGTCCAACAGCTTTCTCATATTTTCATATACTTTGATGGACCTTTTCTTTTCTTTTCCTCATTTTCTCTTTCCTCGCTTCGAATTTTACGTTAGCCCTTCTAAATATTAAATTTATCATGTCAGTTTATAATTGTATCAATTTTGCTCATCATTTTCTTATTGTTATTTGTTTTGTTTTTAATGCTTTTTGAAATTGTTTTTTTTCAATCTCATCCCTCAATATTTTATTTTATTATCCAATTTGATCCTCATTCTTTTGATTCCTATTTATTCTATTCTTTTCTTGATTTTTTTTCAATTTCATCCCTCGATATTTTATTTTATTTATTTATTATCCAATTTGATCATCATTCTTATAATTGCTATTTTTTTTATCTTTTTCTTGATTTATTTTATTTTTCAATTTATTCCCTCATTATTTTCTTTCATTTATTTTTTTATACCAAATTTGATATTCGTTGTTTTGATTGCTATTTATTTTTTTTTTTAACTTTGGATGATTAGAAATTTTGCTTCATGATCTTTTAATGTTTGCCTTTTACGGGGTAATCTCGGTCTCACGACTTAGATCATAAATTTTGAAAATTAGCTTGATTTAACTCAAGTCTTTAGTTAGATTTTTTTTTTTAAAATTGATTTGTTTTCAATTTCATAATTCGACATTAGGTTATTAGGACTTGAGCTTTGTGATTTTTTTTGTTTTTCTTTGTGCGAGGTTATTCCGATCTTATATCCCAGGTTAAAAGTTAGTTGAGTTAACCCGGGTCATGGATTAGTCAAGTTAAATAAGGTTAACTTGGGGTTTTTTTATGTTTTTTTTTAATTTAAAATTTTCCCTTTCATCATTTAGCTTAATTGAGAGTTAACCTCAATTGTTTTTTTTTTAATTTCTTTCATGCATGTTTATCATGGTCTCACGACCAGGCCACAAATTTGACATGGTGACTTGAGTTAGGTTTTTTTATCCTTTTGAAAATTGGTATTTTTTTTTAGTCTGTCCTTTAATTTTTGCTTTGCTGGTAACTCATTATTGGATTTCTTTTATTTTTCTCTTTATGAGGTTGTCTCATTCTCATTTAATTCTTACTTTTTTATTAAATAAGATCGTTGAGACCTTTTAACAATATTTAAAGAGTATATTTTTATAATATTGACAAGCGTTCATTTTTTATTATTAGTCATTGACGCTTCTTGGGTTTTTTTTTTATTGTCATTGACTTTTTTAATCATATTATTAAATTAAAAAAGATTGTTAAACTCATTAAAATCAATGACCCATGTCCCAAAATTTTCTTACTAAAATCAATGAATCAGGTCCTAGATTTTTCTTACTCTTTTAAAATGATATCATCGCCAATTGGACATCTTTTTTTTACATTAGAAAAAATTTGACCTGACTTCCAGTGTAATGTGAGCCACTTATCTATTACAAAAAACTAAAAAAGATAAGTAATTTATTGTGAACTGTGAGATAATTTATTGTGGAGTGCAATAACATTTTGTATTTTTTTTATTTTGATCCTTTTTTTATTATCCTTTTTTTTCTTTTCAAATTCATCATTTATGTTATGTTGATTATGAGATTGATAATTTATTTTTATTTCTTTTTTATATGGTTTTTGAGGTTAACTTGTCATTGGATTAGTGCTCGAATTCATGAAAAAAGATTTGATATGGTGTTTGCAAGGAATTAAAAGTGAGGGAATCAAAATTGATGAAAAGGAAAAATATATAGCATACCTTTTATGTTTTATGAGGAAAAAAAGATGTCAATTCTGGCTTATTTTTCATTTATTTCAATCATAAAAACTCATTTTGTCATTTATTTTCATGCTTGAGTTAATAAAAAATGATCCAATTTTATTGTATTAGAATGGTTGAAAAATACAGGACCACAATTATATTACTGAAATATCTAAAAGACCTTTTTTTATAAACCAAAAAAATAGGTAAGCACCTTTCTTAATTTTATTTATTTTGCCTTTGGGTTTTGTCAAAAATTATTTTTGATCCCTTTGGTTTTGAAATTATATGATTAGGTTCAAAACTTTTATCTTTTTTTCATCTCAATCCTTAAGTTTCAGAAAGGAGAGAGAGTTATTGGATTATAGTGAAGAAAAGTTGACAAACACTTATTTTTTGATGAAAGAACTTGTTGTTCTTGTTGTCAATGAGTTTCTTTTGCTTAAAGGAGATTCATTTAGGTCTTCTTTTTCATTTATCTTGTCTAAAAACTAGATTGGTTTCTGAATTTTAGTTTGGTTCAAGTTGAGTTTTTATTTTTAAACCAATTAAATGGTGATTTAATACCAAGATTGAATATCTTTGAGTCCCTATGGTTTTTATAGGTGTTTTTTTTACTGGAAAAAATTGGATCAAAAATGAGTTTTTTACCCTTAAAAGTTGTTTGCTTGATTTTCTAACCACATGTGGTGATTAGAATCTATGACAATAGATAACGCGTCATCTATTATTTTTTTAAAATGAGATGCAGTGGACAACTTATTATTTATCCCTAAAATAATAATAATAGCCTAGGCTCGTGGGCTACCCTCAGCTTGCATGCCTGGACTTTTTAGTTTTTTTCATTAATTTTTTTAATTTTTATTTATTTTTCTTGATGATTTATTTTTCAGTTTCATCATTCAATATTTTATTTGTTTTGAATTGAGAAACATTATTTATTTCAGTTTGATATTTGTAGGTTTTTCATGGTTTCAAATAAATACTTTTGATATTTAGTTAATGGTCAATTTTGCAAATATCTCTTTTTTAATAATTAAAAAAAATTCAAAGAGATTAAAGTTTTTAAACCAACTTTACTACATCATTACACTCAATCACGTATATATGAACAAAAAAACTTAAAGTCAGTTACCTCCGGGGCCTTCAATTAAGGTCAGCCAAACATCTCTTTTCTTCGTACTTCTTACCAAAATCTGAAGACAATTTTCCATTGATGCACTAATGATCTTTAATTAGGAGACTTGCAAGGAGTACATAGGGTTTGAACAAACCATATGTGTGAAATTCCTCGAGTGTCTACTAATTAGGTGCCAGTCCACTTGTGAATCTGTTGAAATTATTAAGCACACTAATTACGACCTGAGCCTTCACAGAGATTGACCGATCTGAGTGTAGAACAAATCAAGCATACGACACCATTACGTATATTGATAATGGAATAATTAAGGGATGCACGTGGAGATCGGAGGGAGACCCTTCAGACTTTGATCTCTCTCTCTCTCTCTCTCTCTCTCTCTCTCTCTCTCTCTATATATATATATATATATATATATATATAGAGAGAGAGAGAGAGAGAGAGAGAGAGAGAGCACGGAACTTGCTTGGATCTAACCCTATGTGGATTCCACTTGAATCATTTTAAAGCTTCGTCAAAACCCCAGGAATGGCCTGTCAAAGTTTGCCGCTTGGTTCGAGTCAAACCGTCTCAGTGCGCTTGATCTTGAGGGCTCTGGGCTGTCTTGCAGCAAAGAAGGTTGACTTTTCTTAGGGTTTAAACAGGGTTTGGACTTTTGGGACTGTCGAGATTTAAAAAATGCTTAAAGTTAGCGGTTTGCTTGTGAATTTGAGAGGATTGGATCTTCTGAAAATAATGAAGGATTCCATGATTAGTGATGGCTATGGTACTCCAGGCATGTGCGCGAGTGTGAGATCATGTTTGCATGGCATGTGATACGGCACCTGCATTAACTGAAGAATGACTTGTCAGTCAATAAATTCATAACCCTTGTCGGCTTGAAATTTTTATCAGTAGGATAAAAGAAAAAAATAAATAAATAAAAAAAACTAGCCAGGTGAAACAGATCGATTGAATGCCTGGTTACAAAGTTATTTTTAATATAAAGGGATAGCATCACATCTCAATAATATTCTAGCCTAAAGTCTTTAAATGGTATTCGTATTGCAAGTCATGCATGATAACCATCATTTTAAGTATTATTTTAATATCCAAGTGTATATTTATATTCGTATATTTATTATAAGGAAATCCTGTCAATATATATATTACATCATTTTTCAATCATTTTATAAAAAGAAAAAAAAACAGAAAGAAGTGTTAATTTTACATATTAACTTGCACTTGTTACTTTTTGTATTTAATTTTTATTCATTTAAAGGAAAAATTTTATCAATATACACACGCAAACCCCAATAATAAAATCACCTTTCTCCCACTTCACACCTTGAAACACAACATTTTTGTAAAGAAAGAGGTGTTAAATTTCACATCTTCTTAACTCGAAATGAAATGGTTAGGGAGAGGAAAGGTTCTTTTTTTAGGGTATTCCCGAGAACATGTCTAGTAGAGATGAGGTGGGGTTATAGTTTAGAGGATTATAGCATGTGGTTACAAACCATGATGTCAGGGGTTCAAATCCATCCTTGTTAACACCCTTCCCTCAAGAGAAAAAAAAAATCATGATCGAGATAGCAAATCCAAAGCTATAAAACTTAAATTGATAGAAAGTTTTTAGACCTCATCGATGATGCGAATCTCATGTTCACGTAGTCATGCAACCCATAATAAGATTGACAATGAATCCTAGAATGCCGAAACAAGTCTGATAGGAGTTTGACACAGTGAAAAGATATCACAAGACACGAACATTATAGGAATAAGAACCTCAACCCTACAAATATCAATTCATGAATGAAAAGTATAAGGCAGATACTATGAAGTTAGTTAATCTTTAATAAGACAATTTAGTTCATTAAAGAACTAAAGAATGCGAGAATCTCTTTTACACAAGCTGAATAAATTCGGCAGTAACAATATTATCAAGTCTTTTAATATTTTCTCTATACAAAGAGTAATTAAACTTTTTTAAATAAAAACCTTAATGGATCTACCTTTGTAGTCTAAATTGACTTATTTACAAATTGACCCAAAACCTATACTAATAAATTCGAATGTATGGAGCCAAACAAGCCTTTGGCCATAGCTAGAGCTAATTATTAATTAAACTCAAACAAGCCTTAGGCCTAACAAACCCTTGTGAAACCTAAAGAGGGAATGACTCTTTCTTTTTTATCAATAAAAATTCAGAACGTTTTTTTTAACTTATGTGAGAGTGATTCTTGCATTTTTTTTTTTAGTTCTTGAACAAACTGAATATAACCTATTGAAAATTAATTGGCTTTATGGCGTCATTCAACTTCATTCTAATAGTGTTGGTGCCTTAGGACATGTTTTTATTGTGTCACACTCTTATCAGACCTATTTTGGCTTTCTAGAATCAGATTTCAATCTTGATTATGGGTTACATGGTCACATGATCACGAGGTTCGTATCAGAAGACCTAACACCTACAAAATAGTCCCTTTTGGTGGGGTTTAGGGACCATCCGATGATAAAATCATTGACTTTTAATAATGAATTGCAATAAATAAGAGAATGGACTTTAAATTTTAAAAATAAAAGTGTTTGTTCTTATTTGTGTATAATAAATGCTCTGAAAATAAAAGTGTGAATACTCAAAGAATAGAAAAATATGAACCCTTTATCTTGGTGGTTTGAGGATATATATATATATATATATATATATATATATATATATATATATATATAGCCTTTGAATCTTGTCATGTTGCTTAAATGGAGGGGTTGGAGTGTCATTTTATTCTGACAATATTAATGAGGGATAAATATTACTTACATAATATTAATGAATGATAAATATTTCTTACATAATATTAATATCGATGGACATATGGTAGGTCCTTAAAAGACTTTTATACACCTAAAGGTGTAGAGAGATGATTATTCTTGAGTTTTAATATTTTATGTTAAAAGTCATAAGAATAAACAAAAAAAAATATATCATGACCCAACACGGGGCGTATAATGATCATTAGTTTCATACACATTTAGACCTGGAATGACCTCAAGCTCAATGGGGATGGGTCTGACAGCTTGTCAGACTTACATGTACTTAAACTCAGCGTATAGCTAGACCCATATATATTTGGGCTAAGCGCGTAACTGAACCCAAAGGTATTGAGTTTGATAGCTTGTCAGACTTACATGTACTTAGACTCAGCGTATAGCTAGACCTACATGTATTTGGGCTAAGCACGTAACTGAACCTAAAGGTATTGGGTTCAGCGCGTAGCTGAACAAAAATGCTGGGTAGTATGACAGTTCACCAAACACATATATACTTAGGCTTAACACATAGCTAAATCGAAGGATATTGGGTCTGATAATTTACCAAATCTATATATACATAAGCTTAACAAATAGCTGAACTCATGGATGTTAAGCTTAAAAACAAGCCAGGCTCATCTCTTCTAAGTTTAGCATTCTACTAAATTTAGGTATGTTGGGTTATTATTTTAACTTTGAACCTTTTAAACATGGGTTTAGGAAATATATATATATAATACATTGATTTATGAATATTTATGGTTCGGGATTTTTCATTATTTGTTGAGCTTTACAACAGATAATATTAGTAAAAACAATTTCTTTTTTCCGAATGGAGAACTAAAATTTAAAGGAAAAATCACTAGAATAATTAAAAGCTGGGGAGGAACCAGGAGTGATCATTTTCGTTTTGGTTTGGTTTTTATAAAAAAAATGTAACCAAACTGAAATTTTTTTAAAAAAACCCAAACCGGTTCAAACTGATCGGTTTCGGTTCGGTTCAGTTTTTTAAGACAAAACCGATTTGGCTCGGTTTTTTCGGTTTAGCTCGATTTTTTTCCGGTTAGGCTATTTTTTTCGGTTTGGGTTCGGTTCGGTTCAGTTTTTTCGATTTCAAGCTTATAAAACTGAAACCGAACCGGTCGGTTTTTTAAAAAATTTAATCGGTTTTTTTTCATGGTTTGGTGTTTTTGATTATTATTTTTTGGTTTTCTTAGTTTAATCGGTTTTTTGATTTTTTTACTCATCTCTAAAAAAAAAAAAAAACAATATTCACTGTAAAAAAATAATTAATAACTCTATACACCGTGTATGTGTTATAAATATAAGGAGTGACTGGTGACTCATTATCAGGTAGATTGGACGACAAAGAAGGCCCAAGGTTCATTAAAGTAAATAAATAAATAAATTCCATGATGTATAATTTTAGCTAGTCTCTTCTTAATTTTTCAATAACGCGCGCGCGCGCGTGTGATTTATGAAAGATTGAATCTCAAATGAAAAAAAAGTATTAAGGTAGTTTTTTTATAACATATTTATACCATGTTTTTTATAGTATTTTTCAAAATACATTTGAATTTGAATGGTAAAAGTATTAATTTGATATTTATAATAAATATATGATAATATTATTTTGTTGCCAAATATATTTTTATAAAATCTCTCATTGTACATTAAGCCTAAGTATGTTAAAACTCGAAGTTTTTATTTTTTTATGCTTAAATTAATTTTTTTAAAAATTATTTAAATATATTGATTTTAAAAATAATTTTTTAAAAATTATATATTATTTTAATACATTTATAACCAAAAATTACGACTACAACGATTCTGCCCAACACTGTTGCATTTGTTAAACTTTCTAGTTAATTATTAGTTTCATCTTCTTAATTCCTAGAAGCCCAATAATCAATTCTAAACTATAACTAATGTACTTTAGTTAGTTACTCAATAATTTTCTAAAGATCAAGGTTATATACTTCACCGACCATCTCCTGCAACTGTAATGGCAACTCGCCTATAAACAAGACTTGACTGATTGTCACAGAAAGAGGAAGGAAGAATGAACATAAAGATGATCAAATTCTAACTTTAGTTATTTCTCTGTTTTCTTTCTAAAGAAAGCGACAAAACTTGCTTCAATTCTACCTCCCACAAGCAAATTCAATCTAGTCTATGATTTTTTGCGTTCAACTTGCGGAAGTTCGGCAGAGGCCCATTAACAAAGTTTTGCTGCCACGTTCATCTACTATGTACGATATGCTAAGTCAAACTTGGCTATAAACCAATATATAATATAAATATACGTGATCCAGTTTACACTCAAATCTTTCATATGTAATTATTCTTGCTTTATTTCTCTGCAATCTTACGAGGTCTCTTATCAGCCATTGATTTAATATTACTACTGTTTGTGTGTATTTGAGGTTTTAGCTAGCTTTTAGCGTGCTTCATTTGCTGGAGAAGAAAAGGGCTTTTTGCATGTCGTCTGTAGTTCATTTTCTTTGTAAGCAAGGTAATGCCTTAACATTCTTCGTTTTCTTTCAGTGTTTTTTGTCCACAATGGAGTATTTTTCATGCATTCAACTTGAGTTTGGAGTTTGGACAGATGCTCTTGATCTAGGGACTAGAGTTTGACATTAGTTAATTAATTGTAGTAAAAGTATTTTCTCTGTCAGTTTGGTCTCTTGGGATTTGGATCGTTAATTAGCTTCATTTATTAATAATATCCTGTTTAATCTATTAGAGAAAGAGAGAGTAAATAACACCGTAAGGGCTAGTGCCAAAAACGCTGGGCTAGCCCTTTTCTGCGGCATCAAAACTGGCTTTAAAATGTTGTCTTAAGGGCATGAGGGAGGGAGAGATGCATAGCAAGCAATGAAGGCAACGCGTTTATTGAACAAGTAATTAACAGTACTATACTATTAGTTGTTGAAGCATTGTTTAAATTGATTCTTTATTAATATCAACGTTTAGACCATGTGACCATTGATGCATTTCTCATGGGGTGCTGCTTCTCTTGCACTTTTTATCACCTTTCCATACATTCATATATAAGTATGCACAAAGGCACTGGATCCGTTACTCCACGAACTCCAACCAACACCATCAACTTGACTTCTTCTTCCTCGTTTTCAAGTACTAGAGTTCTTCGGGGCTTTCCTGATCAGACTAACAACGCTGAATCTTTCACCATATTTTGAATTTATACTGTTCGGTTAGCATCAAGGAACCCAGCATGAAAGTTTGATGTTCTAGTTGTGGAGTTCTGTATGTTTGATTGATTGATTGATTGATTTTGCGCTTTCTTGCAGGTAAACATTGATTTTAATTGAATTCAAGATATGGGGTTAATCCGGAATTCGACGATGAAAAGTGGGGATTACTTGGAAGGGATGCTTAGTGATTATGTGGGAGGAAAGGCCAAGTCCAAGGTACAGAGGAGTTCCTCGGCAAGGCTTGTCACTGCTCTTACTTGTCTCCAATTTGCTTTTGCAGTTTATGCAACTTTCTTACTATACTACATGAGCCCTACAATAGATTTAAGAACCAAACCAGACTTTGCATGGGCTACAAGAATCGCACAGCAATGGAAACACTTCATTATCCCACCCCATGTTCTTGGTCGGTACCAGGAAGCTGCTTCTCTTGTTACAGCAGAAATCGGGCCAATCAATCCATCAGAAGTTTGTGAGCATGAAAAGATTGATTTCCAGCAGAAGAAGTCAAATGATGCTCAAATGATTAAGTTGAAGAGAGAGCTTTATGATGAGGTATTGGATTTTCAAAGTAAGTCTACTGGAACAGAAACTCTGTCTGAGCTAATGGCAATGAAGTCCAAGTGGGATTTGCGAGGTCCCAATAAGCCGAGGGTCACAGTGATCTTAAACCATTTCAAGAGAAAGACGCTTTGTGCCCAGCTTGATTCTTTGCTTCACCAGACGCTTCCTTTCCACCATGTCTGGGTACTTTCATTTGGGAGCCCAAATGAGCTCTCACTAAAGAGAATTGTAAACAGCTACAATGATTCAAGAATCAGTTTCATTAGTTCTAGCTATGATTTCAAGTACTATGGAAGGTTCCAGATGGCTTTACAAACCGAAGCCGATCTTGTATATATTGTTGATGATGACATGATTCCAGGAAGGAAAATGCTACAGATATTATCTCACGTAGCAGGGACAGAAAAATACAAGAACTCGGTTTTGGGCAGCATAGGAAGGATTTTGCCTTTCAGGCAAAAGGACTTTACGTTCCCTAGCTACAGAAAGTTCCGGTCCAAAGAGGCAGGGCTCTATTTGCCTGACCCTGCTTATGACATAACAGTTGATAAAATTGTGCAGGTGGATTTTCTTTCCAGTTCATGGTTTTTATCTGCAGAGCTCGTCAAGACACTGTTCATCGAGGCACCTATGACCTTCATGACAGGAGAAGATCTGCATCTTAGGTATGTCCAGTTCTTACTGCATTTTGATCCCTTTTATTTCCTAGTTAAGATTAAATGTGATGGTTTTCCTGTAAACTTTGACCTGAGGAGTCGCCTAGATTTCTGGGCATTGGAGTTTCCATACATTAATAATAATATCATATCTCTCTCTATCTGATTTAAGCTAGTTGTAAGCCAGTACCATTTTTATAAAACTTTGTGAAAAAAATGCCTTTAAAGAAGAGTTGTTTTATCATCACATTACCTAAGTTCGATTATGACAATAATTGATCTTTAATTGGGTTGGTAACCTATTCAATAATATATGGTTTGAATCATAAATTTACTAGATTAATGGTTTGAAAAATGTAATAGATTAATGGCTTTGCTTCATACAAAAATGATACACAACCAATTTCCATCTAAAATGTAAAATCATCTCGGCAAGCATCCGACACAAGAATCTGCTTAGCATGGCCTCCCTTTTTTAAACATGGGGTCAACCTTTCTTCTGTTAGTTTATTATTATCATTACTAATATAATATTTTCCATTTCAAGATGATACTCTGTATCCTCTTTCCACTACTGATCTTTATGTATCCACTAATCTGTCTCTTCTTAATTATATACATGTTTAATTTGATAAATGAGATGAAAAAGAAAAATTAGTTGGAATTAGCACTTCCCTTTTGAGATTCCTTGTAGCACTATCTGCTCATTATTGATTATTATTTTGGTCAGGGCTTAGGAGTAAGTTCAAGTGTACCATCAATGGAGAATTGAGAGCGCTCCATTACTGATTTTAGTGGCTCTTGTGTAATAAGCATAATACCAACCATTCAAATGGATTAATGTTTATTATTTTTTAGTTTTTGAATTTGTGCAAATGGTTTTCAAAGCTGAAGTTACTGTTATCCATGTAATTTTAAGTCATTTAACTGCTATGATCATTACCAAGATGAGAAATTATGGTAAAAATGGTACCACGATACTTGATTGTGGAAGAATGACGAGTTCTCTTAATATGAAAGAAAGTCGTTCTCTTGATACCTAACTAGTACTTCTCTTTCTTTTCATTTTTTTTCCTTTTTTTTTACTGTTTTTCTACTTCCTGATTGAGCTTCTGATGTTATAATTTTTCCTTGACACATGCAGCTATCAGCTTCAGAAGTACAGAAATGCTGGTTCATTTGTGCTTCCTGTTGAACCAAACGACAAGGAAACATGGGGTGATAGTGAGCACAGGCTAGCTTATGTTTCTGAAACCACTGTTATTTTCAAGGACATTGTTCAAGTCCGAGATGATCAGTGGTGGAAAGCACTCTCTACTGGTTATGTGACTCAATGGGCAGCAATGCACCCTCAAAAAATAGATGCACTCTTCTATGCCCACTCGGTCGATGAAGTTAAAGCACTTGCACCGCTTATTGAGAAGTTCAGGTCTACTGTTGGCAAAAAGGCGTACATTGTTGTCTCTGGAGGCAATTTTTGCCCCTGTGAAGATGCCGCAACTGCTCTAAATTGGCCTAAGATTGTCTGCAAAGAGCGAAGATTCAAGATATTTGATTTGGCAGTTGCGGCGCAGACGGAAATATCAAATTCAGAAGTGCCAGTGATACAAGCAGTGTACTCGAGCGTGAAAGGATTGATCAAGATTCACAATCCCAGTGTGTTGATCGCAGTGAATGACATTGATCCTAATGTGAAGAAAGCCTTGAAAATGGCGACGGAGACTAATACTAATGGCACAACAATGGTTCTTCTACCAAGGCCTTCAATATCAAAGGTTCTTTGGATGGCTGATCTAAGATCAACAGCTTTGCCAAGTAAGAACGCATCCAAGCTTTTCAGCCCTTATATGCTATTTTCTCTAAATAAGTAACAGCCTAATGATAAATACTCTGATTCAGCTCCATTAAGCAAATGTCAAGCTGTTTCAACTAACCATACATTTAACTTGCCTATGCAGACTGGAATAAAATGCGGATTTCTGTCAACATAATCACCCAAAATCGTGCTCCTTCTTTAACAAGGCTTCTCAAATCTCTCAGCGATGCTTATTATGTGGGGGATGAAATCCCCATCAGCTTCAACGTGGACAGTAAAGTTGACGAGGAAACTATAAGATTAGTGAGCTCATTTAATTGGCCTCATGGTCCTAAAACCCTCAGAAGAAGAATCATCCAAGGAGGCCTCATTCGAGCAGTCAGTGAAAGTTGGTACCCTTCATCTGATGATGATTATGGCCTCCTACTCGAAGATGATATTGAAGTCTCTCCATTCTACTATCTATGGATCAAATATGCTCTTTTGGCCTATCACTATGATCCACAAGTGTCACTACCTGAGCTCTCTTCCATCTCCCTTTACACGCCTAAATTGGTGGAGGTGGTGAAAGAAAGGCCAAGATGGAATGCAACTGAGTTCTTTAAACGAATCCATCCTAACACCCCTTATCTCCACCAACTACCTTGCAGTTGGGGTGCAGTGTTCTTCCCTAAACAATGGAGAGAATTCTATGTTTACATGAACATGAGGTTCACTGAAGATGCCAAGGCAAACCCAGTTCAGATCCCAAAGTCAAGAACAAATGGATGGCAAGCTTCATGGAAGAAGTTCCTCATTGACATGATGTACCTCAGAGGCTATGTTAGTCTCTACCCCAACTTTCCGAACCAGGCAAGCTTCTCGACTAACCATATGGAACCAGGGGCTCACATAAGTGCAAAAGACAATGTTGTTAAGCATGACAAGACAGATTTTGAGGTGCCATTGTTGAAGGAAGATTTTAGATCCTTTTTGCCAAATGGTAAGTTTCCTCCAGCATCAAAATTGCCATCACTTAACTTGTTCAACCAACCTGTTTCGCTCAAGGGTCTGAAGGCAGCTGGAGCTAAGTTGGGTCAAGATGTACTCAGGTGTGACAACGCCACAGAAATTGTGAGTGTGGATCATGAAACAGGCCTGCCTAAACAATGCGCAAAATTCTGATGACTGAAGATTTTTGTGATCGATTAATATTCTTTGTTCTTTTGAAACATTTATTATGTCCATACACATGATTACTGGAGATATCAAAGTGGAGGAAACAGTTGGATTCAAAGGTGGACAAAAGTTTCTTCCTTTGATTGGATTTCCCAACTAATTAAAGGTACTGCGGACCAGAATTGTTGTTGGGGAAAATGAGATGTGTAATTTTATGGAGCAAAAAGAGGCTTTTCATAATTAATTAAATGTCTTCAAAACAAAACTATGTTCTTTAATTACTGCAAATCTTCTTACATTTTCTTATCATCTCCTTTCACAATAGCTAATGAAAATCTCTGAGATATTCCATCCCTCAACTTTTAATATTTTTTTAATGTGGTACTTCTACTTTTGTATTTGTCTTTCTATCATCTCCTTTCATTATTCACTAAAGAGATTCTCTTAAGATATTACATCCCTGTGTTTTTAATATTTTCTTAACATGATCGACTTATAATTGTTTTTTTTATCAATTCCTCTCATCAATAGCTAATGAGATTCTCTTGAGATATTCCATCCCTTTACTTTTGAGATTTTCTTAATATGATCATTCTATCTATATTCTTGTCATGTACATCTATATAACTCTTGGTCAGTCAAGAATGTAGTCCCTCATCACTAATTTTATTATTTTTCATTAATTCAAATCACATACTTTTTTTTTATTTTGAATTTTTCTTGTTATATATAACGCATTTCTCAAATTAATAGAAAAATAAAGGAACCACAATCTTAATGGATGAAGAGTAAACATTAGGAGTTCAGAAAACTAAGAGCTGTGATAAAATCAAGAAAAAACTTCATCATCAAATCGGGCTTTCCACGGTCTACAAACCTGGACCAAGCGTCTAAGTTGGGCTTTGTGTTTAGCTTGTGTCCGAGCTTGAGTAATCCTGAGAAAATGAGTTTCTCATGGAATGTGGGACTCTCTAATGCTTAAGTCGATAATGGTAGAAGAGAATTGTTGAAGAGAGAATGTTGAGTATGAAAAGCCCTCTTTGTTTACTTGATGACTTAAAAAATTTATAAACCTTGATCACATCGGCTCACCTTGAATATAGAGAGTGATGTTACATTTGATTGGAGGAAATGTTGGTGCCCACCATTGATAGTAGTGCCTCTGTCATTAGCTGAGTAATTGATGAGTGTCAGTGATACATTGGAGAAAATAGTTATTGGTCAAGAAAGAGGCGCTTAGCTTGCAAAAAGTGTGGTGCTCTATCACCATCAGCTAGAAAAGGATGGTGCCCTGCATAAAAATATGTATTTGAAAAAAGAATATGTCAGTTAATCATAAACAATTATCATATGTGTGGTGTTGTTTTCTCACTCATTGAGACTAGAAAATGTGTGCGCTATGAGTGAGAATTTATTGCGTGTAGCTATTTAGGTCGAGGCCTAAATAGTGATGTGGTCATTGTTTGGACCTGGGCCCAAATAGTGCTAAAAAAAAATTACCATAAAATCTAATTTTTATATCATCATTTCCCTCCAAGTTTTTTAAACATTGCGTTTGAAAGACTTAATAAACATAAGTGAAGAAGAAAACTTACTTGTTTTGTACATATGCTACTTGTATGTTTATGTGAGAATATTATCGTGGTTAGGCCTACGTGAAAGATGAAAGTTATGTTTGCACGTTAATGTTTTGTGTATGAGAATTTACCAATATTTTTGGAGAAGGATGCTTGATCTTTATGGAGACAAATGGTTATGAGAACCAGGAAACAAACAGTCACAGGGACCTAGAGACAAGTGGTTATAGGGACCTGAAGACGAGTAGTCATGGGGATTTGTTAAAGCATCCTTAATTTTTTTGGAGATGTTGGAGACACATCTAAAGATATGGAGAAAAACTATTATTTTATTGAAAATTCACAAGATTGAGATATATTGAATGGGATAATCAAGGAATTATCTTATCCCAAGTAGCTTATCAAGTGTACAATTATTTTTTTATCTTGTTCTAGTTTTGTTTCTCTTTTTGTGAACTAGTGAAGGTAATCTCTAGCGATTAACCTTTCTATCTCTTTTTTTCATGACATAACATTCATCAATGTCATACTCATGGTCATGATAAAAAAAAAAAAAAAACAAAACTTATTAGGATTTCTTGTTTTCATGCCACTTTGCTGGGGAGATTGATATTGCATAAATTATTTTTCTCTAATAGAGGTTAGCTCCTTAGTCCCCATGTGGTGGTTAAAGGTGTAGTCATAAACCCTAAAAATGTCAAGCAATTATAGATGTGCCCCTTGGTGCTCTTTTTGGATACTCTTGATAGAGACTGATGACGTTGTGAAGACTTTACTCATGAGTGGAAATGAGGGTGTCCTTGTCTAATTATGCTAGCTTATTCCACCCTAATGTGATTTTTTATTATATATTTAACACTGATGAGATTTTGATTTGGGAGAGTATGTAACCTTTCATATAAAGAACACTTTTATACTCTATTAATTAAGGTTTTTATGGCAATAGGCTCAATGAGTGCTTTCACGTTGAGCATCTCTTCATTGAACATTTGGAGATAGCTCCTGATGCTCTTATTTTTTCATTGTGTGATGACAAAGAGCTCTATTATGATCTTTTTGATTGAAATGATTGTGCTGAAATGATATATGAGTTTGGAGCTAAAATCATGAAAGTGGAGAATAAGGCCAAGTTCTATACTGTGGTACCATACTTGTGTAGATCCACGAAGAGTTGTTGAAAAGACCTTACACATAGCATCATGGTCTTATGTGATAAGCTATAGGATTCTTCTCATATTTTGTATATACTCTCGAGGGTCTATGAGCCCTTTATAATTTTCTAGGTTGGCCTTTATAGAGACACAATCTTTGGTGATTTATGTGCAATATTTTATGACAAAGTAGGGATTCTCATGTAAAATGGGCTTAATTTTTTTTTCAATTTTGATAGCATTTTCCTTGTATGGAAGCTCTACCAACAAATCTCAAATAACAACCATCAAAACAAAGGTGGCATTAGGGCTCACCATCCATCATTCTCAAATATACACATACACACACATTTTATATTCATGATAACAAAAACTACAATTTTTACTTAAAAGCATACAATATCCATAACATAAAAATAATTCATCCTTTCTTTTTTATTTATCATTAACTAAAAATCTAAAATGCGTGAGGAATCCACTATGCAAAATGCATTGTGGAACCCCTCACGTGGTATTATGGATGAATTGTTCATAATGCCTTTTTTGTCTTTTTTTTTTAATTTGCCCTTTATTGGACCAAATTAATGGTCATTTTGTTGGGGAATGATGGGATTGAAAGATGAAGAACCAAAATTTAAAAAAAATATGAAGGAAATGGGTGGCTTTAACAAAATTTAGGCTAAATGTTTATTATAGTCCCTATACTTTCTAAATTATAAATACTGGGTCCCTTCAGGTTCATAGAAATTAAGGGCAAAATCAATTGTGGTCCCAAACTTTATTTTCTTTATTTTTTCATCCCTAGTTTGAGAGAGGTGAGAGAAAGTGATATGAACAAAGTGAGGTCCGAATTTAACCTTAAAATATCTACTAATTAGTTTTGCGAGATTAGGGATATCTCTTAAACTGTATATCGAAACAAGCTAAAATTTTACAGAAAGATACTAGACACATGGAAATATATCATGGTAAATTCTTAGGTTAAATAGAGTTCAAAAACATATTATTTTAAATGGTCGAATTTACTAGATAAATCTTGTCAAATCTGCTAAATTAGACCTTTTGTGTACTATTTAGGACATATCTAGAGTTACATGTGGAATTTTGCTACGATTCAAGTTGGGATGGAAACTAGACATCTCAAGAATTCATACCATATATTAGAAGGCCAATAATTCATCCAGACAAAAAAAAACATCGTGTTTGAAACCAGAATTGAAAATCTACCAAGAACGTGCAAAAATTAGAGATTTGGGCTACATGGAAAAATTTTAGCATGAAGACTTTGTTATTATTATTCTATTTGATTTATTTATTTAATGTTTAATAATTATTGTTAATTTGGGTTTGTTATAGCCTATTAGACATTGTTTAAGGGTTTATTTCATTATTGAACTTATATTAATTGGATACTAGTTTAGGCTCATTAATTTGCAACCCAAAAGGGGTCCATTAACGTTATTTAGAGGAGACAGTATTATGTTTTTTTTTTTTAATTCATTTAAGAGATCAAGAGTCTTGCCCATGGTTTATCCTTTAACTCAACTATGGATTCATCAATATAAATCAAAGCCCTTCTTCCATGTTTTAATTCATTAGTTGAGTTCATTAATTCACCTCATGCTTGTAACCTAGGTTCTAACTCAATTACAGATTCATTAAACCTATCTATACACTTAGCTCATGTTTGAGCAACCATAATAGTGCTTCAACTTGATACCCGTAACTCAGGCATGAAACATCATCCATATTTATCATTTTATATCAATACACATGGCTCGTACTTTTATTTTGATCATGCATTCATTGATTCTTTTCAATATTTATGATCTGTACTTTATGTCAACCACGTTCATTAATTCATTTCATTATATTAATTAACAAATAAGTCTTTCCACCTTTTATTTTACTTCAAATGCCTTTACATTTACTTATAATTTCACATTTCAGTAACATTGACTTGTCTATCCTTTTTAAGATATCCAAACTCAAGTTTTCAAAATATTCTTTGGTTTTCTGCCATTTTATTGGTTCATATTTACTTTCCAGCCTATATGATTGGGTTCATCTCAAAAAACTTCATAGCCCTCACCATTTTGATTGGCTTATTTTTAATTCATTGCCCCTAACATTACGGTCAACTTAACCTTTTTCATAAAAGCCCCTGCTTATTACAACCAACTTAATTTCAAATCATAATCTTTATCATTACAGCCGACTAGTTATAAATCATAATCTCCATCATTATAGCCAACTAGTCATAAATCATTTTACTAGTTATAAATCATTTTCCTACCTTAAGGACATATTTCATTTGATACCATTTTATAGCCTTTAATGCATATTTCATTTGATATTATTTTCACATTCACATTGCTTAATTTTACTCATCTTTTCCATGTTTGTGTATTGTACTTTGTTTATTCATTATTTTCATGCTCATATATCGTACTTTATTTACTCATCACTTTTCCACACTCGTTCCTCACTTGGAATCATATTCTTATACTCACCTTAATTTCTCAGTTTGTTTACTTTGATCAATTTTTCATTTGTGTACTTTTCATTAATTTGTCATTCATTTACTCACATTGTATTCATATTTATATAATTAAGAAAAAGTACTTCTTAAGAATAAAAAGAAAGGTGATGAACACATTTGGTGCTCTTGTTGTGTAAGCCTCTCCTATAATGGGTCTCATTTTATATGTCCCTCCTAATATTCAATAAGATATTCAAGTCAACACCCAATTTATTCCAACCATTATTGCAACTACTTATACATATTATTTATCCACTTTCGTAATAAAGTCTATGGATATCACTTTTGCTTACAAACTTCATTCATTCTTATTTATTTTATCTCTTGCTTATCAATTTATTCATTTCCATAATCTTATTTAATGTCTAAGTTTTTGTCAACTATTTTCGTATTCAAATTCATTGTCCAAACATTTCATAAACTAATTGCATATCTCAATTTAATGTCTAAATATTATGTGTAACCATTTTCTATAATATGATTTAATATCCATGCATTACATCAACCATTTATATAATCCAATTTTGATATATAACTATTTCGTCAACAAAACTAAATGTCTAAACTTTTCATCGATGAATTTCAATGTCTAAATTTTTAAACTTTTCATTCGATGAATTTCAATATCTAAATGTCTAAATTTTTCATCGATAAAAACTCATGTCTAACATTTTATCAAATATATGGTGGGTATTGGATTTAAACTATCATATACTTGGTATTTGGACATACCTAACCTTTTCAATCCAAAACAACAATAGTCCAATCACATACTAATTCATTTATAAAAATCATAATAAACTTAAACCTATAAATCAATATCATCACATCCATAACACATAAATTTAATTCTAAAGTTTAGATTTTCTCTAAATTCCCTCAACCATGATTGGTCATTCATGGTTTGAGAACCCATGGTTGGTCTCTAACACACTTAATTATCTCATCTACATAATTTCTAGAACAAACCCTATAAGTATTCAATCAAAAATCGAGTTTCTATTACTTATTTTCAATCAACTCATAATACCATTTTTGTTCTCTGCAAGCGAAACCAATTGAGGGGTATTCAATTTCCCATAAAAAAAAACTAAGATAAATGATTAAATTAAAGAGATAAATCCCCTTTTAATACTTTTAATTAATCAATTTAGTGGATCTTGAAAGTTTAGCTTAAGGACAAACCTCATTCTTTACCTCTTTTGAAACTCTTTACTCATCGAAGTGTAATCCACTGTAATAATTCTCTCTTTCAATTTCTCTCTAAGTCTCACAAACTTATATTGTTATTTGTGGAATTAACATATTCTTTGAACCACTTATGCCATCAATCTAAAGAGGAAGAAAAAACAAACAGGAAAGGCATTTTGTTTCCTAAAATTACAACTTTACCCCTTTAGTTTTGCACCTCACATGCTTAATTGTTTTTTCAAATTATAAATTTACCCTTTAATTGTCTACCATATATGACCACTTTTTGTCAAGTCTTTTACCAAAAATGTTTTTCATATTTAGGATTATTTTTTTTTTATCAAGGTTTACATGGTGGGGGCTATGTTTTTGCTCATAAACTTGTAAAGTCATAGAGCCTATCTCATGCCTAAGTCTTTTTTTGGTGTATGAATGAGACTCAAATGAGGATCGATGGTGACGGATTGTTTGGAGCATCTCGTATGAGAATGATGCATGTTGGTGTTACTTGCTCAAAAAATAAGAGATTATGTTTTAGTAATTTAATCAATTATTCAAAAATATATTATATTACCTTCATTAATAATAGTTAAAAATATCATTTGAATGTCATTATTTCAAATTCTTGAATGGTCCAAGGATTTAAAGAATTGGAATATAAAAATGCATGTTAAATGCACCTCTAATGGAGTTCAATTTATAAAAAAAACTAATTAACATATAATATTCAAATAAAGATTATATTTCTACTACAATCTTAGTTCAGATCTAAGTTAAAATTTACTTATAAAGATCCAATAAAAAAAAGAGATAAAAAATAATTTTTTTTTAATAGTTTTAGGAATGTAAGATGAACTTTTTTTTTGTTCTCCTAGAAATGAGCTTTCACTTTTTGATTGAAAATCAGGGATTATATATATATATAAAATTCTAAGGATTAATGTACATTTTTTTCTTGAATCATTAAGAAAAATAATTAATAAATATATTTATATGTATAATAAAAAAAATCACAAAAGAATTAATAAAATAAATCAAAATACACTAATTCACTTTATTTTGATTATAAAAAAGGAATTTAATTGTAGTAATATTAATAAGAACTCATTTTTATAATGTAACGTCCTTGTCACAAGCATGTGTATTTTACAAATTATCACAAGTTCAAGTTATTAACCTCTATTTGTTAAGATTTGTCCTTCAATATCATGGAACATCTTTTTTTCTCAAGAATTAAATAAAAAATTATTTTGGAGACCAAGGAAGATTTCGGTTCAAATTAAAAGATATAAATCTTATAATGAATGAATGGAAAAACTGGGTAAGAAATAATTACCAATATGAATACGATTTATGTAAGATCATATGGTCTAGATTAATATTACAAAAATGGCAAAATAAAATGAATTAATGGTAGATTCAAAATAAAGATTTAAATAAATAGAATTTATATGAAAGACCAATTAATTCATTATGAAAAACAAAATAATTTTGAAGTAGATTCATTATCGATCCAAAAGGATAATTTTAGAAAAATACTATACATGTAATATTTTATTATATAAATCCATTAATTATGAAGACAAGAAAGACTCATTTATAAGCAAGATATTTTTATAATTACAAAATATATAAAAGCAAATTATTTCAAATGTAGGAGGTATCCCTATCAATAAGCATCTAGTAAAGGATGGTATAATAGATATGGAAAAAATCTTGTATAGAAAATATTTGAATTTGAGAATTTTTCATTTTTATCTTAGAAAGAAATTCGATATTGAATCCTGGATCGATAACGGATCCAAATAAAAAAAGATCCTTCTTGATTGGATAGGGATGAATCGAGAAATACTAGATTATCCCACATCAAATTTAGAATTTTGATTCTTTTTAAAATTTGTGATACTTTGCAACGCATATAAGATAAAATCACTGGTAATACCAATCAAATTACTTCTCAATCATAGATAGAATCATCAAAGATTTGACATTTTCAAACTCTATCTGTAACTCATTATAGGCTCGGGAAACAAAGAAAAGATGGTTATGGACAAGATATCCCACAATAAGAAGGAAAAGGATTAAAGAAAAGAAATCTTGAACATTTAGCAATCTCAAACATGTCGATATCAATTATATTTCATTATTTCAATTTATCATTTCTTCGGATAGACAAAAATTATGTAAACACTTACTTAAAATCTCACTTATCACATTTTATTATGTCTTCCATAAATTTTATATATATATATATATATATATATATATATATATATATATATAAGTTTTTGTCTGCTAATTGCTATCAGTAATAGGTGGTCTAAAAAGGTATATAAGAATATTAAATTGAGATATTTGTACCATATTGAAATACCGAACCATGACATGTATACTTGGAAAAGATTTCATTTAAAGAGAGTTGAGAAAACATTATCTAGTTGAAATGTTATATATATACATGGCTCTTTTCAACGCATTTCTTTAGACAAAAATTGTTCTTTTTTAATTTTAGATAGTAAATATTTTTATCAGAATATGGAGTGTGAATTAAACTCGTATTTAAATTGAAATTGAGATAACGATAAAAGTTTTTTCTTTTTGAATCAAATACATTAATATCTAAATGAGGTTGATTATAATATTTTTAAAATTTGAATATTTTTACCTCTGTTTAAAGTGTTATAGAAATGTTCATGGTGGAATAAATAGCTCTACAAATAAATGGTTTGCGTTAAATTTTGCATTACTTGTGAAAAATTATTAGATATGAATATATTATATACTTGTAACTTTGATTAATGAAATAATATCTATCTTCAAAAAAGTAATTTTTTTTACTATCACAAATAAAATATTTTATTGCGAATAAACATGATATTAAGAAATTATTCTATGTAAAATCATAATTCTTAAAACCAAGTTTTTTTATATAATTTTTTTTATCATACTAGAAGCAGAAATGATGTAGATTATTTATCTTGTAGTAACATCTTGCTATCATAAAATTATCTCTTTTATTAAAAAAAAATTAAAAATTTTTCTTTTCTTTTCTTGTTATTTTTATCTCTCTCATATATGGTAAGTATCCACCATTTCCAACATCATAAAATTTTCTTTAAGTTTATTATAAATATTTTTTATTTTAACTTATCTTTAAATTTTCAAAAAAAAATTAATCAAAGTCTTGACTTTCATTCATTTTTATTTTTTTATCTTTATTTCTATCTACATAATTTTTTTTAATAAATATATAAATTTTAAAGAGATTATTTTTTTTAATGATTCTCACAAAAAAAAATTAATTAAAATAATTTAATAATAAAATTGATATATAATTTTGAACATATATTCGAGATTTGTAAAAAAAAGAAAAGAAAAGAATAGAATTAATTTGTCTTCTTATGAGTTTTTGAAAAAACTTAAAAAAGTCCCAGACGAAGAGGAGACGAGGCCAGGCTACCTACTCTCCCCAAATCTCTCTCTGTAAATTCGCCATTTCATCAATAAAATCAAATCGCGTAAGTTTCGAACCCTAAAACCTTCAAGATTTCGTGATATTGCGAATTGTTTTGAATGATTTGTTAGTTCGAATTCTGATTTTGAATTTCTCTTCATTAAATTTGAAATTCCTGGTAGATTTGAAAGAAAGAAAGAAAGAAAAAGGAAGAATAAATGAAATTAATAACGTGCATATTACGTGTGTGATTTTTTAGTTATCAAGTGTGGTTTGCTGGCTTGAAGCTTGAAGAATCATTCATATGTGCCGTGTCAGTTAGGCTGCCTTGCGTTATCGATCATCTTTTTTCATCTACCTTCTTCAAATTGAAGAAATGTATTACTTTGATTCACAAAATGTGCTGCAGGATGTCAATGTGATTATTATTTTTAATTTTTTTTCTCGGAATTTGAATTTTTTTGTTTTTTATTTTTTGTTTCTAGATTTGACTATCGAAAGACGTGCCGAGATGGGGACTATACATCGCAGGTTTGGATTACTATGATGTTCAAGTAGGAAGTATCTTTATAATTAGTTTGCTAATCTAGGTTGATTAATCTCCAGTTTCTCCTGCAGTGGAGTTTATAGGAAAACAAATGATAGTGCCAGGCTCATTATCGTGACAATCGTCGGAGTTGCTTTTGGATTTTTTGTTGGTATATCTTTTCCAGCAGTGACATTTACAAAGGTTTGTTGATCACTAGTTTATTCCGGGAGAATCCTGGAGTTTCCATTTGGTTTAGTTAGTTTTCTCTATTTCAGATTCACACTCATTCAAGCTTTACATTATCTCTCGATATATCCATTGTGAATCAGAATGAATTTAGAAGAAGCAAATCACTTGAAACTCTTGGATCAGGCAGCAATGTCACTAATGTAAGTATGTACCTATGTTGCTTAGCTGCTCATTCGTTTTGTTCATTTCATGTTCATTCAATGATATGCTTGTGCCTTGTTTACTTGCTCTCAGATTTATGTTCCAACAAATCCTCATGGTGCGGAGTTATTGCCTCCAGGAATTGTTGTGGCCGAATCTGACTTTTACTTGCGAAGATTATGGGGTGAACCTAGTGAGGTATATTTAGAAATTGTGAATAAAAAGATAACATTCTATAGTTTTCATTGTAATTGATTGCGGTAGCAAGTGGATTATCTTTGAATTGTTGATTCATTTCTATCTAATATCGTTGCATTTGGCTAATGCAAGCTGTAATAGAATAGGTGGCGGCCATCTGTCTGTAACGTAACACATTAAAATAAAATGAAAGAAACTGGCATCTACACTCCATAGGCCATGTGTTTTTTTCAAAATGGATGAGCCATGAATGATCTCCATGCATGGAAAAATCGGATTTATTCAAGTTCTGGCGCAAATCTAGTTGTTGGATATTGATATTGTTAGGCCTCCAATTAACAGATTAAGCTTTTAGATTGAATTTCTTCAATACGAACCATTTGGTCATAATGGCTCTCAAGGTTGTCAAACTTTCTCTTTATTTGAGATCAATAGAGGATCCTGAAAATCATAACATTAGATCAATATCATAAATCTGCCAGATTTTACAAGCCACGTGATACAATTTTCAAAATTGCAGATCTAAAATGCAATATATAAGCTCTGAATCATACTGTCAAATATAAAACTTAAATCGTAGGATACTGAAGTGTAACTTCCTGTTAATGATATCATTAGCACAGAAATAGATTCTTATAGCAAGTGAAATTTGCAGGATATGTTGAAGAAGCCAAAGTATTTATTAACATTTACAGTCGGTTATGATCAGAGGAACAACATTAACACAGCAGTTAAAAAGGTATACAGAAAGATCATTGCACAAGTCTTCGTTTTTTAAATTGTTCTTGTTTCCATGTATACTGAGCCTTGTTTTTTTTTTTTTTTTCTTCTTAATTCTATGATAGTTTTCTGATGATTTCCAAATTTTGCTTTTCCACTATGATGGCCGGACAAGCGAGTGGGACCAGTTTGAGTGGTCAAAAAGTGCAATCCATGTTAGCGTAATGAGACAAACAAAATGGTAAAGTTTATGCTCTGCTGCACAGTGTTGCAATATCTGTTATTAATAACTTGTAAACACAGGCTACATAGTACATACCATATTCATTAATGCACCCTTGAGTAGAGTTAGTTACTCATTGTACTGTGAGGATGTTGATACTTATCATTTAGCTGATAATTTTGTAGTCTGCTCTGCCATTCATGCCTGCCTATGTTTTACAGGTGGTATGCAAAAAGGTTTTTGCATCCTGATATTGTTGGAGCTTATGAATATATTTTTATATGGGATGAAGATCTTGGAGTGGAACATTTTAATGGAGAGAAGTAAGTTTTCCCTCAATTTTTTTTCTCTTCAACAGCTACATGTTTCTTTTAATTCATCTATGCCAATTTTAGGTATATACAGTTGGTCAAGAAACATGGTCTGGAGATCTCTCAACCAGGTCTTGAGCCTAATAATGGACTTACATGGCAGATGACGAAGAGGAGAGGAGATAGAGAGGTTCACAAGTAGGCTTGCTCTGTGTGTCTGTGTTTTATTGGATCTGGGTGGTCTTATATGACTTGAATTTTTTCTTTTAACTTTTTTCGTAAAGAGTTGCTGTCTACTTTGATGAACAGGGATACAGAGGAGAAACCAGGCTGGTGTAGTGACCCACATTTGCCTCCATGTGCTGCGTACTCTCTCTCACTCTCTCTCTCTCTCTCTCTCACACACACACACACACTCACTTCCTATGTGCGTGTGTGTGATATTTAAATATGCTATGTTCTTTCAGCTTTGTGGAAATCATGGCACCTGTATTCTCTCGTGAGGCTTGGCGTTGTGTGTGGCATATGATTCAGGTATTCTATGTTCAAAGATTGTGATACTAGGTTATCTGTAATTGTTTGCATAATTACATGCCTATGGGATCAGCATGCATAATTGTAATGTTGGAAGTTTGAAAACGGTCCAAGATGTCCATATCTTTTAAGGAAAAAACTCTCTATTCTCAATTGGAGGTAGTGGAAGATAGAACAAGATAAGGAGCATGCACGTAGCATCGCCACCAGTCTGTGTCTAAATCATCTTTGTCGGTGTGCTTTATTTTTCAGCTGCTTTTAAAGTAATGGTTAGCATGCACATAGCATTGCCACCAGTCTGTGTTTAAATCATCTTCTTCGTGTGTTTTATTTTTCAGCTACTTTTAAAGTAATGGTTTTAACTGTATGCTTTTAGAATGATTTGGTGCATGGATGGGGATTGGATTTTGCTCTCAGAAGATGTGTAGAGGTCAGTGTTTTTCATCAATTGTCTCATTTATTTTTTGCAATTAATGGAAAATTATGTTTCAACTACTTTCTTGTGAACCTTCGTGTGTAGAAGATGTCAACTACCATACTGATGATGTTTGTGTGGTATGGCATAGACTCGGATCAAACTTTTGTTGAAGGCTTACTTGGTGTTTTGACCTTCTACCTCTTTTCGAGTACACAATATCACTTGAAAACCAACATATTTAACTTCTTCAAAACATGTGTTGGTTTTATAAATGCAACAATTCATGTCGAATATTATTTTTTTGTGATATACAAGATGTATTTGGTTCTTTTTTTATTCACAGAGACACATGCAAGACATCAGGGTGTATTTCGTTTCTCTTTTATATTCACTCACATGCATGCAAGACATCAAGTATGTGGATGCCAATGTCACAACTTAAGTCAAGGGTATTGGACAAAGTTTTTTCCACAAACCCATGTAAGAGACGATCAAAAAATTTGAATGCCAAAAAATGATAAATGACTCTCTTCCCCCCTCGCTTGCACATGTTAACACTAATGCGGGTTCTCAATATGCTGAACAGTAGTAATAAACTTTCTCCAATTGTCTTTTTATCAGTCTTGTGTGAGAAAACTGGGCCGTTCATAAACCCAGAAGTTGGGATTTTGTAATTTTGCTAAATGACACCAATTGTTGGCTCCTTTTATCTAAAAACAAGATCCAAGCTAGTTTGTTGGGATCTTTATATTCACCACACAAGATCCAAGCTAGTTTGCCGGCTCCTTTATCTAAAAACAAAAGTCTTATATTTTAGATCAGCTATTTAACATTCATTTTGAGATGACATTAATTCTTTTTGCTTCACACAATAGCCTGCACATGAAAAAATTGGAGTGGTTGATTCACAGTGGATTATTCATCAAGTGATTCCTTCTCTTGGCAGCCAGGTGAGTCGTGCTTTATAGTGATGAAACTTATTTTGAAGTGAATTCATTTGGTACTCTGCAATCAAAACCACCAACTGCATGAATGCTGGTGCCTGGTGCTATGCCTCTTAAGATGCTAATATAAGCATTTATATTTATTCTCCTTGTCAAGTTTGTCTCTCTTTTGTAGTCTAACCACCCTGGAATTTTCTGTAAAATGTACAGGGGAAGTCAGAGAAGGGGAAAGCTCCATGGGAAGGGGTGCGTGTCTTTAGCAAAATGAGTGTGAAATCCATATCCACTTTTGAATTTGAATTATGCACACACATGTTAGACCAATCGTTGTTTTCATTTTATACAAGATTGGCGAAGATCTGAAGTGACTCCTCTCTCTCTCTCTCTCTGTTTATTCTTTTTCTAAGATTTCCTTTTCCACCCCTCTTCAGGTGAGAGCAAGATGCAGAAACGAGTGGTCTTTATTCCGGAGTCGTCTTGCAGATGCTGAACAGGCATACATCTCTCAGACTAAGAAGGGGTGATTTTTTTGCCCTAACTCTTTCTGCCCCTTCCTTGCATCTCACTTGGCCCTGAAATGCGTATGAGATTCAACCCGCAGAAGATCTTTTGCTTAAAGTGGCATGCTTAGTTTCTGTTTCACGTTTTGAGTATCCTGTCCATATTTGTTGTAGTTGTCCATCGGGACATGAGATGAAATTCGGACTTCACATTTCAGTTAAATTGATAGAAAGTTGTCTTCAGATGGCTTGTTCATCATCCATTCTTTGATAGGTTTAGAGTTTAGCAAAGACATGTTCGGTAGTGTGGTCCCTTTTTCCTACAGCCTGTGACTTAGGTAGGCAAGGCAAGCCTGTTCTAAATGGAATATGGTAAAAGGAGGGAGAGGGAAAAAAAACAAAAAAAAAACCGCAATGGTTTCAGGAATGCATTAAATATGTTTATCATTCCGTGAATTTTGGGTCAGTGATGATTTGACTTGAAATTCGAATTGGCTGATTTAACGGGCTCTCTTTTTTTATATATAAGTTTTATAAAATACTCCACCAGCTTTTTGGAGCTGTGATAAATACCGTTTCTTGCGTTGAAAAACACGAGCTGAGCATGTTTGAAATTTTGCAATTTGTCGTCGGATGGCATGCTTGTGGAATTGGTATTATTTTTTAATCTTTTCGACAGCATAATTCTTTCTTTTTAGACTTTGAACTTGGCAGTGAAATTTGATGGGGAGTGGCCAATCTCATCTACAAATTTCTATTTTAAACTGATATAAGGATTTTTGAACAGTTCCTTCTAATTTTAGTATTTAAACTAGAGGAGATGTTTCCGGCCCCTATATAATGCAAAAAAAAAAAAAAAAACATCATTTTCTAGATAAGTTTCACGTCTTCATAATAGAGAGGAGATATTTGTCGATAAGCAATGATTTTTACTGGGATCATCATAGAAGCATTAATGCATCACGGGAATGTTTTCCCATGACAGCCAGAATATGCGACAAGGAGCAGGATCCGAAGCAGTGGCCGCTACAAGATCAGAATGGTCGATAACTGAGGGCGGCCTTGTAGGTTTGAGCCCTGACATAACTGTAGAAGCAAAGTAATGCAAAATCATACGTGAATTTGGAACTCGAGATTAGTGGGTAATGCAAAATGTTATCTAGCTAGAGACTAAAATAAGTATTTGAGAAAACCTCAATCTAACCTTTAATATATTACCCCATTAAATCCCCCCCTTTTTTTTTTCTTTGATATTATCAAGTTTGTCTCAAAGTAGTGAACAATATTAGACAGAGTTACTTTGGAACAGGTGCTGCTAAACTGGTAGTATTGAGTGTTCCTTCAAGGTGATGGATATTCCAAGTCGAGGTAAGAGTGAAAATGCCAAGGAGTCTTCAAAATTCAACTGGATCGTGGGTTTCAAGTCAGAATCAGGTGAATTATGAGAAGGTTTTGCCTGGTTGGCGATGGTGATGTTTCGATGGAATAGAGCAGGAGAAAAAAGTCCTGTTTGGAGTGAGATTGAAGTAAGTTCTCTCACCTAACACTTAATTGATGTTGAGGGTGCCAAATCTTTTGCTTACATTGGCAGATACCTCTCGCTAACAGGTAAGATATGTTCATCTCACCTTCCATTCTTTTGTGCGGTAAGAATTGCTTACCATCCTCTGAAATGCTTAGAGATTTGGTAAAAAGACTAGTTACATTGTTATTATTATTATTATTATTATTATTATACTCAAGAGTGTTGGACCAGAACAGAACACCCCTTTTAAAGTGCATGTCAAGTAATTTCTGTCTTAAAACGGTGTCTTGGTCATTTGAAATTGAAGATTTTACCTTCTTTGACTGTAGTTTTGCCTCGACCTCCTTCCTTCTGGAAGTACGTCAAACCATATGGGAAAATAATAAAACCCAAAACCAAATAATCTTTAATAATAATAATAATAAATATAACAAAGTTAGGCACCAACCTTGGTTGCTAAAAATATAAGAGAGCCAAAGTTGCATTCTCATACAAGCTCCGCCATTGCCAAACTCCCTCTCTCTCACACACACACACGATTCAAGCAGCTCAGTCTATCTCCAACATCTTGCTTCAATTTTACCAGCCGGATTCCGGTGATTGCATGGAATTGTAGGAGCCCTACATTCCTGTAAACACAGAGCACCACGCGAATAAAAAGGATCAGTTCCAAGGTTTGTGTACATGGCTATTCATATAAACAGTTTTTAATTAATTTACATTAACAGTACTTTGGTTTTCTTTGTGAGTTTCCAGGGCTCCTTACAACTCCAACAAATTTATCTTCATTGAAGGTAGTTTGTTTATATATATGTTTTTCTTGCTCATGATCAATATAGCCTAAGAATTTCTCCTTCTGAACAAAAGCTGGTGTGCTAATTTGATCACCACTTGGAATCATTAGTCAGGCATATAATAAGCTTTAGTTTCCTTGTTATCCAAGAAACCAAGTACAAGAATCTCACGCTCATTGGTGCTTGCAAATAAAAGATTCAATGTATCATCATCCTTATGTCATACATTAATTGAACACTTCATTGACAATGAACGTCCAACTACCTTCAATCACCATCGTCACCAACCAGAATTGTTTTGAGTTTATAGTTCAGTCCCTTTTGTTGAGTTAGTCATGATATCGAAAACTTTGAGTTAAGCACAATATTTACCACAGTTGATAATTGATTGTTTTTTACATGCCCAAATTGCATTTCTTAAATGCACTTTCAATTTTTCTCATGGTAAGTGAGATTGGAAATTTAGCTGAAATGGAGGATGTTTCAGGGGAAAAATCAAATTGAAGAACTAATTTAGAAACAAAATACGAAAACTCAATATTGAGTTTTTTAAACTAAAGGGATGGGCTAATTGTTTGGCAAATAACACAAGGATTAATATGATAGTTTACTCATTGTTTATCACTCCATTCTCCTTTATGAAGCCTTGCTATTCTTAACCTTGAA
>Ga0325405_1000478_pt1 | contig 38470 bp, 22 predicted proteins | sample PopdelMetagenome_21_FD_205663 | JGI IMG/M metagenome (GOLD analysis project Ga0325405, IMG submission 205663) | Populus deltoides microbial communities from Bellville, Georgia, United States - Xylem-Control-R2 | ecosystem: Host-associated > Plants > Phyllosphere > Stem > Wood/Secondary xylem... | reverse complement strand
ATTTCCAAGAAAAAAGTGAACAGAAAACAAGTTTTTCATGATTTTTCTAGAAAATATCTAGAAAACTGAAAAAATCTCGCAAGTACAAATTAGCTTCATTTTTTCGGTTAGATATTTTCTAGCTCTACTGTTTCCTGAACCTATAAGGGCAGAACTGGGCAACCTAATGATCCTTATTTGCCAATTGTTACAGAAGAGCTTGAACCTCACTAAAGTTAATTCACTACCTTTGACTTTTAAGTTTACTTTCTTATCCTTTTTATGGAGATGCCTTGAAGACCTCAAAGAGCAAGAAAATATGGCTTTATCAAAGCAAGCAAACATGAGGCACAAATTTTACAAGTTTGACCATGTCAGTCAAACTGCAACAAAATCCCCTACTATTCCAAATCTCTCACAAAACTAGCACCGATTTAGGAAGCTATGCCAGGAAATATAGAAGTAGTCAAGGGTTTCGTTGCAAGGGTTGACAAATGCTTGTCTTTAATAGTTGCCCATGATTCATTGCAGGCACAGACTGAAGACAATGTTGAGATTTCAATGAAGTATTGTGGGGAGAGCAAATAGCATGTTAATATTGTATGAGAGGTTGTGGGAAGCTGTCTTTAGGAGCACAAAATATCCTGGTCCTTGGGCAATATAACCACATTAAAAACAAAATCATTCATATGCATACCGTCAAGAAAATACAGGTGCAATTATTCAAATTACAATGAAGAAAATGTCATTCAAAAATCTAATGCTAATATATACAGGAAAAGGAATAGTTTAGGAATAGAAAGAAAAAAAAAATCTAAAGCCAAATGCTTTATAGAATTACAATGAATCGCAAATGTCGAAACCACATTCAAGCAAGTCATCTGTGCCACCTTTCTGAAGTAGCATGTGTACTAAATGGTCTGACTGGATTGTGGAGATAAAACCAGAATGTTGCTACCACTTAAATTTTTGAATATATGGCAAAACAACAAAGCATGACAAACTTGAGAAATTTACAAGATTACTAAATTGCTGATCAGTGCTGGCTAGTGTCACATTAAATAGAAGAAAATCCAAAACTAATCTGTTTATGTGTTGCATCATATGTTTATTGTTGGCATTATAGTGCACCAGACCGTAGCCATTCCACAAAGACTCCAACATAGATAAAGCCATGGTGTAATATCAACCAAATCAAGTGTTTTGTCATTTGTCAAGTGTGAGGGAAAAAAATTACCAGGGAAGGACTGCTGCATCTAGCTTCTGGGCACCATGGGGTACTGCTTCCTCGAATCTTTGTCAACAATCTGGAGTCAACTTTACCATCTTGCTTCTCTAGGTTGGTTTGTGAATTAAATACTTTGTCATCAGAGTTCCCATTTAAGGAAACACTTTGTTTCTCAGGAGCATTTGCTGCAAGATGCACTTCAGAAGAACATGGACTGTCACAAGCAGATGTATTTTTAACTATACATTCAGGCACACAGAGATTCTCAGATGAAGTCATGACTGCAGCGGGAATGTCTTTGTCCCTGGGCACCCCATTCAAACTGGGCATAACTAACTTCTTGAATGAATCTGAACAATCAGATCTCCTTCCCCTGAACACTCCCCACAAGAAATATAACATGTTCCACCCTGCAAATAATAATCACAAACTATATTATTTTAATTCCATGACTTTTGAGCATACATGCAAGCTCCTCACAAATTCCTACCAGAAAAGCAGCTAAAGGCTAGCCAGCTGACTTATGCATTATTAGTTAGCATGACAGTGCTTTCAAATTCACTAGGCTATCCCATTTGTTTCTCTTCTTAAAAGGAGAATAATACCTATAACTGACATTTTAAAAGAACTGTCATGCATCACAAATGACCAGCTAGCAGCAACATAGTGTATTTTAACTGCTAGCTGATCATTTCTTATGTGCATACAGTTCTTTCATTTTTGCCCATATAACTGTTTGGTGCATTCATAAAACTGTTGTTTACCTATCTTTACCTCAGATGACAAGTCTTAGACTTCATAAAACTTAAAACAATCAGAACTTTTATGCATCTTCCAACAGGTAATGAGGTGCTATCTTTCTAGAAAACCAAGTAAACAATAACATAAGCAAGTCCCAAAAAAATTATACAATAACATTTACTTAGTCCAGAATAAGTGTCAAATAGGAGTCTGCAACCAATGAAAATCACAGGAAGGTTGGGATAGGGTGCTCCATCAACATCCATGGGGCAATATTTGATGGTATAGGTCTTACAAACATCTCATGGTTTAAAACACAAATGCTATGAGGAAATGATTATGGTGCCATGGAATCAGTGTTTATAAAATGATTTTCAAATAATCTTACGCTGTGAGTTCTCTGGAAGCTGTGTGGATGGGAATATGAAGAATTCAACACCTTCAAATGATCCTTTGAGGGCCAAATCCTTTTTAATCATGTTGTCTAACAATCTCTTGTAGTTCTCATAACTGTATCATGAGCAGTACAAAAAACAATTAGATGAAGAGATGAAGTAAAAAACACTCAATCTGAAAAGGCATATTCACCTTTCAAAATTCTTTGCAAAGAAGTAAAGAGCAATATTTTCCTCTTTGGCACCAGTGACAAGGAATTGTCTCGGCCATGTGCTTATGCGAGGTACTTCATCCAACTTAATTTTCTGGGGGAATTTGCTAACCACATCAAGGACTTTAGGAGATGCACAAGTAGATAGATGTGCTTGAATTCCATCATATAAGTCAATAACCTTTTCAGCTCTATGCACTTCAAACACCCCCCTGTATTTACATAACAGAAGCTTACCTACATTGCATTTTTTAAGACATGCAGGAAGGAATGTGGAGGAAAAGGCAATGTCAATGCACACACTTTAAGAAAGACAAACTTACTGCCAGATATATTCATGCTCTGGGATAGCAGACATCTTTGTAAGGACAGACTTCTCTGCTGAAGCATGAACAGACTTTCCCAAATAAGGGGCAATGGAATCTGACCCCACCTTGAAAGGACAAACAGCTTCATTGGAGTGCTCATTAAGCTGCTTCACATTATTAATATCTTTTGATTTGCAGAACTCAGAGGAAGAAGCATGAACAAGCTTTCCCAAGTAAGGGGCAGTAGAATCTGACTCCATCTTTGTAAGGACAGACTTTTCTGCTGAAGCATGAACAGGCTTTCCCAAAAAAGGGGTGATAGAATCTGACCCCACCTTGAAAGGACAAACAGCATCATTGGAGTGCTCATTCAGCTGCTTCACATTAGTAATATTTGTTGTTTTGCAGAACTCAGAGGAAGAAGCATGAACAGGCTTTCCCAAGTAAGGGGAAGTGGAGTCTGACCCCATCTTTGTAAGGACAGACTTTTCTGCTGAATCATGAACAGGCTTTCCCAAATAAGGGGCGATAGAATCTGACCCCACCTTGAAAGGACAAACAGCATCATTGGAGTGCTCATTAAGCTGCTTCACATTATTAAAAATTGTCGATTTGCAAAACTCAGAGGAAGAAGCACCGATATTTGCTTGCCCTTCATCTGTTCCTTCACTCATCTTATTTAAAACTGAGAGCTGATCTTGAGAAGCCATCTCGCCACTTTCATCCACATTTGATGAGGACAACCCATCAGATTGATCTATTTCTTTCTTCTTTCTGTATATTCCAGGCTTCTTAAGCATAGCAGCAGCCTCAATTGCAGCTTTCAATTTTCTACCTTTGCTCACCTCCTCTCTAGGAATTCTAGAAGCAGATACATCAGTACCAGAAGCCAAAGGACTAACAACAGTGCAATTTTCTGTAGCATGACAAATTTCCTTGCACTTTTGACAAGTGACATTTTTCAACCCAGTGATACCAGTAGGTCTCAAGCGACTGAGAGAATTTTCCCTAGCCTTTTCACCTTGATTTGATGATTCCCGTGATCGAGGTAGGCCATCTTGCAAATTTTCAGTAGCATTACTGGCAGCATTCCAAGAACTGGATGAGGGTTCATCCTTGGGGCTAATTTGGTTCAATTTTTGTTCCGCAGAATTACTGCTTATTGAATTTTTAGATGAGGCTTGAACTGAAATGGCAAAAATAAAATAGCAGCTTAGTTTATCTAAACAAAAAATAAAAAATAAATTAAGTGCATCACAAAATACAATCAGGCAAAACTGACAACATTATATTTTGTCAAGTCTATCAATCAAGAAATACCTGAAGTAACTGGAGGATCTGCACCTTTACAACCTACATTGCTAGTTGATCTTGATAGGGTACCCAATTTTCCATTAGATTGTGCGGACTTCAACTCTCTGTTGTTGCCTGTGGATGATGCTATGACACTTTCACCACGAGGAGTGAACCCTTGATCAACCTTAGGTGTTGAAACAACAGCACTACTTGTCATTGAACTACCTGGAGGGCGACCCAATCTCAACAATTTTTTTCTATCAACAGCATCCCAGTCTTTCACTTGTTTCAATCCTCTTGAATCTTGAATGTGAGAGAATTTGGATGAAAGCATTTTAACTTTCAACTCATTAGTGCTGGATCGGCCTGAGCTCGCAGATTTAAATGACATACTTTTCCTCATCATTCTAGCAGCCCCCTCCTTCATATCAAGAGAACTCTCTCTAGCGCCCTTATGCTTTTGAGGAACTTCATCAACAAGTTTCACTTTCATTTTGGAATTTAAGGTGTTGAACGACTTGGACTTCAATAAGGCCCCTGTAGAAAAAAGAAATTGACTTGATGCTTGACATTATAAAACCAAGTTTATAAGAAATGTTAGAAAGAGCAAAGCTATAGAGTCTGTTCAACTGTCCATATCAATTTTAGGTTAATCTCATTTGAAAACATATTTGGAGGAAACACTTAAGGGGCTAACATTTGAATTAACCCCCATAATGGGGGGTCATAGGTTAACCTAGTGGGGGGAGAGTCTCACCCAATTTGCCACTTACACTTGCACATCATTATGAGGCCACGCCAACAGACATTATTTACAAATAATTTTAAAAATGTTTAATTTAAAATTTATTAGGTCCCACCATTGTACATATTTTTACACCTATCAAACATCATTGACACTTGACCCTTCAACAACTTTTTTACACCATTAATGCTTCACCACTTAACACTTGACCTCCAAATTTTTACCCCGAAACAAAAACAACCTTATATTACGCAGGGTGCGAACATATTAGTTTTTTTTTACACCACTTAATGAATTCTTTATGTATTTAGTTATTATCAGACCAAACATCACATCCTAATTCTCCATCCCTATTTATTACGTGTCAACCATTTTTTGATAGGCATTCCAATTATGTAAACATTTTTGTTCATCAACAACGCAAACAAAAATCTGAATTGAAGATATTGATTATTTAACCTATTGCTGTCCGATGGATCTGAAATTGAAACATAGATCCACATAAATGGGATCCTAAATCTAATGTTGTTTTAATGAAACATAAATTGTGGACTGCATTGAAAGTTGTGAAGTGGTGCAAAACCAAATTGCCAAACATTCGAAACCTCTATACATAGTAGAACGTGAATATGAACAGCAAGGAACATGAGCCAACAAGGTTCTGATTCTTACCCTTGGGAGTTTGAACATGTGGACCATTCACAGAAGGGCGCGTAATTTCCAGAATATCAATATTGGAGCGATTGCCAAAAGATGTTTGATGAGCTATCTTTACTTTTCCCTTATCTAAGCTCTTGAATGAAGTATCCCGAGACATTGCAGCTATTCTGCTAGGACTGCATGACTTGGTTGGTGCCAAACTTGATTCAGTTGCCTGCCTTTTGGGTGCTGAAGCCAGCTCCATATGTTCTGCATGTCTCTTGCCAGAGCTCTGAGTACTTGCTACATTCATCCTTTTTTCCTCAGCATCTGAACATTCAAATTAATTTTGAAAGGATACTAGTATGAAAATGCTCGTGTCCAGGAAGTGGTTTTTTATCACCAAAATAAATGACAATTTGGACTGCTACTTCAGCTTTACCTTGCTTTTGATTTTCAGCTTCCTCAGCCAACTTGCATTCTTCACACAACCAGTCACCTTCAGGAAGTTTCTGAATCATCTCTCGCATACAATAGCTGATTAGTAGCAATAGCCATGTTAAAATGTGATGTAACAATTGATAGGATAAAAACAAAAATAACCAGTTTGGGTTGCCAGATGAATATATAGACAAAAGTTGTATATTCTTACATGTGTTCTGCACCATCTGCGCACCTACTACATATAGCAAGAAAATCCTCCCGACCTGCATCCCCGCAAATATCACACACTTTTACCTGTTTCATGGAAGCAAATAGTTCAGAAGAGGACAGAGGAGAAACTGCAAGGGCAGAAATTAAGGAGCATACCACAGAGAATAGAAAAAACAGAAAGAAGGCAACACACACATATATGAGATCCAGAGACATAAACTGGATGGGAGAAAATACTTTCAGACCACCAGAATGCAAAATTTGTAAATTGAAAAGAGAATGCAAAAACAAGTTCTGTAAACATTCATCAAGCATTCATTAAGCAGATGCATGTACAATCCTTCTCCTTAAACAAGTATATAAAAATTACTCACATCATGTTCCAGAATTTCAGACTCGTCACTCTCATCCCCAGATGCAGATTGCAACATAGGCTCCTGCATATCTGCTAACTCATCTGACTCATTCAACTTCTCTTTTCGTTCAACTTGGTCAGAACATTTAAAACCCTCATCTGCTTGGTCCCCACTATCTTCGTCTGCCTCTAATTCTAATTTTGAATTGATTTTACATGAAACCTTGGAACTATCTGCATTGAGGGAACTTTTACCATTTGCATTGTTATCAGCAATGTTGTGTGCAGCCAAGTTGCCAACACAATCAGTATTAGCTGATGCTTCTTTTGACAATGACAGATTGACTTGTTCTGTTGGACATTCAAACCGTTTTCCATGGTCATGTAAAGCTGGATCTTCATCTAAATGTTTACCATTTGAATTAGAGGAAAGGCACTTAGTCTGGACCTTTGGTGAGCTACTGCAAGCATCAACATCATTTGAAGGAGTCTCAAATGAACCTGATTTATGAGAAAATGGTGCCTTTCCAGATCCTTCCACTTCTAAAGCTGAACTGTGCAAACAATTTTTCATGTCTAAATTCTTGTTATAATAACTAACCACTTTGCTTGCATCATTAGCTCTACTAACACATGACATGTTATCATCATGGCCCTCTTCAGATTTAGAATCTACATTGTTCTTTGAGAAAGTTTTCTGATCTGGAAAACTCTCTGCTTTTGGAGAAAACTGATCCTCTGCAACAGCTCTACCAGAGGACATCTTCGGACGCATCTGAGACTCAGCTGACACATCAGCATCAGATGACTTTCTGTTTACTTTACTTTCTGCATTTTCAGACAGAGAATCATGACTTGAACTGACACTGAGCAGGTTGCTTGCTTCACTGGTGGTATGCTGTAAGCTGTCACGTGCTCTACTTTTAAACGAGACTAAACCATCACCATCATTATTAGAATACTGACTTGATGCAGTTACACGACAGGTTTCATCAGAAAACTCATCACCCTTTGATCCCATACAGGCTAGCTTAAGATGCATACAAGATGAACAGGGAGCAGAGCACACATTACAGGTCCCAGACTCAGCGCTGGTACGAACTTTCCGTCTCATGGAAGGTTTGCCTAATCCTTTTTCAACCTGTGATGATTCCTAGTAAAAATAAAGCAGAATATGAGTAATCAGATAAGAAAAACAAAGCAAGGGTGGGGATTCACACCTTTTTAATGAAGAAACCAAAAAAGGGCACTTTAACTATCCCTCAAATAGTAAATTTCCATGCGCATACATTTAAAAACAAAACCAGACTATATAAGGTTTGCATTTAAGCTAATAAGCACTTTTTCTGTGGTTTTGTTATCATATGTAAGGGTGGGAACTAATTTACTTGCATGCTGCCTGTGGCTGATCGTGCTGTAAAATCATCTTTATCAGCAATCAAGCCTTACTGATACAACAAAAGCAACTGAATTGTGACAGTGCTGCTTAAAGCATGGAATTATTTATATTTGTTGAGTGGTAAGCCATTGTGCTATTAGGATGCTTCCTTCCATAATGAAACACTTCTTCATAAGACAACAACTCATCCAATATGCATTTCAAAAATCCTTTTGTTAACAGATGGTCTTATTGCTTTATCCTCCCCAGGAAACATTTTGAACACCTATCTTCCATGAGAAACAAAAGAACAATAGTTTTTCCACACATTCATATTTCCTCAAAAATCATATACATCCAATCCCTGTTTTGTATTAAGACAACAGAAAACAAAAGAATGGCAAGCAAAAAGGTAATTGTGGGAAGCTTCAACCAGTCCAAGAGTGACTATTCCTTCAACTGGAATGCTCACTGTCTCCTTAATCAAACTAGAAGACTTCTCCCATAGGCCCCTAAGAGAGTTCAAGATTATGCACTTCAAGCATATTGGAAACATTTATTCAAAAAGACAAAAAGAAGGTAGAATTCAATTATCTGAGTTTAAAATAGCCAAGGAGCATCAACTATCACTGTGTCTTTAGGTTGAAACCAAGGGAGAACTATACAACATCACAAAATTTCTCTGTTGAAAACCAACTTGTACCTAATTAAAACTAAGACAGTATTCCTATGACAGAGAATATTCCATGACAGCTTCATTTTTACACCCTCGTGAAGGTAACAATGATAAGCAAGTTCCTATCATATGCCGACTGCTCTTCTACAATGCCCAAAGAAGGGAGTAGCACAGAAAACAAAATGTATGCCTTGATTATCAAAAGTGCAACCAATTCTGAGAGTACCTTCAATCATTTAACAATGATAAGCAAGCTCCTATCAAATGCCGACTGCTCTTTTACAATGCTCAAGGAAGGGAGCAACACACAGAAAACAAAATGTATGCCTTGATTATCAAAAGTGCAACCCATTCTGAGAGTACCTTCAATCTTCACTAGGATTTATTCCCTTTATATATACGGACACACACACACACATATATATATAGGTTAGCTCTAGTAGTGAGAGGTTTTGCAACTACCACCTTTATATCTATAGAAATAATAAGATGGAACTGGAAAACACAATGTTGTACTTGCTTGATCACCAGAAATAGACAAAAGACATTGTGCTTGATAAGATCATTCCTTTTAGAAACCCGCTTCCTATCAAGGATAAGCTTACCAACAAGACGTATTGATGTGACAGGAAAAAAAAAGAATAAAAAAATAGATCAAGCAACCCATAACTCCTAACCTAAGAAGGTTGTAAAAGGAATCAACAAGAAAATAAATTGTTATGTAGACAATAGCAAAGAAAGAACAAAATTGAAAAATGTAAAACTTTCACTGTAAAGTAAATGCACCCCAAGCAATATTACTACAGGTGTTCTCTCCTTAGCCCCAAGACGTCTCCAAAAGCTTAGTTTAGCAACGGTGCTCATCATTTGAACAAGTTCATTGGCGAGTATATGAGAGACAGCAATATATGGAATCTTGTAGGACTTCAGAATAATGGTTGAATTCAAAGTTGATTCAGAATACAGCATTTGATAGATTAACTATGTTCCATCAATGGTAATGAGAGTCCACATTCAAGATAATAAAAAGAAATAAAATAAAACAAAAACACCATGGCTCAAGGAAATATATAAATAACACTTATAGCTAGATTATTATCCAAACACTCCGTTAGAATAACCTCAATGAAAGAAAAGAATCAATGCATCTTAAATTCTACCGATCCAGATGAGATACCAAATTGCGGAATTCAATTTCATCTATTTATGCTATACATATACATATTTTCATTCAATGGAAGGTGCTCCAAATTAAAGTAAACTCTATGGGGAAAAGGAGTGAAAGAAAAGAGCAAACAAGATAAAGAAAAACAGAACGTAAATTACCCTTTCTCCTCACCATGCACTTCTTCTGAGTTTCGTCTAATGGCCCTCGCCTACGAAAAAGCACCATCGAAACCACAATCGAATCAGCAAAAACCAAGACTTTCCAAACATACGCCAAAAACACAAAGTAAATATAAAAACAATCAATCAATAGAGCAAAAGAAAAAAAAACTAATCGACTGAGTAACCCCAAACAATCCAAAATCAATAAGAAACAATCGATTAAACAAAAATTAATAGAGAAAAAGAAAAGAAGCCCTAAAATTAAAATAACATACATGCCTTTGGTTCCCCAATTATGTCCGTCGCATTTTATAGCTCTTGAACGTTTCATCCTCTTCGCTTGGCTGTCATCCCCTTCTTCACTAACACAATCCACCACAATCGAACACCATCAATCCCTAATTTTTCCCTCCAAATTTCACAATAATTCTCAACTATTATTATTATTATTATTTCTCTCTTCTGACTTTATTTTTAATATTAAACACACAGAACATAACTACGACAATCAGATTATATATATCTAATCATACAAGAGGATCTAATTAGTACACACGAATATCTGCTATTTATTTATTTACTTATTATTATTTTAATTTATTAAAAACCCTCTCTCTCTCTCTCTCTCTCTCTCTCTCTCTGATCTGGAAAGAAAATATTGAAATGGTCGGTTTAAATAAATACTAATTAAATCCATAATCAACCTCCTCTCTCTCTCTCTAAACTCTTGATTGCTTCTCTCTCTACGTGTCTGTGTTCTATTGATCTTTTTCTTACACACACAAGGACTGAAGTTACCTTTCTTCCTCTCTCTAGATTTTCTCTCTGTTTTTTTTACCCTTTTCCTCTCTCCGCATTTTTCCCGGAAATAAGTTTTGACTTTTACATTCTTAATATTATTATAATGCAGTCCTTCATATTTATAAATCTATAATTTAACTCCTTAATCTTTGGTGGTCATTCTCATATTATATCATATGTTAGTTTTTTCTTAATCTTAAATCTATCATTTAATTATTTGATTTCATGTTTCATCAAACAAACCACTGATGGACTATATCATAGCTTTTAAAATATAATAAACCAAGTTATAATTGCGTAAAACTAGGGACTAAAAAATAATTTACTCATAATTTTTTTTTTTTGATCTTGTTTCTTCTTCCTTTTCTTTTAGACGATAGGTTACGTGCTCCATTTAGATTTTAGAGGATTTTTATTTTGTTTTTATTTTTTAATATTTATGCATAGAAGGTGTTTGTCTAGTGACATATATATTTAATGGACCTGCAGAGGATTATCTCTTTGAAGAGATTATTTGTGTTTATGAAAAGCCTCACATAACATTTGTGTAAATAATCCTTAAACTTGAGATCACTGAGGTATTTTTATATAGGAAATGTTATACTTTAATCTTGAGCATATATTATCTTAATCAATGGTAACAACATATGCATATATTGACTATAATATGAACTATATGAATGTATTTGAGTGATTAAGAGATGACTCATCATTTTAGGTGAATTAAAAAAAAAACATATTTCACTTGTTCTCTAATAATATTGATTGTGAAATCCATGTGTAAGGCGTAATGAAATTTGAAAAGAGTTTCAAATTTTATTAAAGAAATTAATGACAATAGTCTTGAGAAGAAATATGATTTGATAAAATAGACACATTTCATACTCTAATATCTACACTGAAATATTCTTGATAAAATGATATTAATTACATTGAGAAACTGATCACTAAAGGTTACATCAAATCATATATAACTTTTTTAATATTTGAGGGATCATAACATGTTACTAAATGATACACTTGATCTTTAAATACAAATCAAACAAAATTTAAATTCATAATAAGATAAATTATTGAACTTATTTAATCCTTTTTTTTATTAAGATTATAATTTATATCTAGACCAACATATTATAGGTCAAACACATTAAAAACTATAGGTAAGGAATTAACCTATGATGATTAATCAAGTGAAATTTGATTTTAAATAAGTTTTAAAAATTAAGGACTAAAGTATAATTATTACAAAGGATTACAATTCTAAACTTGAACAAATCAAGTAGAGACTTGATTGTATAAATTTCTAAAATTATCCTATATGTGTATTTTTTTAGGGGGTAAAATTACATTTTATCATTAATAGAGTTATTAGATTTTTCCTATAAATTGAATGTTATGTCTCATATCTTTCTTGATAAATGTACTTTACACACTCTATATATCAGGTACATTATACAAATAGGTAGAGTGGATAAAAAAAAAAGAGTTAGCACTCAAAGCATATCAATTCATTTCTTAAAAAGATTTTAAGATATTTTTCAATGGTGGTTCATTTAGATTATTGTTAAAGGTCAAACAATTAAATGACTTGTGATTTATGATAATTCAACCTTAAAAAGTTGATCAAGCCTTGAAAAGAAGATTTGATCTTTGGGTAATCTTCTCACAAACCTAAACAACCTTAAATTGTCTAACAAGATCCATTAAGGTCTTAATTTTTTTAAAAAAATTATTGTTACTACTACATCTATATGTTTTAGGAATCCCAACAATTTTGAGTAGTTATTTTATAATATTTTTTGCATATGTGTGTTGTTGTCCTATCCTACTGGTGATATCATTATGCTTTGGATTATGATATTGGTTTAGTTACCATTACCATCAACATTATCATTACCAATTATACAAATTACTAAAAAAACTAAAAAACTAAAAAAAATGATGGTTATTTACTATGTGTTAATGTTCACTCACTCACAGTTCATTATTCATTGCATTATTCATCCAATGTTGTGATTTTATTTTATTTTGGCCCACAAATTTTTTCTCTTTTTCTATATCATCCTTTAACACTTCGAATTATGTTTTTTAATTGATTTAGAGGGGTGTTGTTTTGTTGTGGGGATGGTGTGCTTGCTCTCATGTATGCAATATGGTAGGAGTTACAATTAAATTGAAATCACAAATTATAATTATAAAAAAAAAACTAAGAGGAAAGAAACTAATATTATAATGTTGGATAATGAAAAATGATGGATTAGATTTTTATTGTAACATGGAGATAAGGTTGCCACTTTTTCAACCTTATCTCTTAAATGGGATAAGGATAGAGAGTGTACGAGAGAGAAGGGTGTAAAAAAATCAGACGGGGTGTGAAAATTGAAGAATAGAGGAGTTAGAAATGTAGAGGGACACAAAAATTAGAGGAAAGAGATGTTTCTATTTTCTTAAACTAGCAATGAAGAGAGAGATAATAGAAGAGTTGGAAAAAAAAAAGAGAAGGAAGTTGTAAGGGAATTTGCAATGATAAAGTTGTGGATACCTGAAAAGATTAATAAAAAAAAGGATTCAAGGTTAATTTTTTTATATTTCTCTATCTAAGCCTTCTAATTATGGTAATGTCATAATTTTTTGATACTAGAGGAGGCAAAACACAACAACAACTATGACTGTCATTGTTGTGGCTACTCTAATGGTGAGTAGGGTGCCTGTTATCAACAACAAGAAAAAAAGGTATAGGGCAAAATTATAATTTTTCACATGCAAGTGATTCTACCCTTGCAACCTAGGTAAAAGGTGACCTATAACTTTTTTTTTAGGTTTTGTATTATTTTTTCTTTATTTTATAACATATGTATTTTTACTATATATCATTTGATTGTTTTGATATTATTGTGTCAGATTTTGTTGTTGTCTTTAGTTGATTATAAGAATTTAAAAAATACAGGTTTATTTTGTATCTTCATCCTTTTCTTGGTTCATACATCTTTTCAGGCCCCTCTCTTTTATATGATTCCAAGAGTTTTCATCATTTTTCTTGTAACTTTTGCATTATAATGTTGCTAAGATAACAATTGCTATGTTATAGGAAAAACATTTTCGCTAAGAGTTTTGATTTCAGGTAAGCAATTTGATTTTAAATCTCATATTAAAATAACTTAGAAGAATAATAATATTTTAGGCAAATCCTTTTTGAAACAATAACAACCTACTATTAAAAGTAATAAAAATGTTAGATTTCAAGATTTCTCTAAGTCTTAAGTTCTTTTTTATTTTACTTTCCCAAGTTTTACTTTTTCTCTCTCTTTTATTTTTGTTAGTTTTCTAGTAGATTTTTTTAAAATGATTCTTTTGGATTGTATGGATTAGGAACTTTTTTATTTCATTGATTTTACTCTTTATTTTCTAAAATATATATTATTTTGTGTGGTTATGAAGAAATTATGAACTACTTTCTTTAATTTTTTTTTTGTATCATTAGCCTTCAAATCCTTTCTTAGTTATTTGATGCTGGCATAGGAAAATTTCTTCCATATTCTTGGCATAATAATGTTTATTGTATTATTTCATTAATGGTTAATATTTCTAGGTTTTAAAGGGTTTTAAAAGAGTCCTAGTGCAATTTGGTAAATCATCCATAACTTTTAATCTAACTGTTAAGTCGAGCTGAAAGTTTGACAAAAAACTTTGAAGGCCTTGTTTACTATTGAATTATAATTTCATGATGATTAGAGATCAGAAAGCCTTCAAATAAGGCTTGAAAGTTATTATGTGGAGTTGTCTTTATTTACCTTGTTGTATTTGGATTCTTTTTCTTATTTAGATTAGGACTTTTAATTTAATTAATATTTTACTATTTAGAATTTCTAATTCTAGATGAATTCTATTAATTAAGTGGGTTTTAATTAGGAATTATTTTCTATAACGGATCTTAGAACTAATATAAATAGGGACGTGTAGTTTATTTTAAGAAAAAAAGACTATTATTTAGATTTCCTAACATATTAGAGTGTTTTCTCTAGATTTCTCTTTAGCTTAGGTTTGTACCTTGTAGCTTGAGAACCGTATCTTTTATTTACACTGTAAACCCTAAGATAAATTGAAAATAATAATATAATAAAAATTAAGATGTAATACAATGAAATAAGAAAAAGAACAGAAAATAGAGTTAAAGATATAAAATAAAAGGAGTTTATGGTCGGAAATCCTCATTTTTCTAGTAGCGAAAATGGTCTAGCCATTTTGAAAAATGGCTAGACTATTTTATATAAACTAGTCAAACCATTTTTTAAAACAATCAGACCATTTTGGCTATTATCTTTGTCATAACCCAATTTTTTACTTTTTTATTTTATTATTATTATTATTATTATTACTACTATTTTATTTACTAAAAAATGATAATAAAAAATGATGATAAAAAAACAAATAAAAAATGAAATAAATAAAGAATAAATTAAAAATTGGGTTAATGGCAATATGATTGAAAGTTTAAAGATTTAATTAAACTCTTGACTAGTTTAATTAATCAAATCAAGGGCTTAATTGGAAAATTGATAAGTTTTGAGACTTAATTGAACTTGGAATTAATTTAATTAATGAAATCAGGGACTTAATTAAAGAAATACCAAAGTTTGAAGAGTCAATTAAGGGCTGAATTGATACGTTCTGAAACCAAGGATTGTTTCGTAAAATGTGCTGAAATGCAGGGGTCCTATGAAATTTTACCTAGGGGTTTGCTTACAAAAAGTTCAAAACTTCAAGGACCATATCAAAAATAGCAATTGGAATTGAAAACGAAGCCGTTTCTTGGACAAACTGTTCACTGCCCATTTCAGCTTCCGTTTCGACAGTTACAGACAATGTTTATGTTTCAGCGTATAGGCATTAACGAGGGACACCAGGGGACAAAAACTGGGGGAGAGAGACCGAGAGAAAGGAATAACACGGGGAAAGAGGGGACCCAGAGAAAGAAAAGAAAAAAAAAGAGAGAAGGGACGAGGGAGTGAAGAACGAATAACACAGGGGAAGAGTGGACCGAACAAGGGAAAAGAAAAATGAGGGAGACAATCAAGAACAGAGCCGCTAGGCCCCCCCCAAGATCTCCCCTATATCCACCTAAGATTGGTGCGAGGGGAGGTCTGGACTTTCTCATTCTCCTCGTTCCTTTCTCACGAGCTAGCGTTTTTTTGTTAACTCGATTTTGCTGTTGAATAAACTGATCCAATTATTGGTGCTTGCTTCTAGAAGTTGCAGGAGTTTATGATCAAAGACGAAAAACCAGGGGAAGAGTAGTCCCAAAGAGTGATCAAGTCCTCGTTGCTCCCAGGCTCCTCTGGGTCTCCGGATGGGCCTGAACAACATGTTGCAGTAATGAACGCAACATTCTCTACGCCATGCTCTTTGGTGCCTATAGATTCCTGTCAGGTTAGTGCTCACAATCCGGTCTTCTTGTAGCAGGCTTCCTGCGTCATCGGAGGTGTATATGTTAAGTCCTAACAGGTTTCCTTTGTCAACCATCGTCCTTTCATCTCCTTCGCACTAGAAGTAGCAGTGGAAAATCTGCTCCATCAGCTTAGCGTCTCAGCAACACCAGTGCAACAGACTAGAAGAGGTGGACACGAAAAAGCGAGGGAGGACTGGAGGAAGAAAGACAGAGAGTGGGGAGAAACAGCAGGGAAGAAAAAAGGAGAAGATGGACAGAGGAGGAAATGAGGAAAGGGGGAGGTCAGAGACGAATAACAACAAAAAAACACAGGAGAAGAACCCTTATCTCCTCCCTCTGTTCAGACCTCCATCACCATCGACCATTGTCTTCGTCTTCCAATAATAGCACAAGCAACAACACAGGAAAGAAGGACTCGAGAAGACATAGAAAAACATAAATGGAGGAGGAAGCAGCAGTAGTCGGGCAAGCCTCCGTCACCATCGACATCGTCTTCGCCTTCACCCCGCAGCTGCACCAGCCCCAACAGCTCTTTCCCCGATCGTGCTATTGAGGCTAGCATCCACCGGCTTTTCAGTCGTGAGAAGTTTCTTCTCCGCCGTGAACAGCAAGCTGAATTGCCAGTCGTGGGCACCATCTCCCTCAGCCTTGCCAGGTAAGTTCTTCATCCTTCTTTTGGTAAATTAATTACCATGTTACTGTTGCATGCATGTGTGAGTGATTCACGTATGCATGCAACAGTAGCCAGCCAGGTCACTGGTTTGGACCAGTGACCCAACATTTTCTTTTTTTTTTGTTTTTTTTATACCATGCTACATAAATAAAAAAAAATTTTAAAAAATAATTTTTGTTTCTTTTAATCTAGAATTTTACGGATTTATTTACTAGCGCCAGAGTCAGGAATACCGTACTTTTTTGGGTTGCTCTATATTTACCAACGTTAGAGTTGGAAATATTTATAGGTGAATATTCACTGACGCCAGAGTCAGGAATAATAATACTAATTTAAATTATTTTATTTTTATACTATGTAATATTTACCAACGCCAGAGTTGGAAGTATCCGTAGTTGAATATTCACTAGCGCCAGAGTCAGGAATATTATAAGCAAATTATCATAGCATAAACTAATAAACATTTAGTAATTTAAGACAAAACTAGCAATGCAGTCTGCCTCAGGCAGAACATTTAAGGGGTGATAATATCTTTCTCTTTACGTAACTAGTCCCGAGCCATAGAATCTTTGTTGACCAGTTAGGGTTTCTAGTGACCATAATACTAGGTGGCGACTCCTTAAACAATACATTTTCCCCTAAAAGAACAAGATGCCAGAAATCTGTTCTTTTTCCATAATCAAGATTATTTTTAAGACCGCCACAATATCCGAGTGTGACAATCTTAGTTATAACCCGATGGTCTCCAACAAGAAGGGAAAGGGAAATTTCATTTCTTCTTAAATGACTAGAAAGTGATGGTTAGGATTAAAAAGAGATTGTTTTGTGAGAAAAGAATATATCTATACTAGAAATTTAGAAAAAGATCAAAGAGAGGAAATATTGAAATAGAGAGAGAAAATAAGAAAAAAAGAGAGGAAAAGAGAGAAGCTTTGGGAAAATCTTGATGAATCAAATTTTGAAATACGTTTTGAAACCGGGTAAGGTGTTCAACCTCTTTGTATTATTTTGAACAAGAGTTTAGTGATTTGAGCAAAAATTGATCAAAATTGAGTTAGGGTTTTGAGATGAAATTTGGGGGGAAAGTTAAATTCTTAGAAATCAGGTTTTTAAGATCTTTATAGGTTGTTGTGGAAGTGGAAACATGTTGAAATAACAAATAAATTTGGATGGGTAATGAAGCCTAAGTGTCGGCCATTGAGAGACGAAAAGGGAGATTTGATGAATTTATGTTACTCTTGTAAATTGTGATATCTAAACATATGGGCAATGGTTTAGATGAATGATTATATTTCTAAATTTCTATATGATAAATGTGAATTTTAATGTTATAGGAATTTAATGTCTTTGAGAAATTGACAAAATTAAACTGAGTTTTAGTTGTGTTAATGCTTGTAGACTTGTAGTGTTATTGTGATGAGTTGATTATTGAATTGATGAGGAATTGGTGGTTAATTGAATGAATAAGAAATGGTTGAGGTTTCAATCTAAGAAAAATTATCCTTTTTTTTTTTATAAGGTTTTAGCTTAAACAATAAAATGAAGGGGAAGAATTGTTAGCATGAGATTTTGTTTGGAATGTGTTAGGTTTACCATTTGATGAATGTGTAAAGGATTAATGAGAATTTTTTTTTTGAAAGGTGACATATCCTTCTTTTTTTGGTATTTTTGGCTAAAAGATAAAGAAATTGTATTGTAGTAATTGTTTATGTAGTGACTTGTTTGTATAAAATGAAGTTAATGCAAGGAAAAATAGACGTTTAACATTGAGCAATTAAAATTGTAGGAGAGATGTTGGGGGGTATCGAGATAGGATTCTACACATAGAACTCGGACATCAAGTAGGTGCTCGACACCTTATTAATTATATTCTATTTAGGATTATTAAAACATCGTAGTTAAATTCTTGATTGTTCATTGGTGTTATTATCTGATATGAGATCGTTGTCATTTTTTAGGCTGAATGGCTAGTTCTTGGTTTAAGAACTAGTGCCCTAGTTTGGGATATGAATTTAGATATCTTGAATAGGATTAATGCTCTATTTCTGGGCAGTATAGAGGTTACCCTGAATGAGGGTCTACTACTTGGGTTCGAGTTAAGAGATTGTTGTAATTAATATGAAGAAAAGATAAAGATGAATTAAATTAATCATTAACTTAAAACGTGGAGTATATCTGTCATGTTAAATCATGTTTGTTCTCTACATAATAGTTATTAATCGTTTGAATAAGATTTGAAACTCTTTTCAAATCTCATTCCATCTTGGCCAATGATTTTTCAGTCAATACTATATAAAAACAGATGGAATATTTTCCTTAATTCACCTAGGGTGATGAATCCTCTCTTGATCACTCAAGTATATTCATATAGTTCATATTATACCTAATGTCTGTCATTTTGTTACCTCGATTAAGATAACATGTAACATGATCAAAATATAACATTTTTTATAAGATAACTTAGTGATATCAAGTCTAAGAATCACTTACATAATCGTCATGTGAGCTTTTCAATAGACATAAGTGATCTTTTCATGTAGAATTCTCATGTGGGTTAGTTCAGTGTATGTCTTATGACATGCACCTATATATTAGTTTTAGGTATCCCTTATACCTTAACTTATGAGAACATATTCTTCCTTTCATAAAAAAAAAAAACATGATATTTATCAGTCTTTACAGTTCTAATGAATGACTAGTATTTAAGAGATGAAATATAAATCTTATAATTATAATAACTTTATAATTTTCTTTGCAAAATATTTTTGTCTCATGAACTTTACCTTTACTCTGAATTCTTAAATCAAATATTAGATTCATTAATATAATATTATATAAATATTAAAGATAAATTAAATCTTTATTAATAATAAATATGTATTTACATGAATATAATAATATAATATGTAACCATCCGATTGGTTACAAAACATATAAAACTAACATTTACTAATTGTTATGGTAGTTTTTTATTATGGTTATCTTATTTGTTGTTAGTGCATTGTCACATCCTTTTATTTTGACAAATTGCATCTTATTTGTTTTTTTTATGTGTATGTCCCCTCAATTCTTTTCTTGATTCTATTTTGACAATTTTCTTTTTTGTTTTTGTTATAGCTTTATGATGTGACATGTTTATTATATGACAATTACTGTTTGTTGTTGTGAGTTTTTTTTATACTTTCTTTATTGTTTTTTTGAATTGAGTTAATTTTTTATTGTTGAAATTTCATTTCATTACTCTTAATTACATGTTATATAACATTTTTTTTATCGAGAATTTTCTATGATTGTTCTCAAAGTTTAAATTCAAACCAAATATGTTTGGAAATATTACTTAGCCTTGTAATTGTAATGATAATTAAAACTATGATTATGGTTTTAAAAACCTTTGATTAATTAATTTTTTCTAGGAAATCTAAATTAAGCATCCTACAAAACAATTTTTTATTGAGGATTTTATAAGGCCATAATACTTATATTTAGGGTGATGTAATATATTATTCATTTTTCCTTTTAGTTTGGATTTTAGGGTGTGGTTTGCAGGTATTTTTTTTATAACAATCTTTTGCTTTGTTTATTGAATTTTCAAATCAAATTGAGCTTAAGAAAGGGAAAAATATACCATTTTTTAAAATTCTTTTTCATATGCATTTCTTAATTTATTTAGTCTTTACTTTGTTTGATGACATATTTAGCCATATGAATTTCTTTATAGGTGATAGATTTCCATTCCTTTTATTCCTTTATGCATTTCATATCTATCCTTATAACACCATGTTTTTAGAATATAAAATTAGGACTCTTCAAAATTAAAGAAAAATAATTGAAAATCGGAGTCACCATCTAACAAAAAGAACATTAGGGATCCTAATACAAAACACTAGTCTCTGATATTTCAGTTAAAGATTAGATATATCTAAGAAAAGATCGACGTCACCCTTATTGTACCTTTTAAATAAGGAAAGATTACATTTATTCTGTATTTTTCTTTTAAATCTATCATTTTAATTGCCATTAGATTTTTTTAATTTATTTACAAATCATTCACGATGCATTTTTTTACGTCGATCCCAAAAAATAAAAGACTTATCAATAAGATTTTTTTATTATAAAAAATCAATCCTTAAAATTAAGAGACTTGTCAAACTTATTTATAAAAATCCAAATCCAATTAAAACTTTTTGGTTTAGCGAAAATTTGAAGAAATATTTATTGATTTTAAAAGAAGAATTATAAGGCATACATAAGTCCCTAAATTGGGACACTCGTGGGATAAATTAAAATTTTAAATTTGATGATAATATGATAAAATTCATTGTCTTGTTAAAATTATTTAAAAAAACAAGTTAAAGACTATGTTAGTTTTAAAATAAAAAGACTCATAATTCGACCACACATGAGAAAATTCAACATTGATTTTTTTAAAAGAAAACTCGTTGAATTGATCATTTTTAAAATGAGAGTTAGAGTCATAATGATAGTTAAAATTAGACTTTAACCTTATTTCTTCTAAAATGAATCTGATTGGGTTACTCTTACTCATTTAAGCCTAAGTGAGATTGCTTTGGTCGGCCTGAACTATTATTTCATATACTAAAAAAAAGTATTACTTAAAAATAAATAAATCTTTAGTATATGTTTTTTTTTACTTTAAAAGTTTAGCATATTTTTACTTATTATTATTGTTTATATGAATGTTGTTAAGAAATAAAAAAGTGGACTTTATATATATATATATATATATATATATAATTGAACATAAAAATATCAGTGCATGTAAAATTAAATATAAAAATAACTAAAATATTTATTTTGAGGGCTTGGAATTGAACTGAACTTTAACATTAAAAAAAGGAAAATGGCTAGAAAAACGGATTGGTCACGTGGCGCGTGTGTATACACACGTATTGTCTAATTGAAATGTCTATAGCAACTCACACATGTAACTCACGAGCCGTTCATATAACCTGCAAAACAGTGAAAATATTAGATAGAAAACCTAATTCCTCTTTTGTGAAATTCGTGTGAAGAGAAAAGGCTAATGGGCTTATGAGTTTTGTTTAGGTTTGTTCGGTACGACTGTCGTTTTGGCCAGAAATAAAGGAGGTGTAGTGGAAGGTCTAGAGAGGGACTGTCATGGATTGGAGAAGAAGAGGGCTGTCATGGATTTGTGATGGTTGTTCGTTCTCTGTCTAATTACGTGTTTGGGAGTAGTTGTAATTGTTTTTCAAAGTGTTTTTCACTCAGAAAAGTATGTCAATAATATTTTTTTATTTTTTTAAAATTATTTTTGAGATCAGCACATTAAAATGATTTGAAAGCATCAAAAACATGTTAATTTAAAGTAAAAAAAATTTAAATTTTTTTGAAAGCGCTTTTCAAACGCACTGCCAAATGCCCAAGCGACGATGCATGGTTTGGTTGGAGGAGATGAGAGAGGCTTGGGTTTCAGTTAAAAATAGGTAGTTGTAGTCTGAGAGAAGAAGGGGTTATGGAAGTGGTTGTCACTACTAAAAACAGGGGCTATTATCATCTGAATTTAGCAAAAGATAATTCTGTTGCTAAATTCCATAACAGATTTGCAACAGATTACATATATATTATTTTTTAATATTAGAAACAGGCTTTAGCAACAGAAAATCCGTTGCTAAAGGCTATGCAAAGTTTGCAATGGATTATCTGTTGCTAATTGAAAAAATAATTATTTAAATCTTAATATAAAACCAAAATTATATATTACTTTTGATATGATAAAATCTCAACCGTTTAATTTTGCCACTGTTGCTAATTCTATACCTGCAGTACTCTCCCACCTCACCCTTAGAAACGTAAACAAAGTACAAAGAAACCAACAGCTGAAAATTAATTAACTTCCAGTGGATCTCCTTCATCCCTAATAACATCTATAACTGTAGAAAAATCACCCTCTCTTCATCGATTTGATTTTCCTTTGTCCCAAACTTTTCATCTTCTTCTCATTTGTCTTCAACATCCCTAATTTTTTTTCTTCATCTTCTTCTCCTTCATCTTAATAGCTTCAATCTTTCTCTGTAAACCACCAAAAACACAGACCCATGGCAACATCGCACCCGACCCATCATTATCACCATCGAACATCCTGATTTACTCCTTCTCTTTGTAAACGGTTTGGGTTTTGCACTCTTTTCTTCAATACTTCAAGTTATTAATTTAGGATTTATGTTTTTCTCTGTTGCAATTTAACTTACACTAAAAAGTTTTAAACTAACTTTCCCAATCTCAGGTGTTATTCTGTCGTGTAGGTTCATCTCGTTCACCTATAACTCAAGAATACAGGTAACCATTTTTTTATCGATACTTTGAATAATGGTTTTAGGCTACTAATTCAATAATATAAGGGTTTATGAAATTTTTTTACCATGATATATAACCGAATTATGCATGTTTAATTAAAAATTTATCAAAACCTCCAATTTAATTTTTAGGGTTACGGTTCATAAATTGAATGATTTTAGGCAACTGGACCAATGCTGGTAATTCAAGTGCCTGGAAGAGAGCGATTGATGGAAATTTCTTGTTACTCTTATAGTAGATTTGTTTTATATTATATTCCTAAATTTTAAAATTGAACAGCTTTTGCAAGTAGGATAAACTCTGATTACTTTTTGAGAACTGCATTAAGAAGTTTATTTCTCATAAATTGATTTACATTGATGAATAAACTTGTTCTCCAGGAAAGTCTTTTATTAATTTAGAATAAGGCTTACACAACCTGTTTTGTTCTGTCCTCATATTTCTCACAGATGAAATGTTTCAATTATGTTATAATTTTTTGCATATTCTTCCATTAATCAAGTATAGAATTCTTTATGGTGGTTGATGGTCGATTTAGGAGCTACCAATGCTGATATTCTTTCTGTTTTTCATAGTTTAACATGTATCCGGTTTGGTTAAGAGAAGAGGTTGTGATGGTGGCTGATTTCAACGTTAGGTAGGGGCTGAAGGTTTTGATCTAGAAGGAGAGAGGCTATATGCATGGCTGATTTATGAGAGATAGGGATGTCTTGGGCAGAGCTGGTGTTGAGTATGAAAAGAGAGATTGGCTGACTGTGTGGGTTGTTGGTGATGGGAGTCCAGAGGGAATGACAATGATGGTGTTTGTGTGGCTGACGGTCTCGACGTGGAACGAGATGTAATTTGTAGGGTTTTCTTATGGTGGTGTGGATGGCTAGTTCAGTCTGCAATGATGTGGGTCTTGTTGATGGGTTCATAAAAGGGAAGGTTTGGCTTATAGTTTAAAGGACGACAATGGTGACTATAAGTCTTGATTGTGGGTTGAGGAGATGTGGGTGCTGCCGTGGGCTGTACAGTGGTGGTTAGGTTTTGGTATGTTTGATCAAGTGAAGATAGGAGAGAAGGCTGAGTCTGTTTTGGGGTGAATAGAGGGGCTATTAGTTTTTCTTGGTTATGTGTTGAAGATGAAAATGGTGGAGATGCTTACTAGATTACTGATGATGGTTTTGCTTGACTGAAAAAAAAAAGGTTTTGTGAGAAATTTCCAATGTTCTTGATATTTTAGGCTGTGTAGGTCCCTTCTCCCTCTTCTGTTTGTTTGAGTGCTTTAGAATGGAGAGGATACGTTGGGATTATGGAATTTGATAATCATGCATGAAAGTTGATTTGAAAGCAAAATTTGGGGAATTCACTACTATAAAAAATGACCCAAATAAAATTAAAATCTATTGCTGATAAAACTCAGCAATGAAATTAGCAATAGATAATTTCAAATACAAATAATAAATATTAATTTTTTAGCAACATATTTTCAATTGCTGATTTGTTTAGCAACAAATTATTCGTTTAGCAACAAATTATTCGTTGTTGAAATTCGATTGTTGATTGTATAAATCAGCAACGGATTTTTCATTGTTGATCTGTTGTTAATTAGCAATGAAAACTTTATTGTTGATCAATTGCTGTTTTGTTCAATAACTATTTTTTAAAACATGAATTTCTTATATTATGTTTCCCATCTATTGAATTTTTTTTAATTATTTGTGGATATTTCAAAAATTATAGATAAATATATAAAGAACATAAATTAATACTAGAAATTATTTTATCAACAATAATAAGTCAAATAAAAATAAATTTCTAAATATTGTTAAACTTACATCAAAATAGATAAGTCACAATTTAATAAATATGTTCTATTATAAAAGTGGTGGTTGGGGTGATGGTGGAAACGAACCAAAACAATGTTGACCATCATAAGGTGGGACCGATATATGGTGGTCAAGGCCCAGGTCGATATACTGGATTAGACAGGGGATATATAAGTGTCGTCATTTGTGGAGCCACATGCGAAGACATAAATGAATCTATAGGTGCCAACATACCTTGATCCATATTTGATGCCCAAGCTTGGTATCCCATGCTACTAAGAAGGTTTTTTATAGAAGTCATCTCCTGTTGCAGTGATAAAATATGACCATCTCTTTTTTTTATTTGCTCTTTCAATGCTTGAATTGATGAGCTAAGAGGTGTTGATTCCATCGTATAAGATTGTTATGAAGCATTCATACTAACCATGAATTTCAGCATACCAAGTGCACCATATATTCTAACCTTTGTCACTCCTTATATAGTCACACACCAAGCTGCTCCATCAAATGAAGGATGATTTTCCCGATTAGTTATATATCTTAAAATCATTTTTTTTTTGTAATTCTCCTACAATAAAATTAAATATAATAATAAATTCATTTTAATTTTAAATAATAATTAAATTACATAGAAAAAGTACTTACAACAACTTTTTTAGACTTGTTATCTATGAAGGTTTCAGGCTGCTTGGTACTCTAATGCAACACCGAAAACACATAATCCTATAGAGGTTCTTTTCCACCTACTTTTTCTTGCTATCAACAAACAAAAAATATTAGAAAATATAAATATAAAAATTTAAAGTCCATTATAACAAAAAAAAAAAACAATCTTCACCATTCTAGCTTGATATGATGCAAATCACACCGTACCTCTATAATGAGTGCTTAATTTACCATTTGTTTTAGTTAGCCGATTATTTCTTGCAGATTTTCATCATTTCTTGGAACTTGATTCCATATTGTTTGCATGTCATCACCAAAATAATAAGATGCAAAATTGGTAATTTCATCAATCAAATATGCTTCATATATGGAACCCTCAACTTTAGCTTTATTAGTCACTTTTTTCTTCAAATAAAACATGTACCTATATCATTGATATCAATTAGTTTGGGAAAAAATAGAAACGAATAAAAAATAATATGACATGAAACCATACCGTTCAAATAAATACATCCACCGATATTGAACAGGTCCTTCGACTTTTGCCTCATAAGGTAAATGTATTGTCCAGTGTTCCATAGAGTGAAAGAAGGATGGAGGAAAAATCCTTTCAAGTTTGCAAATAATTTCAAAGATATTCATCTGTAGCAACTCCATATGTTGGACATTTAAAACTTGTAGCTCTAATGTCTCGAAAAAATACTGACAATTCAGTTAATGACTCCCACAGTGGCTTAGGCAAGTAAGGTCGAAAAGCAATTGGAAGAAGTCTTTACATAAAAACATGACTATCAAGACTTTTCATGCATGAAACCTTACAATGTGCCTCGTTCACACACTGTGAGATATTTGAAGCATAACTATCAGGAAAAGACAATTCTTCCATCCATGACAACACTTCTTGTTATTGTTTCTTGAAGAGATAATAAATGCCTTTAGGTTTGTAAATCGACCACTTGTATCATGTTGCAAATGTAAGTTTATCTTCTTACAATACAACTGAATATCTAACCTAGCTATTAAGTTGCCCTTGCTTCTATCAGGACAATCCATTACTGTATAAAAAATATTGTCATAGAAATTTTTTTCAATGTGCATGATATCAAAATTATGACGAATCAAATTTGTATGCCAATATGAAAGATTCGAGAAAATGTTTTTCTTCACCCAATTGCGTTTAACACCAAAGCCTGAAATTTTATCATTATGAGAGGAATTTCTAATTTGTCCCTCCATAAAATTGAACACTTCAAATAACATTTATGAACCAGATCGACGAGGTATAGGAGGGAGCCATTCTGTTACTCCTTTTAAAAACTTATCTAATTGATATCTGCATAGGTGATCCATAGGTAGGAATCGTCGATGACAGTAAAAAAAGGTTGTTTCCCCCCTATAATTTAATCTAAAGGCTTTGCTATGCTCTATACAATAAGGACAATACAACTTGCCATGAGTACTCCAACCCGATAATATACCATAAGTTGGAAATAACTAATGGTCTACATCAAAGTTGCCCTTAATTGAAAATTTCCTTCCTATATATATCATAGATATTAACACCATCAAGCTATAACTTTTTCAATTTATCAATTAACGATCATAGGAAAACATCAAGCTTTTTCCTCGGATTCTTCGACCTAGGAATAATCATTGACAAAAACATGAATGGTCAGGTCATACACTTCTAAGGAAGCAAATTATAAATAGTCATAATTACTGGCTAATAAGAGTAGACATTTGAAGACATGTCAAATGGACTAAAACCATCAGTGCATAATCCTAACCGAATACTTCATGGATTGGATGCTGATGGTCTTGATTAAACTTCTTTCATGCCTCCCCGTCAGATGGATGCACCATAACTTCATCATCCGACCTATGAAAATGATGTCATGTCATATCTTTGGCATGATGTGAAGACATGAATAACCTTTGAAGTCTTTGTGTCAAGGGAAAGTATCAGAGTTGTTTCTCTGACTTGTTAGAACCTTTACTAATGGGATTTCTAGGTTTGTATCGTAAACTTCCCTAAAAGTCACAATTGGTTTTCATTACATCTACCTAATAGTACAATATACAATAATTAGGACACAAATCATATTTATCATAGCCAAGTCTAAGTGACTGCATAAATTTCTTGGCATCATAGAAATTTAAAACCAAATTTTCATTATCAGACCTGCAACTTTTTGTAAATTCAGTAAATTTGTTGAAGGTAGTCCTAGTCAAATTTAGAGTTGACTTCATATTAAGCAATTGTACACAAGCAAATAATTTAGATTGCTTGGTACACCCATTTTATAAAGACTCCTTTACAGCTTTAAGTAATTTATTAAATTTATCTGCATTTGGATTCAGAAGTTTCTCTGCTACAATAGGACTAGAAATCATATTATTGGAGTATGCATCACCAACCCCTATTGCATGCATAACCATATTTCTATATGAATTTTTTTCAAAAACATCATTCACAATATGACTACACCCAACTGATGAAGGTCCAACAATTATTGGTTCTGAAACATAAGGCTCTTTATGTACGGTTCAATTTTCATAATCAGGTAAAAATCATCTTGAAAACATGTGCTTATAAACATCTTCTTCCATTAAAAACTTTTAATTTTTGCACCTAACACAAGGACATCTAATTTTACCTTCAGATACATTTTAATCAATTGTAAATGCAAAATTGATAAATCTCCGTATACCTGCATTGGAATAAATTATCAAAATAACTTAATCTATTATTTAATCTATTTCTTAATCTATATTTAAAACTTTATATAATAAATTATCAAAATAACTTCATTAATAACTAGCTCATAAGTTATAAAAGGAAAAGATATGAAAACTTGCAATAAGAGAACAACATTGGAATACTGCATGAAGTTGAAGTGTAATTAAGTAGTTGAAATTGTGTGAAAAGGGGAAAGATAATATGTTGTTTTGATTGTCCTATGGATTAGTAAAATTATGTAGACAGAATAGCTAGCTAATTAGGATACACCATGCAATTGCTATGTTCATTATTTCCCACCATCATTTTTTTTTCTTCAGCTTTAGTAATCTAGACTCTTTTATTGAAAAAAAATATATAATTGTTTGCATTGTTAAGTAATATTGTAGAAATGAAGTTTTCATGCAAACATATGCAATATTTTTTTTAACCAACTAATAAATATTTATTTGATCAATAATTTATTACCTAAGATTGTCATATTAAACAAAGAAATACTCACAAACTAAAATAAGATTATGCCTATCTAATCTATGGTCGCTGAACTGCACAACATAAATATTATAGCTTCTCTTTCATATAAGTGCAATATAAACAAAAAAAAAAAACACTTTGGAGACAAATTACACGATTATTAGCAGACAGAGGCTAAGATTTAATGACCATGCAATTTTTCTATAAACCAAGTTATCTTCCAAAATTAATAAAAAGTTTTAAGCTACATTGACAAACTTGAAGGACTCAATATGCACAACCCAAAAACTTGGCAACTCCAAATGCAAATAAGTAATGTAATGTGATGATGGGTTCAACAATATGAAATTAGAAAAAAAAAAATAAGCAAGAATAATAGTGTTAAGAAATCAAAAAAGTAAATTAGCTTGTAATGAGCAAGAATAGCATTGTAAGGACACTCATAAGTCAAATTTCCCAAGTTAAAGTTCCTCTTTTAACTTGGAAATTAATTATTTTGATGCCACATGGATTGAATTGATTAAACACTAACATGAATGTAGTAAGAAATTTCCATGCAGTTCATATTTCTCATATTTTTTTGTCAAATTTCTGTTCACAATAAAAGAACAATACTGATATGTGTTTTACTCTAAACATTCATTCATTCCCCAAAAAGAAATCACCTTTTCCCAGCTTGGTGATGTGAAGTGCATGTGTAGCTAAGAAAAACAAGACATTGCTTGTTATGGATGCTTAGAATTCAAAGGGCTATAATCATGAAATGAGGCTGAAGAGATGGACAGATGTTAGGACATTCCAACAAATTGGAGCCCTACAAGATAGAGCCAATTCTATGAGAAATGCCATGACATGAAGATCACCTTCTGATGCCTTTATCTTAAGTATATGTATGCTAATAGGACAAACGACTGATTAATCCGTGGATGAATGGGTGAAAATGGCAATCACAAGGTTTTCTGTTAAAAAAGGGAACAAAAGTAGTCATCAAGGAGACAAAAGGTTTGACTTTATTTATCTGTAAATTGGACAGTCAAGAGTGCAAATTTTCTAGTCAAAACAGGATGAGAAAGGTAAAAAATTGATGATGAACAATTTCACTCTCTCTACTTTACTTTGTTTAACACTACTAAACAAGAACAATTTCACTGGAGAGAGGTTGATGCTAAAGAAGATAAGTGAAAATGATGTAGTATGCAAAAAATTGTTAACCAACCAAACACCTTTCACAGCACGCGAGTAAAATCCAAGATCTAACTTTTATTTACGAGCTTGTCACATATTACCCATATTTCTCCTCTGAAAAACCACACACATACACCCAAAAAAACATAAAAAACCAAAACCCCTAAAAAAGCGTCACTACCTCACCAAGCAACAATGGAATCGTCATAGAACCATGAAGATAAATAACATTACATTAAGAATTAGAAACATTAGCATATGATGACAACCATATTTAACAAATAATTTGCAATAGATCTACAAATTATTCTATAAAATTAGTTAACAAAACAATATAGATTCTCTCTAAATTACAAACACAATCTCTCAAATATACGTTTCTGATTATACCTGCTATTTTAATTTGTCGCACCGTATTTGTTCCTTGCAAAATGAAATCCTTGGAAGCGCAGATTCACTGGAGAAAGAAGTTAAGAGAGTGACAAATGATGTTTTTGGAAAAAGACACCTTGAAAGCATATATTCATGGAGAATAATTTCCGAAAGTTACAGAGATGAGGTTTTTGGAGAAGGAATAGAAAGGGACATATGGGTTAGGGTTATTTTGGAGAATGAAAGAATTGTTCTTCTGAGATTAGTATTTGCTTGTGTGATTTTTTTTTGCAAGGTATACATGGACCAATTAATTATTAACACGTCATTATTGTTTATTGTATAAAAATCAAAATCTAATTTTTTGTTTTTATCAGCAACAAACTTTTTCATTGTAAATTTTATGCAACCATATTAGCAACGAAAAATCCGTTGTTGATTCTTAATATATTAATTTACTTTTTAGTATCTGATTTTGCATTGCTAAATCCATTGCTAATATTAAAAAATTAATATATATGTAATCCGTTGCTAAGTTGTTGCTAAAGTTGCATCTGAATTATTCTGTTGCTAACATCCAATGCTATCGACCCTTTTTTTAGTAGTGATTGATCGAAACAAATCAATTTGTGCTGGAAATCTATAGTGTTTGAATTTTAAGCTAAATTTCTAGAATTGAGTTTGTTATTGTAACTGGAAAATTTGGAATTAATTGCTAGGATTTGGGGTTTAATTGTTTAATTCATTTGGGCTTCATATTGTTAATTTGGACTAAATTGAATTAATCAGATAAAATTATGAATTAATTCGACTGAAAAGAAAATGGGATTGAAATGAAGTTTATATAAACATTCAGGCCCCATTTGTTTACTAGCAAGTAGTTTTCTTTTGGAAAGTGGTTTTCTTGGAAAGTGGATTCCTGAAAAGAGAATTATTTTTCGATGTTTGGTAGTATCATGAAAAATAAGTTGGAAAACATTTTCCAATGTTTGGTTATGTCATGGAAAATGATCTGAAAAATAACTCATTAATGTTTAATTTTTTTTTCAAGTTTATTAAAATAATGAGGAACAAATCTTACAAATTAAAAAGTTGAATGAAAATGAAATTAAAAAAAATATAATTTCATAAATTATCTCAAATAAAATAAATAACAATCAAAATAATGGAGATCAAATCTAATAGATAAAAAAATTGAAAGATGATGAAATAAAAATAAAAATAATTATAATTTCATAAATTATTTCAAATAAAATAAGTAACAATAAAAAAAATGAGGATCAAATTTGAAAGATAAAAAAATTCAATTAAAAAAAAGATAAGACAAAAGCAAATAACAATCATAAAAATAAAGACCGAAGTTAATATAAAAATCAAATTAAATCAAATTCTAAGGAATAAAATTGAAAAAATTTCAAAACAAAATATATAGCAATAAAAAGTTTTAGGACCGAATTTGATATAATCAGCAAATAATATACATTTCTAAATTTTTCACAACTTCTGGAAAGTGTTTTCCGTCTAAAATAAAAGGAAAACACTTTACTGGAAACCAAGCCACATTTTTCTTTGACTGGAAAGTGTTTTTCGTTAATTAGTTTTTCTAATGGCAAACAAATACATGAAAGTTTGGAAAGTGGTTTCCAGAAAACTACTTTACATGAAACAAAGGGACCTCAATCGGTTCTTATAACAATTTTGCATCTTTGCTTCCTCTTTTGTTATACGAGTGTAATTAAATAAAATAAAAATGACAAAAAATAATGAAATTGATTAGATTTATTGAAAAGAATTAAAAAATAATAAGGAATAAGGAAGAAGATATATATTTAGAATAAAATTTAAAAGTGAAGTTTATATATATTTTTCTCAATATTTAGAATGTAAGGCAAGTAATCTATTTATAGGAGAAGAAAATGAGAATATTAAAGGACACTAGAAACCCAAGAATCATGGAAAACCGATAGATTAAATTCAAGAGTTATGAAGTCTAAGAGATTGTAAATGATATTAAATATATATAATTATAAATTTTATAACATTTCTCCTTTAATGATCATGTACTAAAAATGTATCTTATTAAAACTTTATAAAGAAAAACCCAATGGAAAAAAACCTAAGCGAAGAAAAAAGAGAGTATAACATTCATGTGTGATTTTGAATACTTTAGAATTTAATAGAAAGTTTTATATAAATACTTCAAGATCCAATTCAATAGAAGATTTATATAGATACTTCAAGGTTCATATTTGAATGCTTTGGAATTTATAAAAATATCAAATTGTCTCGTTAGAACCTTGCAAAGGAAAATTTAATGGGAAAAAACCTAAGTGAAAAAAAAAGTACAATTTATATTGACTTCACCTCAAAAGTACATGTCTTATGATAAATTTCTAAGATAACGCATTCCAATATTATAGACAAACTTCTTGAAAGTTGAGGCTGGTAATTATCATTTGGCCTGATTAGTCCACTAAATTATCACTTGGCCTGATTAGTCCACTAAATTATCACTTGACCTGATTTGCTTAAAATCAATTTTTTCTTTCCGTTGAAGCTGATGCGTATAAAAGAACTTTGGTGAAATATGTTTTATTTTATCTCCTTTAATGTAGCCTCCTTTAAGTTGAGTGATGCAAGTAGCATTATCTTCAAATAATATTGTGGGTCTATTTTCAATTGTTGACAATCCATGTTTTTCTTTTATGTGCTAGATAATTGACCCTAGCCATATACATTCTTGATTTGCTTAATGAATTGCAATAATTTCTGAATGATTTGATGAAGTAGCCATTAATGTTTGTTTGACATATCTTTAAGAAATTGCAGTACCTCTATATGTAAACAAATAACTTGTGTGTAATCTTTTTTTGTGGGGATCAGAGAAATAACCTGCATCTGCATATTCAATCAATTGTGAATTTGATCCACTATAAAATTACCCTATTTTAGTTGTTCCGTAGAGATAGCGAAGTATATATTTGACCTCATTCCAGTGTCTTTGTGGGAGTGAAATTATATCTTGCCAATAAATTAACTATAAAAGATATATCTGGTCTTGTATATTTTGCAAGATACACGAGTGCTCCAATAACACTAAGATATGGTACTTCGAGACCAAGAATTTATTCATCCTCTTCTAGCGGTCATAAAGGATCGTACTTCGCATCAAGTAATCAAACAACTATAGGTGTACTCAAAGGATGAACATTGTCCATGTAAAAGTGCTTCACAACCTTTTCTGTATATATCGATTGATGAATAAATTTTCCATTTGAAAGATTTTCAATCTATAAACATATACTCAAGTCAAAATTTTGTCTTTTCGGGATATTTCTTCTCAAATTCATCTTTCAAATATGTTGTAGTTTTTATGAGTTCTTCATGAGTACCAACAAGATTTAAATCATTAATATATACTGCAATAATAACAAATTCGGATATGGTTTTCTTAATAAAAATACATGGGAAAATCTTATTATTCTCAAACTCTTTTTCTAGGAGCTATTCATTAAGATGATTATATTACATTCGACCAGATTGCTTCAACCCATATAAAGATTTATATAGTTTAATAGAATAAACACTTATAGATTTATCATAAAAGGCTTCAGGCATTTTGAATCCTTCAGGAATTTTCATATGGATATCTTTATCTAATGATCCATATAGATATGTTGTAACTACATCTATTAAACACATATCTAGAGTTTTTAAGACTACTAAACCAATCAAAAATCTAAAAGTTATTGCATCCATAATTGGAGAATAAGTTTCCTCATAATCAATATTAGGTCTTTGTGAGAAACCTTGTGCAATAAGTCGTGCCTTGTATCGAACAATTTCATTGTTCTCATTTTGTTTTCTATTGAAAACTCACTTATATCTAATATGCATAACACCTTTAGGTATATGAACTACATGTCCAAATACTTCATGTTTTACAAGTGTGCTTAACTCTGTTGGATTACTCATTTTTACATTGACCAATAATTTCTATGTTGACATTCTTTGATAGTTTGTGGTTCAATTTCATCATCAATTCTAGTGATGCCAAAAGCAACCTTAAATGAAATACATCATTTATGACAATTTTATTTCGATCCAAAATCTATCATGTGTGAACATAATTTATGGAGATCTCATTATTTACAAATACTTAGATCTCTTCAGGAGATGCCTTTTTAGGAGGTCTCTCTTTAATAAGATCAATATTACGAGATGATTTTGACACAATATTTATCGTTTGTTTCATCATCTGTTTGTTGTAATTTTCATTTTCTAGGATTTTTATCCTTAGCACCAATAAGTCTTCTGCGCTTCAAGCTAAATATAGATTTATTTGCTAATGTGTTGCCTTTATTTTTTTTTACAGATTTCAATTCTAGATGGAGTATTTGCAGCTAAAATATGAGATTTAATTAATTGATTTGTAATATTTTGTAAATGAATTATTTTTTGAACTTCAAGTTCACATTGAGTTATCATTGGATCAAAATGAGATAACTTTGGGTTATTTCAAGTAATATTTTGTCATGTTTAGGCACTAACTTTTCTTTCCCTAATGATGATAAAGTGTTTTAATCAAAATAGTTGTCTTAAAATTGTGCTTTAAAAACATCGCTAGTTAAATGTTTAAGGAATCTAATAATAGATGGAGAATCAAAACCAACATAAATTCATATTCTATGAGGGTATTTGAGAGTGTGGCAGCGGTTGCTTTGTAAAGTATTTTTTTGTTAAAAAATGCATCAAAATAATATTTTTTATTTAAAAAAATTATTTTTGACATCAGCATATTAAAATGATCTAAAAACACAAAAAAAAAATTAGAAGCAAAGAAAAAAAATTCAATTTTTTTCAAAAGTGTTTTTGAAACGCAAAAACAAACAAACCCTATATTGTGGACCCATTTTAGTCCTTTGTGGGGGTGTTATAGGCACATTTACCGCATAACTAAAAGTTTGTAGACGAAATATATTTGGTTGTATACCAAAAATAAGTTGCAAAGAAAATATTTATGGTAAACAATTGATCTAATTTTAACCAATGATGCAGTATATGGCATGTCCCCAAATAGATACAGGCAATTTTGATTTCATAAGTAATGGTCTAGCAATTAATTGAAGGCACTTTATAAATGATTTGACTAGACCATTTTGAGTATGTACATGAGCAACAAGATGCTCAACATCAATTCCAATAGAAATGCAAAAAGTATCAAATGCTTGAGAAGTAAACTCACCAGTATTGTCCAATCGAATTTTCTTGATTGGATAATCAGAAAATTATGCTCGTAGTCTAATAATCTGTGTTATTAATCTGGAAAATGCAACATTTCAACTAGAAAGTAAACAAACATGTGACCATTTACTTGATGTATCAATTAATACCATAAAATATCTAAAGTCCGCATCGTGTATGAATAGGTCCATATATATCTCCTTAAATTCTTTCGAGAAAAGATGATGATTCTATAACAACCTTTGATGGAGATGATTTGGTAATTAGTTTACCTTGAGAACATGCAATATATGAATTTTCACTTGGTAAAAGAATCTTCAGGTTCTTTAAAGGATGCTTATATGAATTTTCAATAATTCATCGCATCATTATTGATCCTGAACATCCAAGTCGATCATGCCAAAGCATAAATATTTTTGGTTCAAAACAATTCTGGAGTATCATAACATTTGTTTCAATAGATTTCATAATCATGCAATAAATTTTAGAAGAGAAAAGATATAATTTTTCAAGTAAAAGCTTCTAGCTTGAAATACGTGAAATAATATAAAAATATTCTTTTTTGTCTTCATTTATTGTTTCAATACGAGAACTAACACATATATCTTTAAAACTAAGTAAATTTCTTCAGGACTCAAATGAATATAATGCATCTTTGATTCCTAATTTTGTGTTATTTGGTAACAAAATATTAGCTCTTTCAAAGCTTTTAATCATGTATATTGGACATGATATTGTAGTGACATTAACTTTGGTTAATATCAAATATTCAAAGTATTTCTTTTCCTTGAGAATTGTGTGTGTTGTTGCACTGTCTGCTAGACATAAATCTCCATAAGCCATGCCTCTATTTAAAATATAATTAAAGTTTATTATTTAACTAAAATAAAATTGACATTGTTTATTGAAAATATCCTAATACAAATAAAAATATTAATCATCCCTAAGGATTCCACCACTAAGTATATTATCTGTTTTATATAGGTTTTCAAAGAAATCAGAAATATCAAGATAAAAATTATGACTTTTAAAATTATCTTTATGAATAAAATTAGTCTCAAGTGTATTTTGTTTTGGAGAGGTTTGATATAAACTTGTAAGATGTTTTGGCGTTCGACAAGTGCAAGACCAATGACCATGCATATTACACTTATGACACTTATCTTTAGGTTTATACAAATTCTTTCCTTTTTTTTGTTTGGGTTCATTGTGTCTCCACTTCTTGTGGTATGGTGGTGATCAGTTGTCTTTTGAACTATTATCTGTTCTCATTTTCTATTTATTTTTTTCATATCTATACCCTTGGTTCATTTTTCTCTTTTGGACACAGGTTCCCTTGACTTCAGGGAATGGTATAGAACCTGTGGGATGGGATTGATGATTTTTTTTATTTATTTATCTAAAGCTCATTATTTTGTTCAACCATAAGAAGACATGAAATTAGTTTTGAATACCTTTTAAAATTACATTCTCTATACTACAAGACAATATTTGAGGCATGAAAAGTAGAAAATATTTTCTCTAACATTTGTTCTTCTATGATATTTTTACCACACAATTTCTACTATGAGGTAATTTAAAAAAAAACATAATTATATTCACTAACCGATTTAAAATCTTGCAACCTCAGGTATAACCAATCATAATGAGCTTGAGGGAGTAAGGTAAATCTTTGGTTGTCATATATTTCCTATAGATTTGGCCGTAGAACAAATAAATTTTTTTATTATGAGATATTCAACTTTTAATCCTTCATGGAGATGGTAACAAATGAAAGTCATTGCTTTTGTGTGATCTTATAAGGATGCGTTATTTTCTTCTTTGATGGTCTCTCTAAGATTCATAACTTCCAAATGAATCTTAGCATTAATGATCCGTGAAAAAAAGTTATTCCCATATATATCAAGAGCGATAAATTTAAATTTTGTTAGATTCGACATTATCTATAAAAAAAGAAACAACTTATTAAATAAAATCATGAATAAAAAAGGAAAAAAATTAGTATTTTAAGATTGTTATTCAATTATTTAGAAATACTTCAAGAACTGTATTTAATTCTTCAGAAACTTACAGAGCCAAATATATTCTATAAAGTATGAACAATAATGAAAAGACAAAAAAAATATTAAAATTGATACAAGCCAAGTAACATAGGAGTTCATTTATGCTAAGATTTCAATATAAATTAAGTAGAGTTATTGTGCTGATAATGTGTAAAAAAAACAAAGAACAAGTAAGAACATACATATTCAGAATAAAACTTAAAAGAGAAGTTCATACCTTTTAATGTATATTTTTTCTTAATGCTTAGAGTGCAAGACAATTAGTCTATTTATCGAAGAAGAAAATGAGAACAATAAAGAACATTAGAAAATTCAAGTGTCATGAAAAAACAAGAGACTAAACTCAAGAGTTATGAAGTCTAAGAGATTCTATTATGTATTCAATATATATAATTATAGATTTTATAACAAAAAGAGTTTTTTCTTTAGATTTTTTAATTTAAGTGACATGTGTGTGTGAGAGAGAGAGAGAGAGAGAGAGAGAGAGAGGACAAAATTAGATTATGGCAATTCTTAATTTCCATGATCACTCAAATAGACATCAAAGAAAAATATTATAAGAACTTCTCTTATCGACAAAAGAAACTCGAGTTACAAGAGTTTAAAATTATTATGTCATTCAAATTAAACTACAATGACTTTATTTCTACATATTGTATTTTATTTTATTACAAGTATAACATCTCAATAGACATCGCTATGAGGACCTAAAATATATAAAAAA
>Ga0325405_1000474_pt1 | contig 38635 bp, 29 predicted proteins | sample PopdelMetagenome_21_FD_205663 | JGI IMG/M metagenome (GOLD analysis project Ga0325405, IMG submission 205663) | Populus deltoides microbial communities from Bellville, Georgia, United States - Xylem-Control-R2 | ecosystem: Host-associated > Plants > Phyllosphere > Stem > Wood/Secondary xylem... | reverse complement strand
GAGAGAGAGGGAGAGAGAGAGATATATATCCAATGGGTGATTTGGGTAGGCTGCCGTTCCTAATCCGGCTATTTTGCTAGCTGGCCTCGAGCCAACGAAGGCATCTTCTAATGGAATCATAAAATGCTCGTTCAGGATGTCCCGACTTCCTAGTACGTATGTGTACTTGGAGGACAGGAAACAGATTTCTTAAAGAGGACTCCGATTTAAGTGGGAAAAGATTGCGGAGCTCCGCGTAGCATGATGATATAATGCTTAGGCAAATGAGATGTTTGTTGGTCTTTTTCCCCGCGACGCCACACGGTGTTCGCACTCGATGCGTGTGAATCTGATGCGCACCCACGGCTGGTAACAAGATAGATTGAAGTCAGCAACATTCGTTCCTCGTTGGAACTAAAGAGTTGTGGTTACAGAGCTTGTCGGGTTCAGTTCTCAATTCCTTCGTTGACCATAATCCATCCATCTCTGACCCAAACCAGAAGAGGGTTGGTCAACTGCGACGGATGAAGCGAGCCACCACTTGCACGTTATATCCAACTTCTACAAATGTGTTCGTATCTGTCGTTCTATATCCGAATTTTGGTCATTCACGCTTCATACCTAACATGGTCATCTGCATCTCCATATCCTACAACGAAAATGGATGGATATCAATCAAATACAGAGTCACGCTATCAGCACTTTAGGAGGAGATATGTCGACATAGCAAAACTGACAAAATAATAATTTAGGATCGTTTATACTATTTGTTTGCTCCAGATGCAGGAGAGGCGGCGTCCGTTATAGCTAAAGGGTATTTTAACGTCAGTGAGAACAAACAGCCATCCTATGGAAACGTATCCAGTTGGCTACCACAGGGCACTGCGATAGCTCAGAAATCAAGATACAATGCTTGCGGACAAGCGACAGATCCTCGTGTCAAAAAATATGGACCTCTGGATGACGTAAACTCGGGAAATCTGGGTTCCCCTTTTTCTTCAGAATCAACAAAATCTGACTCGTGCTATCTTCAGGATTTTATTTTATTTTTCGCAGTGCTGAAGAAACATCTTAGAGATAGTTTCAGAATAACATTTTATTATGAACCTTGGCATACCCTGCGTTAACAACAAACTGTATTTTCAGTGGCCGCCATACAAGGGCAAGTATTCAACCACCTACAGAATTTATGAGAATCCAAGGACAACAATGATCTGTATACCATTTCACTACTTAAAATAAGCGGTTGGATGGATTTAAACATCCACCAGAAACCATGCTGGTAAGAAAATACAAAAAATGGTTAAGCTTAACAAAACAAGAACTCAAGTAGGCCTGAAAAACTCCAAGCTTTGTGTTATTTGAGACAACATTTACTGTAGCTTTAGCAGGAATCAAGATCCCGACATGGAGGAGGTTTTGGTTCTCCATGCAGAGTAGTATTTCCACCTTCTGGTCCACACTTAATGCGTTTTGGGTTTTGTGTGCCATGCTGGAATGCATAACAAAAATTTAGTTTACAGCAATAATAATGCTAATCAAATGAGAGAGAAAAAAAAACCCAGGAAAAAGTAAGGATTAGAATTCATCCCCTGTCCAGTAGTCTTACCGGTGGCTTCTCCCCCTTTCTTAGCATCTCAACTATCTCAACAACTCGTTTTGGAGTAACATCCTCCTGCAATTAAAATGAAAGCCAACATAAAATTCATAAAGCTTTACATCATCTGAATACACAGATTCTCAACTTTTAAGGAAACAAAGGGATTATAATTGACCCACGTAATAATTGTAAGTATATCCTTCAGATCCATTGGAGTAATCGGCCACTGTAATCATAGGAGCATTTACACAACATCCCTGCAGAAAGGACACAACTGATATTACACAATGCATTGATAACAAAAGATGGTCAAGAGCATCATAAAAGACCTGTATCTCTCCATTCATGTTCACCTTGACCCCCCAATTGCTTGCAAGATTTGGGTTCGATCTCTCTGCTAAGATGGCAAGAGACTTTACAATCTAAGCTAATCAATATGTTTGCATTTGATCTCTTTTAGTACCCTTACATAATAGTGTGGCAACGAGTGGCATGCAGTTAACACACTGGATAGGAGCGCTCAAACAGTAATATGTGTAACAATAGAACCGGATAATCCATAACAAAATACCGGTAATCTCTGGTGCTAGTTTTACTTTTTGTATTTGCTAAATTGGATATTGAAGATTTCAAGTACATCTAGTAATTACCACATTGAAATCCATTTTCCACAAATTTCATTGGAGCTACCAGCATGGATGTAGTTCTTTCCAATTATTGAGTCCTGATTCAAGTACTACCCAAGGAAAACAGTGCTCATTTTAATAAAGATGGATGAAGAAATACTCACCATACATTCCATTTCTCCAACAGAGAAAAGGCCATCCTTGGTTACTTCTGCACTTTAAAAGTTCAAAGTCAGGGCTTATTCTCCAAATCTCAAGTCAAATTCTACATAGCATGAGATCCACCGTAATGTGAAAGAAGCCAAGCATGTTATTTGGAACTCACCATTGCGCTTCACTCCCAAGTGTTTCAGTAATGCATCTTCAATTTCCCGTGAACCTCGTATCATACATGGTGTTGTGCCACAAACCAATAGGTGATATTTGCCCACCTGAAAAACCAATTAAAGAGGCAGTAAGCTGCAATTTGCATTAGGTATATGAAGAGAAAGCAACGTGTAGAAAAAGATATATTTTCTCACCGGAGACCTGTTGAACATTGAGTAAAATGTTGCGACTTCATACACACGGATAGGAGCAACTTCAATAACCTTAGCCACCTATAGGATCCACGAAACATTTGGATACTGTTAATCATTTATTGGTCTGCAGTCCAGTGAGATTAGCTTTCTTTTAGCCATGTGAAGATATCTGAAAATCTGATACTTACAACAAAAAAGTTTAAAAACTAACAAAAAGAAATTGGCAATACATGTTGGCCAAACAAGATCTGATTATATTAACAGAATAATCCAGATATCTCTAAAACTTAGAATGATAAATTGTATACTATTTGATGTCAAATGATACAATTCATGGCCAACTTGGATTTTAACCAATCTATCCATTTATGTTCAAGATACGACCTCTTTTGCATGTCATATAATGTTTTACTCTAGGAATAAGAACAGAGGGACGGAGAGAAAGTTGGACCTGCTGAAACAAGAATACTGTTCAAAGTGCCAAGCACAGAATACCCTCAAACTAAATAGAGTAGCTTTAATGCCTATTCTACTAGTTTTTTTTTTTTTCCATTACAATACAGTAATATTAGGTATAACCTTCAAGAAAACATATGGGTATGCATGGTTTGATGGTATCCCTAGGCTAGCTTGTGTGAATATCAACCATCAAGGCCAGGACTAGGGAATTATTAGAAAATAGATCCTCATAGCCTGGCCTGGGAATCGAACTATGCTTGACAAAGCGAGGAGTATACCCACCAGGCCACCAACCCTCAAGGTTAAAGCTAGTTGATATGACAGAATATGATCAGTTATGAGTTTTGGAAACTCCTATCCAAATGCTTCAGTGATTAAGAAATGCATTCTCTAGCTCTCCATTAGCTTACCATCTGGGAATCTGTCTCTAAATGACAACATAGCACATTAAACACGAAAATAATGCTAAAACCTGATTTTGGAGGGTTATTTTAGCTTGACTGCCGTTGGAAACTTTATGTTGAGAAAATGAAAAAAAGAAGAAAAAGATTACTGAGACCAGATTAACCCGGCTTCAAACCAAATGCAATCCCTAAATGGTTCAACAACAGACAAGCAACCAACAAACTGTTCAACAACATCTGATACTATATAGCATTTTACTAAAACAGAAAGGTGCAATGATGTGTATGTATCCAACTCTAACCACTAATAATTTGTTTACCACAAACATATCAAATGTGCCATTAAGTTCCCTGCTCTTGACTAAACTAGCTCAAAATTACTGCTAGAAGTTTATAATGTCAATTAAAATCATTAATTTTCAAGCATCATGTCCACTTACTGCATTCATTGCTGAAACAGGGAGCCACCCTCCATGCTGTTGCTGCGCAAGATCTAACAGAGGAATAACTGCTGATTGCTTGTAGTTGGATGGATAGTGAGATACTATTTCTTTAACCTGACATCAGAGGTTAAGAACAATGAAATGTTAACATCTAAACATTAAAAGAAAATCTGCTAAGAGATACTATCAATGTTTTGGTTAAGGAAGTTCTCTATTGAGAATTCAATATCTGCAGGAGACAAACTATTTAATCGAGATTCCAGGGTTATAAGAGCCAGAATATGTACTTTGCTTGACTGCCCCTGGTACCACAGTACAGGAATACAAGGCTAATGCCTCACCCATTGACACTAATAGTGCAACCCTCACATCTAGTAGCCACTTTATGCTGGGTTCATACTGCTGCTTTAAGGAAACAAAGTTGCATCCTTATAAATAGCCAAGTTTTTGGTGAATTGGCAAGTGTTTTTTTCCCAACATAAGTGAAGAATGTAAATAGTTGCCTTTGTGGTATACAGAATTCTAGGTATAAGCTGTTGATGTTATGTTTTCATTCTTCCTTGTAACAAGGATGACATCATTATCAGCATGGTCACAAAATTGCTTCCATTAAATGCAAATAATCCGCTATCATCCAGTAATGCAGAGTTTTGGCTCCTAAAAAAAGGTAGTTGCATCAGCATGCCAAAAAGGAAAGAACACAACTTCTTGAGAGATCACATCTTTTCATTTTCTTGTTACTGTAGAACCGCGAACCATAGATTATAGAAAAATGTGAATTTGATGGGTCGTTTCCTAGTAATAAAAATTCATTAAAGAGATTAGCCTACTCCCAAAGAGGAAAAGAAGATATAGCAAAGGTAGCCAGCAAGTCCCACAAAATGATATGCTGCATCGCCAATCACATACCGACAACTTATCATCTCTGCTAAAGTCTCCTGTAACCAAACCAATGTCATGCACAATGCATTTAATTCCGAGCCTGGTTATATTTATAACCTATTACTCCCATTTCAATGACCAGACTTATAGCGTCTTTATAATGGTGGATTTGGCAACTTTACGAATTTATTACCTTCGTGACCTGGCTCTAGTTTTAACAAGGTTATTCATCTCACCACTCCCGATAGTTTCTAAATAACCCAGGCCAAAGCTTATAATACACTAAATTCAGAATTGTCTCGTTGATTACAGCTAATAGTTTAAGAGCATAAAGGATCGCGATTTACAGGAAATAAATGTAAAATGAGATGAAATTTCATTTAATTAACATTCATTTACAAAGACCAGCGGAAAAATAAGAGCAAATCTTCATGTTATTAGAAATATCACATTACCTTTTCTTTATTCGCGGCCGAAAACTCCCAAGGAAGGTCCGGATTGTTATCTGCAGTATCAATGTGCTGCACCAAACCCCAATTTCGTTAAGCACACCAGTAATTTAAAAACTTATATATACTGTGAGAATCAAAGCAGAGAAAATCAATGATTTCGTAGCAGCGAGGACTGGTACTTACGTAGTTCAATGCAGTGGATAAGGATCGAGATGCCTGTAGAAATGAGAGAAACGGAAAGAAATGAGATCAAAAGAGGCGAGTGGTTGGATGCGGAGAGAACGAGAGAGAGAAAAAACGAAGGAAAAAACCTGAGGAGTTAAGCGGAGAGACTGACGGATCTCGAGGAGACGCGTGGCTACGATACGAGCTAGCATTTTCGGAGGACGCTGAGCTCAGTGGAGTGTGGAGACGATTTGGTTGGGGTGGGGGGAATATTTACCAGAAAACGGAGAGAATAAATGAACGGAGACAAGATGGTGCGTGTACAAGACGATCAGCGTGTAGTAGGCGAGTTCGTTTGGCCCATTACCTACCCTGGTCTTCTAAAATCTGGATGCACAAACATTACTGGATACAGGTTGTTTAAAGGCCCGGCCCATGAACCATGCGAGGAAATTATTATAGAATACTCTAAAACGCGTGGGATATTCACTGTAGCAACAGTTTTTCTTTTCTTTTGGTTTTTTTTTTTTACATGTTTTTTTGTTGTTTTTTTACCCAAAATTGATTTCTTTTTTTTTTTAATTTTTTTATTTCAAAATTATCTTTGCTAATTTTTTTAAATATTGAACTGGTTGAAAATTTAACTATATAGTTTTTTTTTAAACATTGTGAATTGCTATAATATTCTCATACATTGTTTTTTTTTATGATTCCTTTATTCATTTTTTTTTTTCAAAATGGTCTTTGTAGATTTTAATTTTTTTTATATTAAGTTGGTTGAGAATTTAGCTTTATAGTTTTTTTTTTTGAAGAAAAAAACAATATGGATTGCTACAGTGTTTCCCCTTCATAGTTTTTGTTTTGCTGCAGTGTTTCCCCATATATGTTTTTAAAAAATTATCTTTATCGAATTTATTTTTTTAATATTGAACTGACTGATAATTTAGCTTTAGCTTTCCCCATATGTTTTTCTTTTATTTTTTTTTCTAAAATTGTTATTTTTTACATATTTTCTTTCTTTTTGTTTTTTTTTCAGAATTATTTTTGTTGATTTTATTTTTTTTACTATTCAGCTATTGAAAATTTAGTTTTTTTGTTTTTTTTTTAAACAATGTAGTTTTCCTCACGTGTTTTTTTTTTTTTGCTTTTGTTTCCTTTTTTTTTCATTTTTTTACCCAAAATTGACTCTTTTTTTTTTAGATAGCCTTTGTCGATTTTTTTTTTACATATTGAGCTGGTTGAGAGATTAGCTTTGTAGCTTTTTTAAAAAAAAATACTATGGATTACTACAGTGTTTCCCTTACATGGTTTTTGTTTGGCTACAGTGTTTCCCCCATATTTTTTTTTAAAATTATCTTTGTTAAATTTATTTTTTCAATATTGAGTTGGTTGAGAATTTAGCTTTAGCTTTAGCTTTCCCCATTTTTTTTCTTTATTTTTTTTTAAATTTTCCCCACGTTTTTTCATTATAATTATAATAATTATTATTATTATATTGTATTATATTATATAACTTTTTTTTCTTTTTTTTTCTTTTTATTTTTTTAATGAATTTTTTTTGTTTGATTTAGTTTGTTAATGTTAAATTTTTTTTATTTAGTTATCAGATTTTCATGATACGAATCTCGGGTTTGATGGGTTAACCTGATTTGACGAGTTATTTTTTTCATTTAGTTTAATTTGTTAAAGTTAATTTTCTTTCTATTTAATTATCAGACTTTCATACTTTTATGACATGTATCCTGGGTTTGATGGGTTAACTTGATTTGATGGGTTAACTCGGTTAATTCTAGGTAAACCCGTTATTTTTTTTCTATTTAGTTATCAAACTTTCATGATGCAAATCTCAGGTTTTACGAGATAACCTGATTTAAAAGGTTGACCCAATTAATTCAATGTTTTTTTTCTTTTTTTTCATTAGTTTTTTTCCTTCCTGTTGATTTTTTTTTCTTTGTTTTTTAATTAATCTATTTAATTATCACACTTTTATGACATGACCTTATAGCCAGACCCACATTCAGTATTCTTGGGTTCGGTGTTACAGCCAGACTCACTTAAACTTGGGTCATGCAAGTTTAATTTTATTATTAATATTATAAATATTACTCTTAGGTCAGGCGTTGCAGCCAAACCTAAGATTTTTGGGCATAACTTTGTAGAAAAACCCAAGATTTTTAAATTTTTATTTTTTAAAATATTTTTTATGCAAAAAAAATGACCCGCTGCATCGCGCGGGTATCAAAGCTAGTAAACTTGAGAATGTGTGCCTGGTGCCATAAAACAATTTTTTTTACATTTCTAATTTTTTTTCTTTTTCTGTTTTTTAATGAAAAATTTAATTGTTTATTGAGAATGAAAATGATTTTTTTCACTGATAAAACATATTACAACTATTCCTCATAAAAAAATAAAATTATAATAGTCGTTTTGATATTTTATATTTATGATGATATAATTATAAAATATTGATATTATTTCATTAAAATAAAAATGATCATGAAAAAATTTATATTTTTAACTAAAGAAAAAAATATTTATATTATATTCATGATAAAAATTAAATTTATGATACTAACTAAATATAAAAAAATAACTTTAGTCTATAAAGTATTTGAATATAAAAGAAAAATATATATTATTCATGTGTTTCATTTATTTATAAAATAATGAAAAATTATTTGTAAAGTAAGATTGTGAAAAAAACTCTTATTTTTCGATTCTTGATTCAAGAAAAGAGAGAAGACAATCATGTAGAATCTAAGTAGGTTAATGAAAACACAAAAATTACGAGAAAAAAGCATAAAGGTTTAATGAGTGAAGAAAGTTATAGATATAAACCCTTAATTTGTAGTTTTTATTTTCTAAACAATAAAATACATGGCAAAGGTCATATTAAAAGGTTTACAGTACCCTTAAAACATATCAAAAAACCCTAACTCTAAAGAACTAGAGAATAAATAAAAAAAACATAAAGGAAATAAACAAGAAATCCAAATTAAAACAAATAATATGAAAAAACACGAGAAAATAATAAAATCAACCCAAACACGTGCATTAATGCTCAAAATGCGATTATAAGAGATCTAATGGTCCATTTAGTGATGTGGTGGCTATCTTGAAGAGAAATGCTTGTAGAATAATGTGTAAGAATTTAAGTCTAATCAAATAGTCAAATATCTTATTATTGCAGTGTTAATGAGTTAACTAGGTTTGGTCATCACAAACTTTTTTTTACTTCTAAATATGTCTTATTGGTCTATAAAAGCATTTGCTAAGCTATCCAAATAGTTTATATAGGTTAGATTCTCATTTAATAATGCCATATCCCTCCCCCGTATGCTTGAAATTGCAAGTGTCTACAAGCTCAAGTATATTAAAGGAAGTGACTGAATTCTAGTGTTGGAGAGAGAAAGTCTCAGTTGATATCTATTGCGTCAATGAAAAAGGAAAGATTTTGGTATTAATGGATTTCGATCGATAATAGAAATTTATTTTATATGTTTTCTTGCATTTAACCATGTCTTAAATAGTAGATATGAGCTTGTAAAGCTTTATTATTTGAGGTTTATTTTAGTTTTTTTCAGGTTTTTTTATTGTTGTTGTTTAAAGCCTTGAATAAAATTTTTTAGAATGAATAAGTTGTTCTTTAAATAAAATAGGATTGAAATTAAATTTTTTAGGTGTAAAACACTCTCGTCTTGATTTTCCAACAACCTTTAGTCGATGGAATCTCAGTAAAGTTGTATGCTATTTGTTTTTAAAATTTAGGGGTGGATGACAAGTCTTATACCCCATAATAAATAAATAAATTAAACAGGTTTAAGAGCGTTGAATGATATAGACCTACAAGCCCGAGCCTTTTGTTTTGGAGGCCTAGGTGTCCCTAGGACTTTTTTCTTTTTTTTTTTCATGTTTCTTTTGTTTTTTTTTTCAATTGGATATTTCAAAATTTTTATTTTTTTTAATTTTATCTTTTAATATTTTTTTAATTTTTAATTGGTTATTTGTTTCGGTTTGATAGTTATAGGTTTGATATTTAGTTGGTTCTCAATTTATTTAATTAAATACACACGTAAACCTTTTAATTTAGAAATTAGATTTTTCCATGTAAAAAACATATAAAATGTTTTCATTTTTTTTTATTGAATAAAAACTTTATCCAACCCGCGCGCTTTTAGTGAAATGCTAAAAGCTAAAAAATGGTCCGCGATAGAAAAAGAAAAACCTTACAGACATGGATCCATGAGAAAGCCTAACTCCAATACAAAAACTAACACCAGCCCATACCAGACCAGCCCATCCCAGCCCAGCCCATCCCTTTTTATTTTTGTTTCTCGACAGAAGGGGATGGCCAGAATCCAAAAGAGAACAGAGGAGCCAAAAACCCTTGAAATATATATTTGTTGCAAAACACTAAAACCTTTTAAAAGACTTCCCATTTGCACACTCAGGCTCAGGCACTTTCAAAACCCCACCCACCGCTTCAATGCCACCCATTACCATAAGTACTACCAAGACCTAAGAGTTTCATCAATGGCTTTAGAGCAAGCACTAGCACTATCACCAGCAACTAACCTCTATTTTTCAATTTCGAACCCCCCTCTCACAAACACCAAAACTCCTGCCTTGTCCCTGAACCCTCTCACCTCGTCCTCGAAGAGGTCCCATTTCCAACGCAGCTTGAAATGCTCCGCTGATTATAGAGATAACCAGTACAGTCAAGCGGTTACGCATGCTAAACCGGCTGAGATTCAATGGAACAAGGACCTCTGTAACTCGGTGCACCTCATCGGGATCGTTGGGACTCCTGTAGAAATCAAGCACCTCCCCTCCGGCAAGGTAGTCGCTTGGACACGACTTGCTGTCAAGAAATCTGCAAATGACACCTCCTGGTAAGGAAATGCTCATGTCTAAAACATAAATAAAGTTGGGTGTCTTGAAATTTAACATTTTCAATTTTGTAGTTTTATTATTTATCGTTGCGATTGCGTAGCCTAGTATTCTTTCATGCCAACAAAACAAAAAAATCATCTTAGGATTCTGTCACACATCTGTTTCCTGTTTTCCTGTGATTTTACTAGTTTTGCAGTTTGCTTCACGCTGTTCTAAATGCTTCACAGAATTCAGATAAAGTGCCTCAGAAACATTTTATGAGAACGACAGTGCTTGTTTCGCAGGATCAATTTGACATTCTGGGATGATTTGGCGCAAGTTTCTTTTCAGCATGTAGAGAAAGGCCACCAAATATACGTGTCTGGTCGATTGATCACAGATTCAGTTGAAAATGATGAAGGGAAGCTGCAGACCTACTACAAGGTTCTGTGATGGTCATATCTGTTTTTGTGCTAGTTTTTTTTTTTTTTTTTTTTGTCCAAATGGATTTTTATCTCTTCGAACCTCTAGCAGGTAGTTGTCCAGCAGCTGAATTTTATTGAAAGAAGCTCTTCAAGAGGATTATATGACTCCGACTTTAATAACACGGCAGCTGGTAAATCACATATCTTTTATGAAACAAGATTTTGAATGTAAATTTATGGTGTGGATGGTAATGTTATTTGCTATATAATTGCCTGCAGGTAGTAAGTTTGGTAACAACACTGCAAATGACATGGGTTCCATGGAAGAACGGTGGCAAGCTTTTTTTGCTAATCCTTTGGAGTGGTGGGATAACAGGAAAGATAAGGTAATCGTCTCGGCTAATGAATCGGAAAATGCATGCATACATGTGCTTCTTGCCAATTTATTTTTAGAAAGTTCTCGAGCGCTCATTTGATGCAATGATCATTTTGTGCCTGCATGTGCTGGAAAAAAAATTCCCTCATGCATTAGGATCTTGCTTTGTTAATCCATATTTAGTTTATGTTATATTTCATAATCATTTATGCAAATGGATCAAGAGGCCTGAAGTACTCTGCCCCTTGTTAATAGTGAATGAGGACCTGAAATTGATTGTTTGCTGTTACATATTCCTATATGATTAATATTATTTCTTTGATTTGCAGAGGAACCCAAAGTATCCTGATTTCAAGCACAAAGACACTGGAGAAGCTTTGTGGGTTGAAGGCAGGTACAATCCTCCCTGGGTGAAGTCCCAATTAGCTATATTGGACGAACAAATGGGATCTCTTCAAGATCAGGACTCTAGGTTGCACGAAAGTTCAATGTCTGGTGATGATTTCATTTCCTTGTCCTAATTAAGTGATTCCCTCTTCATTTGATGTGATTTTTGGAAGAGCTGAAATAGGTTTTGTTTGTATATTATGTAATGTAGAATCTATGTTTTCTAAGAGTTGCAAGTTTCGCTGTGGCTTTTGAACCATTTAGAACATGAATTAACATTCTTGTCATTATAAAATGCTCTTTGTTTTGGTCTTGAGAAATATGTCCAACATGGAAAAGTAATTCCCTGGGGATTTATTCAGGAGCACCATATAGCATTTTCTAAGTAAGATGAGATTATTTAGTGTTTGTGCTAGAGTGCTTTGTTGAACCTCAATCCATCCAACTCGGTTTCAACTTGATCTATTACCACCATGGGCTAAGTGTAGGGGTATGATGTAGAGCTATGATATTTCTGTGATATATTCTCTATGTAAACATTCCAAGAAATTTGAAGTGAAGTTAACCATAACACCAACAACAATAATCGTAAGATTCATTTCCTGCCATTTTGTACTTCAATACTGCAGTCCTAAAGTGTTGTTTGTTCTCCAAGCCTCCAGGTAGTCATTTCACAATCGCTTAAATCTCCAAGCTGTCTAGCTGTGTTTGACTATATGTATGTACAGAAGTGCTTAGCATCTTGTATTGTTTAAGTTGGTTTTTTTTTCTAGTAAGGATTGATATCTGTGGAGGACCGGGCTTGATTGCTTTGAGTGGGTTTTATCAAATCAACCCCCTTTTATGATCAGATTCTGTATCTACGATTATATTATATTCTGTATCCATGTTGCTTACTTTATTTTCTCTATGGATCGTTCACATTCTGTCACGCAAGGTGGTGCTTCTAATTAGAACATACACAAGAAATTTTCGTTAATTTATGACTTATTTGGTATTTATTGCAGCCAGTTCTTAGAATCATTACTGATGTATAGATGCCTCTGTTTTTCTAATTGCAATTTTCTTTCATCATATGTGAAGTATGATAGAGGTAGCAAGTCTTTAAGAATACAGAAATACTGGAGCTGGCAGCAACTCTGTTGTGTCTTCCTAAGCCATCATTTAGAATGGGAGTGCATCAGAGAATTTTATACTCCTATCAACAATCTCTCTAGTCATGGTTGATGACGAGTTAGAAATACTGAAATGTGTTTCTCACATCATCTAGTTCGATTTTGTTACCCACCTAAAATGGAAGCTTGCCAAGCTATAAACATGCGCATTCCCTTTTTTTTTTTTTTTCTTTTTCTGGGTCTGACAAAAATGAAATTTCAATCTGAATGTTAGTAATGCATGCTTATATTATTGGGTAATGCCCGTTGAAGCAACCTGGCTTGGACGGAACTCTTTCTCCGGCAATAGGAGGAAAAGTTTTCTGCAATTAATTATTGTGTACATTCATGGAAACCCAGTTTCAGTTGTTTTCTGTATGAAAGAAGTGGGATGCAAACTTCTTTATAAATGATCATCTCGGATATTAGTGCTTGAACGGGTGTTTTTGCTTGGACTTAACCCCCATTCTCCCGAATATGCTGGAAACAATATTTGATAGACGAAATCATACAGATCATAGAGTGCTGAAGGTTACTTTCACAATTTTATTCATCATAGTCTCAAGTTTATACATAATCAATCAAGGCTAATGTTAGATAGAACCCTACCTCCTGTGGATATGAAGAGGGTATGAATCCTTGTTGGAATTGCTTTCGTCTGAACTTCATTAGTGAAAAAGGACTCAAGTATCTTGGTAATCAACCCATTTTTTTGAAGTGATCGAGATAGATTTCGAAAATTTTATGCCTCATGTGTGATGATACTAGGTTTCACTACTTTTTAAGAATACAAAAGGCCTGGATTACTAAGTAAAAGCAACACGAATATATTTTTTTTCTGTAACTAGCACTGAATATTGGAGACTCGCTCGTTTATATATAATTCAGATAAAAAAGTGTGATCTTTCTGTCTCTATAGTTTAATTGATGCATATCCAGATTTTGGAAATTAAACCAAAACCAAGGAGGGAGAACCGAAGCCAAAAAAAGAAGATCTGATCAACTTGTTTCTGTTCCCAAGAGACCTAATCTCTTGGAGAATCCAGGCCAAATTACTCTTCCCCTAAATCACCATATCTCCTTTTGCTGACAGGTTTCAAGTTTTGTGTTTTGTTTTATCAACAGCCCAATCCTCTAGCTTCTGATCCTTTCATAATTCTCAGCCTCTTGCAAGAGGAGATAAACATACTGCAGCAAGAATAAGACATTTGTAAGTTCAGGGAAACAAATACGAAGCACTTCATATTCACGTAAAAGGAAAACTATGGAGGAGGGAACTCACTCCCATGGAACGTCTCCAACTAGCATCCAGTCTCCATCTTTATCTTCGTAAGTAGGAGCAAATTCAGATCCATTGTACCCTTCCTTCTCCGAGTATTCACCTGAAAAATTGCATGGACTCCCATTAATTAGAACCAGTACAATAATAATAATAATAATAATAATTAGAAAAAAAATAAAAAGTGATGCATTATCAGTACTGTTTTCATATTTGTGAGGGAGGGAATTGCATATAATCTTACCAATGGTAAGCTTGAACATATTCTCCAAGGCTTTGAGGAGCTCTGGGTAGCTCTTGTACACCTTAAGATCAATCTTCCTGAGATAAGGAGCTCCATCCACGCTCACTTTTACGTACATGCCTGCAGCACCATCAACTTGATCATTTTTCTTTGGTTGCAAGCAATTTTTTCTATAAGATCGGATTGGTGGCCATCCCACTACTTGTGCCCTGCCATCATTAGCCAACATAAACCATGTTAATGCATGCCGGATAGATTGACATAAAACATCATAGTTGCTTATCAATATTCTGTTAGAGGTGAAAAAACTTACTTGGCAGGAGGGGCACTGTCTCTTTCACCATTTTCGACATTGGAGGACACACTAGAACTGCCCTTGGACCTGGACTCCTCTGATATTTCTGGCGAGGCTCTCTTATTACTCCTAACACTAGGAGTAGTTGATGGTTTCTCTGGCTCATCACTTCCAGGCAACCCTAACCTCAGTTCTGTTGCCTTTAGATTTAGATCGCTTTCGTATGCCATTGACCTCTCCATTGTTTATCACAAATATTCTTGAACACTAACTTGATGCAAACCAGATAATCTCTATTTCTTTGTGTTTTTCCCTTTTCGACACTTTCTGCTTAGGGGGAATTCTTGAATATTCCAATCAATCAAAGTTGAAAGAACTAATTAATTCTTGAAATGAAATGAAACGGTTGTCGTGTTGATGAGAAAGATGGGATGTACGAATAGTTTTATAGGGGTGATTAACAATGGACACTATCCAGGTGACTCGTTCTCTTCGTGCATGAACTTCATCGATCAGAAATGATAACCCCACAAGCCTGAGCCACACGCTCTACCTTCTAAACCAATCATATACTTCCAAGTGGGGTTTTCCAGGTGGGGCTCACAGAACACGCTTCAGCTATGCGCGTGGAGCTGAATCATTTAAGTGAAAGTCAGCAACAGATATGGCTGCTTGTCAAATGAGAAGCACAATGGAGTTTGGTGTTGCTTGCGAGGGGGACAAAGAAGAGACAAGCACAGCCGATGGTATTGAAGACACTGGACCAGGACTGAACGGCTGAGATTTGGTTATTGGAGAGGCAAATCAAGGAACGTTGGATCTTGAGGGCTTGATGGGAACATCCCCATGTGAACTGAGGGTCCCACGTGAATATGGGACCTCTAATTTTTTCGAACTTGATTTGGTCTTGTGGACGGTACATGACATGTGGCATGGTCAGCTCTTGCCTTGCTGAGTCATACATTATTTTTTTTCCTTTTTTTTTTTAAAGATTGTCGACCTTTAATCAACTTACTTCACCATGAATAAATCTGTTTACTGTTAGTTGACTATCAATTAATAAGAAAATCAAATGACCTACGAGGAATTCGAGTCAAAAAGTGCAATGAACTGTGCATTTGCAGAATTTTCTACGAGTTAAACCTTGATCTAAAATTGTAGCATGCATGCATCCATTGACAATATTTGACAAATTCACAAGACGATTTGTCAAATGGTAACATGACTTTGGAATGAATCATCCTCATGTGTGAATCTGTGTATCATTATTCAACGCTTAGGGTTCATGTTCCAACTTGAAATTATATCATTTCTTTCTTCAGAATTTTGGCGTTCAATGTACAAAAATAAATGCCAATCTCTTGTTCTTTGTAAAGGCATTGTTAAAATAGAATTTGGCTTCTACTTTCTACTCCGAGGCAATGTAGGTAAACGGAATTCAACATCAAGATGTGCCTACCACACATTTATTACAAGGAAAGATGCCACCTTAATTTTAACTTTGAATCCATCTCCGAGCTAGCCAGGCATGGAGTACACATAAATGCCTGAATATTTGGAAGCCCCACGACCAAACTCTACTCAATGCAAGATCTTTTGTTGGCTAAATCTTGTGGTGCATAATTCACAAGCCTAGCCAGCCAGTAGCCCCAGATTGTTCACAAAATCTTCTCAATTTTTGCAATTAATTGAACGATAGGAATGTATAACAAATTCAACCTGCTGCTTCTCTGTATGATAACAATGCGATAGTGCTATCTGATTGTTACTTTTGTAATTCTCATCCACAATTTTTTGTTTTGGCCATGATACTTAGAGCTTCACAGGTGTAAACACATACAGCCTCTGCTGTCTTGGCAGGTTTGAAATTAAGTATTTTGGTTGCAAGATCATATCCCTGCATAATGCTCCGACTGTACCGACTTCAATTTCTTCAACCAAATTATTAATGTTCCTTTCGATATAGTGGAGAGCTTCACTGATTGAACTTGGCATTGACGTCCGGATTATCATATCTTCGCTCTTATCATTAGTTAGCCTTTGCCCTCCATCTTTTCATGGGCAATGTTTTCGATATTGCTCCATTCCCTAATCCAAAATGAACTTGTAATAAAGGAGAAAAAACCTCCCAGGAAAAGTTTTTTATCTGATATTTTCTTCTAGAGATGATGATATTTCTACCTAGATAGGTGGCGTTTTCTAGTCCATATTTGCTTCAAATTAATGTTAATTAATCGGTGCCTTTTGCTTTAATCTTGATCAATGCTTCCAATCTGGGGGATAGCAGCCTGGGATATGAAGCAGCTAGCTTCATTCTGGCGCTCAAGTAAAAAGTAGCTGGCAGTTCTGTGTGGTGGGAAATCGGCCACCCTAATTCTTACTTGCCGGTGCCAATACATAGCCACACGCAGTGAAAAACCACCTCAGAGAGGTGGTTATTCATGCAAGATAGATGAGAAGAAGACAAATTAACGGGTCGTCCCGGTAATGGAACCAACCAATCTTTTAAGAAAACGGCTGGCAATCCATTTGAAGCCCAATTAATCACTCGTTAAATGAGCCATGCCAGTCACAAAAAAGGTCTCCCACCTTTCTCATAACAAAGATTTGGATCATATAGTTAAGGGTAATTGAAGATTTATATAAATTTTAATTTTAATATTTATAAAATTAGTCTATATACACATAAATTGATCTAAACACTTATATTAATAAAAAAAAAATTGAATCATAGCATTTATTGAACTGTGATAATCACTTTGTTTTGTATATATATAATAGCATTTCAAGTACGTAACTCTCTTCATTATACATATTGTGAGCCATTTATTTAACTATAGGACAATTACAACAAAGATAGAAAATATAATAAGAAATAATATATTTTTACCGACACTATATATATATATATAACACGCATATATACAAAGACAGCAAGTGTAAGAAGCGATTATAAACCATATCTACAATAGCGTACAGTATAATTCTCAAGAAAATATTATTAATATATAAAGTCAGTTTTTCTGTAGTGGGATAAAATTAAACCATTCTAAATTATACAAAATTCATCTTACTAAAACGTCTTAATCTCGTTAATTACTTAAAGGGCTAATTAATCATCACTTGAGTTAGTAGCCATTGGCTACAATAAATATATTATATTAAAATGAAACATAATTCATGTTATATTTGTGACTCAATCATTGCTTGAGTAATTAACATTGTGGAAACAAATAAATTATACAAGATTTTGATACAAAGTACTGACGTGGTAATGATATTTTTCAAGATCGATCAATCATTTGTTATTCTCCATATTCTAAATAATAATTTATTAATGGATACATTAATTTAATATAATTTATTTAACCGAAGATCGGTTTTTCTCTCCAAAATCCAAATAGCAAGGAGATCCCTTGGTTCCCTAGCTTGCCGGTAGCTTTAAGGGCAATAAATGGGCTAGGAATACCAAGGATTTCAGATCTCAAATCGATTAGGCACACGTGTGACGTATTAAATGGTGATTGTGAGATGTGGGCCTGAAGCCGCACGTGGTAGCAAATGCTTTGGGATTTCGCCTATTAGGCCTACAAGAAACTAAGGCCCAAACACCAGAAAGGCAAGAGCCAGCACCCACCCCTTCTTTCCCGCTTGTTTCCCTTGTCTGGTCCATATGCCCCGCACGCCCGCACACCATGTCGCTCGACATGTCCATATGACATGCCTAGTCGAGAGGGATGTCACATGTAACATGTCACATATTACATTACAGATTCAGAGTAAAATGCGTGGCCTTTTTCCTGTAGCTCATCTCGCTAATCACTGTGGACTGCTGTATCCTCCATCAGTGAACAGAAGCTCCTACGGGTGCCTTTCTTTTCTCCTGTTTAAGCCTAGCAAACCTTCTAGCCTCTGTTGTCTTATTTATTTACCCTTCTTTCTTTATGGCGTGCTCTTAGGTTGCTGTACTGCCATTGTCTTTCCCCCTCTTTCCCTCTCTTATCTGCTCTTGTACTGCCCAAAACACTCTGACCACTGACTTTTTTTTTTTCTTTTCTGATAATTTAATTTCACAACAAATGCTCTCTTTCATTTCATTGCTGTGGATATCCGCTTCATTAATTCTGGAAAAGCTATATAAAGAAAAAGCACTATTATATTGCAAATCTTAAAACACAGAGAGAGAGATGGAGAGAGAGAGAGAGCTCCGAGTTCAGATCATTGCTTGTCTGCAAATCTTTTTAAAAAATAAATTATTAATCTTGTTCAATGATCATGACGAGTTAAGAACCTTTTAATTGCAAAGTTATCGAGTCATATATTCAAAATCTCTCGTTTTTTTCTCGGAAGGAAAGAGTTTATCCACTAGCGTTGTTGAACCACACGTGAGGCTGAGCTCGTTCCACTCTGGACCCCATTAAGGACGGCTAATAATAGTCCAACATTGAAGACGATAGAGGCCCAAACCTAACACTGACAATTGCCGTATAGGTGAGTGGTGTTTCGGCCTCTTTCATATGAAATAACCAGGGTCTGGTCCATATTGATATCAAACAGTGAGACATGATTTCCGGCATCACGAGGCCCAGTTAGGTCATGCTTGGTATCTATGTGACTAAATAAATCACCATTAATCATTCATTATCCCAGCAAGTTTTTCTCTGTAATCGATGAACCAGTCTCCGTCGACTCAAAGCCGATAATCGTGCATAGAACAAATGGTATTGTTGGCCACAAGCATGGCCACAAAGTTTTCCTCCCACATGACCACAAGTTTCTCCTCCCGCATGACCATTCCCAAAGGAATTTTCATAAGATATGAATTATGATCGAATGTTTATCAGGTAGAATTAAGATGTAATTAATACTTGAAAGGCATGCATTTATATGTCCCTACAGCCAGAGAGAATTTGTTCTCATTGAAGGCGAATTTATAATAGGACGCGTTCATGCGTGTACTTACATAGCAAGTTAGGTTTGCTGTGCAGCAATTATCAATAAATATTGTAATAGAAAAAATACAACATTTAACGTGGTTCGGTGATATATCTAACTCTACAGGAACGACGAGTTTTTGGCAGTACATGTGTGTGGCTGCAGATGAACATGAAAACTGCAAATTGGAGCTTGAATTGCTTACTACTAGGTAATGCAAGGATTTCGTTTTCACATAAAAAGCTTATGGTGGGAACGTTTTGAAGATAATTTAGAAAACACGGCAAAAACCTTGTCAATAAGTAGATGGGATTTTCCAGTGTTTCCCACAAAGAGAAAAAGGAAACGCAAGCTACATTTTTTTTTATATATGAAGATTGCGAGAAATTCCTACATTCTTAATTTATATATACTTTAGATATTCTTGATTCATATATACGGCCTTTGCTCTTGTAGCCAAATGGCCTTAGCACCTGGAACCATGACCTCCCAAGAATTATTGTGTCAATGCATAAGGTTAATTTGGAATGTATGCAGCCTTCTAAAATCTGGAATAAATCTTCCAAAGTTTAGATTCGGAATGCATCAAGTACTGAAGCGTGTCAATGCAAAAGGGTGCAATGATTCAACTTGGTATTTAATTGTTTATAAGGTGATTAAGCTTAAAGAAACGCCACCATCACTATAACCTATGCTACTTTTAGCGGTATTAAGGGAAGGACAGGCTAATATTTCATAGATGCTCACCAATAATGCTTTAATGGGATTAGTTCCAGTAATTTGTACGTGCATATATGTAGCAGGACTCACGCTTAATTTGGATCCGCTCTCGAAGTGACGTTTAGTTTCAAAAGATGAATCCAAGATGAATTTTTCCACCGTAGGAGCTGGTTTAGAGCTCCAAGAGGAGTCCACCATGCATATTAGTATTATAACCAGTTAATATTTTCTTTTGGATTCTCTGCACTTCTGCATATGATCATACCTATAGCCTTGAGACCATTTGACCCATACTTTATTTAGTCTCTTATGTAACCACAGCCCACTGATCATAACCTAACAAGTAACAACATCTCTGATCAATGATCATCGAATCATTATTCAGTCTCCCTGGAGAAAAACGAGAAGAAAAAAAAACTGATGAACATGCGGCAGCTAGCAGGGTTATAATTATTATGATCACAGACCGTTTATTGGTGATTGATGATTGCTGAAAATTGTGCCTTTCTCTATGATTTTCTGTAGGGGAAACAAGTGTCAAGATATTACAGAAGTAATCTTACTACTGTATAGGAACCATACACAGATCTTCATCGATCGAAGATATTGATCTTAAAGGCGCTTCGAAATAAAATAGGATCCAATGTCTGCTTTTCCTTTGAGGAACGTAGAGAATTGATTAGTTAATTACAGAAAATGTACATAGTTGGTTGATAATACATAGGCATAAAAACATAATAGTATAATATAAATAAACAAATTAAAGAAGTGGAAAGTGGGATGCCCAGCAGCGGCGCACATGGGATAGGGTTTGACACTTGGTCGACACAAGCCCCATGAGCCAAACAAGTTCACATGGCTCCCTCCAATGCATCTAAGCACATGCTTGTCTTTACATATTCAGGTCCCACGTACCTTCTAATTCTCTCAACCAACCCGAGCTCCAACTCTCTCTTTTTTTTTTTATTTGTTCTTCCTGCTTTAATTGATTTTTTCTTTTCTTGTTCCTTGATCGAGACCATTTCTGTAGTAGCTAGTAATTAGATTTACCAAATTCACTAACTTCCCATTCTCCTAGCGTAATGTACTTGGCACGTTCTTGGCAACAAGTGCTATATATTATTGTTGCTCGTCCATTTTCCGCCCTTTGCAAGTGATCGTCAACATGGCCTGCATGTGTGCATGAAATTTTAGACCACCATCGATCACACGGCCAGACAAGCACGCGGCCATCACACAAGTAACTATGCCTGACTATGAACACGCAGCTGAAGGACTACTGCCTCTCAAATAATTGCACATCTTTCTGTTTTTGCACTACATCCAATTTCTTTTGTTATGTATGTATGTATGTATGTATTAATATGAAAACTAGAGCCATTGTGACAATAACATAGAAAAAAGATTTCCGTACAAAGTAAATGAAAAAATAAAAATAAATATCATCTAGCTAGTGAGACCACATTAGAATCTCTACACAAATTCATGCATGTACAATTGAAATTGAGATTATTAGTTTTCAACCATAACGCTAAGCGGTGTAAAATAAATTGGAAATTAACTAACAGTTTAGAAGTTTATCTTGAAGTATTATATATATTATTCCTATGCAATGATCAGATTCCCCTGAACAAATACCATAGGCTGGCATAAAATTAAGTTGCATGTCATTGAAATCTCCCTTTGAGCAAAAACTTCCACTGAAACAAAACTTGATCAATGGTATATGGCATACACTATATTGAAGAGTAAGGAAACAAATCTGAAAACATTACCTTGTCATGAATCAAACCTCCAGACCCGACCATGTATTTTCCAGACTTTTCATGCAGTCACCTAGTGTCGGAATCATCATCATTAACAGTTAAGACCACCCCCTCAAGATCAGCTATGAGTTGGCCTAGGATGGCAAGCTGATCAGAATCTCGCGGTAGTTTTCTTATCCAACTAAGATTAGGAGTACCACGAGCATTACCAAGAACATCGGCAACTGTTATGCCTTGATCATGACTAATCTAACCAAGAACTAAATGGCAGTGATCAGACAAGCCTCTAGGGTATATATTTGGTTAAAGTCAATGAAGGGTACTGTAAAATACTAGAAGAAGAAGGTGCAAAATCTCGATCTATTCTGCTCATTGATCTGCCTCGAAACCAAGTATAATGATGCTTAGCAAGAGGATATTCAATCAGGTCATAATTTGAAAGAAATGACTTAAATATTGCCTTTGAGCCAGAAACATTCAAGTTCCCACTACTCCTTTCACTTGGGTGTAAATTCTCATTAAAATCGCCTGCTAGGAACATGGGCACTTCAAAGGATGATTTTAAGAGAGTGAGCTCATTCCATAAGGTTTGACGTTCTGAAACCGAAGTAGATGCATAGACTCCCACGATAACACAAGAGAACTTGGTTGAGGCATGCACACCAAACATATCAATCCACTATCCCCTATATTCTATGGAATCAACTTTGAAATTTTTGTCATTCCATTAAGCTAAAACACCACCGGATTTCCCAACAACATCAAGAATTGATCAAATGATCTCCATAAATATTTATGTTGAGCAAACCTGGAATTTCCATGCTTAATATCTGATTTCCTATTGATTCTGAAGAGATTTCCTCTTGATTTTCCATTGTTTCTTGAATGTTGCCAGTTTGAGATTGGAGTTTTACTGTCTTTTTTTCACTTCTTCTAAGTACCATGTGATGACTTTTACGGTCCATTAGTGCCTCTGTTGTGTCGAAATTCTGTGCTAAACAATTTTTTCCCTACACTGATAATGTTGCAGATATAGACACCAAGAATCAAAGAGGAACTTTCAGATTTTAGAGCTTTTCAATTCTGTTTATTGTGTGTTTCTATAATATGAAACCCAACAGTCAATTAACTGTGGATGCTGACAATTTGATAATTTCCTCTCAATTTGAGCATGAGTGCCAATAAAATTGTTTAGAAATCATTATATACTCTTATAAACTAAGTTAACTTTGCATTATAGCGTCAGTAATTAACATGAATTGCCTTTGAATCAATTTTTAATGTATCCTCTTTTTTTTGCCTCCCTTTTCTTCAAGCTATCGTATAACGTTTATGGTTGTTTTGAAACTCGAAAACCACAACAACTTGCTTTGTGCACATCTCTAGAAATGCAATGAAAATGTTATTTTCCTACAAATAGAAGATTAGTTTTAAGCACCACGAAATGGTTCCGGGTGGCTCATTCAATTTACATTTGCAGAGATCTATCGCTTCTCCTGTAGACAAGCGCAGAACGGCAGTAGAAAGAGGTATAAAAATAGGTGGTCCAATGCCTAGTCGAAATGGCAAATAGCTGCCAACCAGCGCCGCAGACAATTATCGGAAGCTAAAACATCACCATGTCGTCACCTGGCCCAACAAACGTTTAAAAAACCAGTTTCGGACAAGCTCTCCACATGTCGAACTCCCATTAACCATAACTCAAACAGATGCCCCAAACCGTGCATTAATACCTATGAATCCCAAACACCAAAACTCTTCCCCAAAGGTCCCATATATATCATTACAACCTTCTTGCATAAAAAGTTTACCCTTCACTTAATTTCTCATACCTTCCAAGAACCACAAACCCAAGCTCTCACACAACTACATGCCAATTATAAGCATAGAGAAAGAATAAAGAAAGTAGGTTTTAGAGAGAGAGAGAGAAAGGGAGTGATCAGTTTCTCAGAGGAAATTATTGAGGCAAAACGTAATCTCATCATGGAAGTAGAGAAGGGAACAAAGATGCGGTTTGAGGAGACGGAGCTAAGGCTAGGGTTACCAGGGAATGGTGGAGGGGGTACTGAAGGAGGGGAGTTCGCAAGGAAGAGAGGATTCTCTGAGACTGTGGACTTGAAGCTCAATTTTTATTCCAAGGAGGGGGGTATTGATCCAAATCATGAGAAGACTCAAAGGGAGAAGAACCTTCTGGCCACTGATCTAGCAAAACCTCCAGCTAAGTAAGTTGCATGTTTTTTTTTTGGTTATTTTCTTTTGTGATCTAATCTATTTTTTTCTTCTAACATTTCTGCGTTAATGTTAGCGCACAATTATAGCTGGTCCATGATAGATAAGCATATTTCACATATATGAGAGAGAGAGAGAGAGAGAGAGAGAGAGAGAGAGGAGTCACATGTATGTTTTTTTTTTTGTTTTTTTTAAATAATTTTCACTTTAAAATAAATTAAAATAATTTATTTTTGAATAATTTATTTATTTTTTATATTAATACATTAAAATTATTGAAAAAAAAAATAAAAATTAATTTACTATATTTTTAGGATAAATATAATTTTAAAATCACACTCAAATACTATTTTGCAAACTCAATGTCAAATAAACAGTAAGCCATGAAATACCATGTAAATATATATTAAAATAATTTTTTTATTTTTAATATTAATACTTTAAAATAATTAAAATATATATTAAAAAATTAATTTAAAATATTTCCGGGGCAAACACAATTTTAAAAACGTACCTAAACATGGTTGCAAATTCAATGCCAAGTGGACACTAACCCACGGAGTACAATGTAAATATATATATATATATTAAAAGAAGTATTGTGTAAACAGTGAAAATAGAGAAAAACTATATAAATAAATGAGTGAATAAATAAATAAAAGGTGCTCGGTGATTCTGAAAGACCCATAATTAAGACATATAATTCTAGATTTGTTGCGAGTGGAAAAGCTTAATTATTACTAACATTATTTCCTGTGTATTACGAGGTGCAGCTCAAGGAGAAGTGCTCGCAAAAATATTATATAATCATGAGTTCTTAAATTGCTTTTGCTAGATTGCTAAGGCAGTTCAAGTATATTTATCTGAAATATTTTTAATTACGATCGAGAACATTTTTTTGGAATTACTGAACATATATACAGGAGAAAGAAAGAAACAAAAAAGCAGCTGATGAACATATATATATATATATATATATATATATGTACACACACACACACCCATGATAAGTAAAAAGAAAGTGTCTGTATCGCAACTTTCCAAGGTACTGTGGCATGAATGGACGATCATTTTTGGAAGAGAACACAATTAGTTTTATTTTTAATATAATTAAAGGTTAATTTTATTAATTTTACCCGGCCCCATAAAGTATATGAGTTTATTATATTTTAAAAAGTTTATTCATTATCAATTATCTTCTTTGTTGGTTATTTTTTCATTTTACTTTATGTAAAAAAAAAAAAAATCTTATTGATAAATAGATAAAATATTCAGAGGGTTATTGATAGATAACAAACTTTGAGTAATTAATATATACTTTAGAAGGGCAAAATGAGATTAATCCTTAATTATAAATAGTTAATTTAAGGTGTTATTTTTTACATTTTTTAAATTAATCATGTTTATTCATCTTGGATTTGATATGATAGTTTAATTTGAATCCAAAAGTAAGAGAAAACTAGCCATGTAGCTTGATCTCAATCGGAAAATAGTGATAATAATAACTGTGCCGGAAATAAGAAAATCATTGTCAGTATCTATAGAACTCCATGAATTCACTTGCATGAGGAAAATACAATTAACACCCAGCTCCTAGCATGAATCACACACTCCAATTTTTTCCCTAACTCGTGATTAGCACATAGATACCTTGTTCCAATATTTAATTTTTGGTTTAATGACCAGCTTGCTGCATCGTTCTTCATTTTCCATAGCCTCGATAATCCTCTAAACCCTTCTACTTATATCCTGTTGGTGATTTGAAACGAAGGTATATGCTTAATTAACTCATCATGACATGTACATCCAAACAAAATTTTAGGGCACAGGTTGTGGGTTGGCCTCCAGTCAGATCTTTCCGAAAGAACATGTTAGCTGTCCAAAAAAGCAGCACCGATCAGGAGAGTACTGACAAGGTTCCTGGGGGCAATGCAACCTTTGTGAAGGTTAGCATGGATGGCGCACCTTACCTCCGTAAAGTGGACCTGAAGATGTACAAGACCTACCACGAGCTCTCTGATGCCTTGGGCAAAATGTTCAGTTCCTTCACCATAGGTAACATCAAAATCTAACGTCTAGCAAATAGAAGCTGTGTCAATTTTTATATATGTAATAATCTGTTGCATAAATCGTTTTGCATTGAAGGCAACTGTGGATCCCATGGAATGAAAGATTTCCTGAATGAAAGCAAGCTCATAGATCTTCTTAATGGCACCGACTATGTTCCAACTTATGAAGATAAGGACGGTGACTGGATGCTCGTCGGTGATGTCCCATGGGAGTAAGTTCTTCATTGATCCCTCGACAAAACCTTAACGTTAAAAACTAAGAATTGTTTCTTAGAGAGTGTTCTATAAATCAATTGCAGCTGTACGTACTAAACCTCAGAAAAAACCATCCTGTTCTCATTAACTATATTTGTTAGAGCTAACATTTTGTTTACTTTATCTTAAATCCAGCATGTTTGTTGAATCATGCAAGCGGCTGCGAATAATGAAAGGAACGGAGGCGACTGGACTTGGTAATGAGTATACAGCATAAAAATAACACCAAACTGATTCCTTCTCGTTCACCTCCTAATACAAGTTTTGTTTTGCCTTTTCTCATTTCAGCACCAAGAGCCATGGAGAAATGCAAGAACAGAAGCTGCAAGTAGTGAGCACCACAGCCTGCTCCTTCGATCCCGAGGGTCGCATGCAGGGACCAAAAATTAAGATGGTAAAAGCGCGCTGGATGGATTGAGCAGGCTCTTCGTTGAGGGTGTTTCTGCATTAATATTAATTGTACGTGGTTTGTTATATAATGTTACTTTTGTGAGATGCTACTTGATCCTTAATATTTATCATGGACAAGAACGATAATAACCCTTAAATATGTTCCAAAAGACTCGGTCATATGTCTTGCTTGTTCAGTTGAATGGCTTGCTTAATTATTCATTATTATAGCCATGTTTTTTTTTTTTTTTTTGAAGTCATCGCGTGTTCAAATTCATTAGTTTATTACAAAATTCACAAGTCATACAAACGTATAAATGTTATTTTTAGTGTTAGAAGTAATTCTCAAGGGGCAGGAATAGGTGTGAGTGAAGGAAATGTTCCCATATTGAAGTTATTGTAGGAAGGGAACAAGAACATGTGCATGTTTATGGAGCATTTAACTATCCTTGTCCATTTGTACAAGTTTCTTGATTTATTATTTTGGGCTTCCATATAGTATGAAAGCAATCTCCTCTTCCAAGCTAACTACTAGCTAAGCATTACCGATCTTCAAATTACATGAGAGCTTGAAATATTTCATTTTATTCTAAAGTCCAACTCTTTTTCGGTAAATGAATCTCTTTATAAACAGGCTGAGAAAATGGACAATAACTAGCTAGAGCACGTATATTTTTTAGTAGAAATTGAGAGGTTAAGGTTCAACACTCTTTCCGAGAGGCTAACGCTGCACTGGTTGGCGAACTTTGATTTATCTCGCAGCCCACTTAACAGGGAAGAATATTGGATTGTTAATAGCCCTCTTTTGGATTTATATACTATTTTATATTATAATCTAACAAGTCTGTTATACCTCATTTAATTTCATTTAGCTCGAGCATTTAAACCTCGATTTGCAAAAAAAAAAAAAAAACCTAAGCTAGCTATAGCCAGTAACATAGTTGAGTACCCTACGTACGTGCTATGATGAGAATCAAAGAGGATTGGTGGAGGTAGAGGACACAAGTGGATCCCTTGAACATAAAAATTTATGAGAACATTTTAACCAGTCATGACTACGGTCCCAGCCCTATATATGTCGATTTCATCGACCATTGATTCGAATATTGTGATCGACATCATACACGGCCGATGCTTTCTGGCACTTGTAATATGATATTAGTAGTGCTCTTATTTTAGGAACAATGATGATTCGGAAATCAATTCCTTGATCTCTCTCTTCCTCTCATATGTGGGATCTGACAATTTTGCTGAAATCCACGCAGCTCCGTCGACAATGGCAATTTTAATTTCTTAACAACTCTTAAAAGATAATTCTCGAACCAGTGCAGTAGCTTTGCACAAAGCAGAGAACATATCGAGAATTATCCGAATCCTTAAAGCTAGCTGCTCGTTCAATGGAGAGATGAAGGAGAACAGTATGTTTTGCTGTAGGAATCAGCGTCTAACGTATCCCGAAATATCGACCTAACATTAAATTTTTTTTAATAATATCAATGATCTGATCCTTTTTGTAGAACCCAATAAGAAGATTGATACATCCGTACATCAATGAGAGATATTAGTTAGGAGCCTAATTTGGGATTTGGATGCATTTCAGGACAATATTGCTTCATCAATCATCAACATCACCCATGTTAGTTTCATATTGCTCAAGAGATTTAGGGTAGGGACGGTTTCGTGAATCTCTCCATGCACGAATATCTGTTTAGGTGGCAGTGAATTTGCAACTGAAGTTATGGAGATCACAAATGAGCGTTTTTTATTAGTGCAAAGCTAATTTAAAATTGTATAGAGAACACATGGATGGAATAGCAGCAGCAGCTTGTTCGGTATCGTTCTTGCTTTGAAAAAATTCATAACTTTTCAAAAAATATAGAAAATAATGGGAAAATGATAAGATTTAATATATGACTGGTCAAGTTTTAAATACAAATTTTAAGGGGGGAAATAGAAATCTGATTCATAGTAGTTTATTTTTTAAGGTTTAGGTATTAGATTATTATTCAAATTCTTGAGAGAGGTCATAAAGGGGTTTTTTAAAAAAAATAATAGATCACAAAATATCAAGAACTGAGTCTAGATTACATGGGCTTACGAGGACCTAGTCCATTCTAGTACCCATGGAGGTTGTATTAACTACGGGGTGTTGGTAATGAATTTTAACTTGTTTTTTTTTTATTAAAATTTAAATTTTATTTTATTTTATTTTATTTTATTTTAGTATTTTTTTTATAGTTTTGATGTATTATATTAAAAATAATTTTTAAAAAATATATATTATTTTGATGTTATTTTTAGTAAAAAAAAACATTCTAAAAAACAAGTTACAACACTTTCAACACCCTATTAATATCAAAACAACAGCTTCTAATTCTAGACCACTAGTCAAATGATCGGAGGTTGGCAGTGGCAATCTCAACTGGATCCCTAGACCTCCGCTAGATTTGAAATCCCAGTTTTACGGTGAAAATCCACCCACGGTGTTGACAGGTGAGAGAGATGTCGAGTAGCATGTTAAAGGTGGACGACTTGTCTAAAAGAGCGGAGATCATGAGAGGTGGGAAGAACAGCACGCTTAAGCATAAAGAGACTGCTAACACGTTCGCATTCAGGTTTCTACACGTACGCCTCGTTTTGCAAAGCGTTAGCATACTTGATAACACGTTCAAGTTTTTTCTTTTTACCATTTTTATTTTAGATGTCTTTACCCCCTTGAGAAAAGGTCAGCAAGGCATCGGCTAGAACAATACTCCACGACTGCTCATTCATTAAAATGAGGCAGGCAGCAAACTATCAGAATATCAAGGATTAATGAGTTGTAAAGAAACAAGGTAATGTTCTGATTTTTTTTTGAAAATTAGAGTTACGAAAAAACTGGAACTTATTCAAATGCAATACTTTTCTATTTAAAAAATTCAAAAATAATAATTTCTTTTTTTAAAATGAAGAAAATACATGAATGATACAATTTGTTTTATATATACGCATTTTTTAATAAGATAAGAAATCACATTCTTTTGTACTATAACATAATTAATTTTCATTATAAATCTAGAAAAAAGATTTTTTTAATTGATGATATAGTTTTTTCATGATAATTTTTAATTTGAATGAAACAAGTATTAAGATGATTCCATTGCAAACCCTTCTAGGGTGCAAGATTGATTTAATTCCAAATTTCTGAAGGTCATCATTAGAGCACAGAGGGACATTTTACAAGGCATCTCAAACAATCATGTCGACAGAAGCATCACCTACTATGACAGAATTTATTAATCATCTGTTCAACTAGCAAATAAAGAAAGCATCTAGGACAACAGAAAGTAGAGCTTAGACAAGAACAGTGGAAACATGATTTTTTATTAAATAAGGGAAAGGCTGAAAGAACTCTGAAGTCGTCATCAGTCTTTCCCGGTATTGAGTTTAATTTGAAACAATTGACTGATATCAAGGTAATGGCAATATACGAGGCAGATGGCCCTAACCATGATTCTGGACGACTGCAAACATTTTGCATGCACAGGGCACATGGCCAAATGAAATGGATAGCAATCGAGAGATTACATCATGCGTAAGGATTACACAATGTGTACAGTATGAAACATGTATGATGGGCATGTTGATCAGTCCACAAGCACCTTACATGGACGACTCCCAATTCTTCTCCGCTTCTTATCCTCATCACATGGCTGTAACGTAGAAGCAACATTAGCGTAAGAGCTTGCTAAACATTTTTTTCTCAAGAACCAAAAGAAATTTACAGTTCATACAACCACTTTTCCTATAATATAATCTAAGAAAAGCATAATGTTGATGCATAGTTGCATCATAATATGTAATGTTGATATACTACATAAAATGGTTTACAAGTTTGCTTGGACAGTTGAATGATATAGTTTTGATGAAACAAGGTCGCCAACCTACCTGCTGACTCAGGAATAGCGGGACCCTAACCCTCTTTGAGCCATCAGCCAAACGTTTATGGGGTGATTGGTTTTCCATTGCATCAAGATTGTTGCTGACCTGCAGACAGGCATGTCAACAATTATGAGAGAGTACGAACACAATAGCTGAAACTTAAATGATTCAACTAAAGCCCTGAAAGTTGTACGAAAATCAAACTATGATGTGACTCAATACTAAAGGTTTAACAAAAACATTGCTTTTCAAAAAATATCAAACATTCTCAATAGGAAATTGCCAACTGACTCCAATTGTATTCTGTGCAAGACACTGACACATCAGAAGCTTATCAAAAACATAGGAGGCTGTCAATGTTGATGGGTTCTAAAAATGACCAATGCAGTAAACTCAGCTCCGATAATAAAAGTAACATCAATAATCAGACAAATGGCATCATAGGTATGCATAACTCATGAGCTCTTTCCATGCCCGTGATGATACTGCAGGAATTATATCCAATTCCCAAAAGCTTTTTGTTATTATTAAAAGGATATTGAAAGTATTTTAGATGAAGTGGTAAAGGGACTGCCAGTAATATAGAATAGGACTTATTTGATAACCAACTGATTATTAACTATAATCAATTTATAGTTGGTTGCATGAGCTTTCTTGCTTGGTTTGCCAGATTGATTGCTATCAAACATCATAAACAGTTTGTACATAATCAATTATTTGGAGATTAAAAAACAACCAAGCCTTGTACAGTACAATAAGGAAAAAAAAGAAAGAAATCTGAACTCGAATAGAGTTAAGTATTCACCTGACTCTGAATAGCCCCAGTCAGCAATCTGTGACATCCTGATGCATGCACACTTTCTAAACTGGGGCACTGCAGGAGCACTCTCTCTGGGGATGCAAGTATAAAAAAAAAGTTAACTACACGTAGCTAACAGGAAAAATGCAGAATCAACACAGCTTAAACAAATTATCAGCTGAAGGGCACAAAATTCTAGACCTGGATGCAAGTTTTTACAGGAGTTCAGATTCAAATCGTTGAGTTCTGGGCAGTTTAAGTATAAAGCCTGCATTTAAACTCACATTTTGAGAACTGCAGGAGATAGAAAATCAATGCAACCATGCACTATTTTTCAGATACCAAAATCTTACATCTAAGCCAGAACAGCCCCATAGGCTGAGCTTTTTCAACCGGCTATGTTTAATGATAAGCTTCTGGTATATAAGGTGTAATTTATTTTTAAATGTCATCTGCAACTCAAAATCACCACTTTCATTGCAGGTTGGATTTTGAGAGCTCGGATCACATATTGTCATTCCACAGTCCATGAGTTCAAGAAGAGGCAATTGAGCTGTGGCAAATTGAATTCCACCTGAGAGGAGTAAAAAAAACAAGATAATTAATAAAAGTCTTTTGCAGGACCAAAGCATGTTGCAAATATAGATTCTAGGTTTCTTTTAGATGGAGAGATTTTAATGTAGATTACTTGAAGTGATGTTGGGACAGAGTGCAAGAAGAAGTCTCGAAAGTGTTCCAGGGAATACATTGCATATCATTCCAATGCCACTGTCACTGATACTAGACCTGAAAACAACTTGTAGTGTTAAAAATGCTATCTTGAAAATAAAATGATTTAAGGAATTCACCATTTTTAATAGGCATTTGTTCCAAAACATACCCACTCAGATCAAGCAATTCTAAATTTGAATAGCTTTGAGAAATGGCAGCAACAGATGCATCGGTAATTTCAGTTCCAAAAACAAGTGAAAGCATTCGCAACCCCCTAAAATCATGGAGCAACCAAACATTTATCACAAAAATGTTGTATTAGATATATGCAGGCATCCAATAAGATGAGCTTCACATGTAAAGAGTAAAGAAGTAGAAAACTCTATGAAGTTCATAGTGTTAACAACTATTATGAGCATTACATGGTGTTAAGATACTCTGTTGTGGAGAATATAAGCTGGTAATAGGATTGTTGGACAAACCTCAAGTTTGCAGCTGTGAGAGCAAGCACTGTGGCATGAGAAAGCCGAAATGATGCAACATGTATGTTTTGCAGCCGAGGACAACTCCTTCCCAAACCATCAACCATAGCAATAAGATCAGTACTCTCATTTTCTTGGCGAGAAAAATCTAGGGAAATCTCTTTCAAATTGGGACAGTTAAAGACCTACAAAGTAGAGCCACGGATATGTAAAAATTGATGCATCTTAAATGCCAACATATTTTCTTCCAACCAGCATATGAGCATGAAACAACAGAAGACCACCCTTAAATGCCCTTACGTGGTCTAAACAACAAAGAGATTCAAACTAGAAGACTGGTCACACCAAGTGAGATGAAACAAATAAAAATAATAATTACCATCTTAGATAGGCAATACAGATCTGAAAGCCAGAGTGTAGAAAGACTAGAGGAACAGAGGACGAATCCCCCCAGATTAGAACACCCTTCCATCTTAAGGCTTCTTAGGCAACGTTTATTAGCAACAAAACAACCCAGTTCATCACTGCATAGAAAAATCAGAAATTTGATCCAATTAGCAGTCATTTCTCAACAGTCTTTCATCACATAACATTTAATTGGGTGAGGAACAAGAAATTATACGATGCAGACCCTAGCCAGCAAATATGCTATTTGAAAAACTGGGAAACAGAACAAAGATACTGATTATATTCCTAAACAATCAGAGAAGTCTACTGGGAAGATGTTGCAAAGCATAAAGCTTATGCTTTGCAATCTGATTGTGCAAGGAAGACCTAAAAATGAAAAACAAAACCTTATAAGCCTATGATTGTCTACGCATCACTTTAATTTCTGCAGGCAGTAGCTCAATGCTTAATCACAGTCTATGACTAAGAAGACATACAAAGTAGTATGTACAAAATTGGACCTACTATCCCATTACAAGTAAAACTGTGATCAATATCACAAATCAGCCCCGAATCCATTACTCAATGCTTCATTTTTACATCATTGCCGCCGCCAGCAGGCAGTATATCAACATGGCTAGCATGAAATCATTTTCTGCCAGTTATCGGTTGGCTCACTATGAATACCCATCACTAAATAAATAAATCAAAAAGCGAATCAAAAGAAAAGTAAAAGACTCAGCCAAATAGAAAGAAAATGAAACCATGCACATCAGATCAACCAATAATGAGTAAAAGTAGGAAAGAACCCGTACCCTGTAATCCTATTGGCTAGAGTTTCGGATGTAGAAAACTCCATCACTTCCAAATTAGGGCAAGAAAACGCAATGCAAGCCAACATCGTCGCATCCAGATCACTGCAACAATCAACGATATAGAATCGATTTAACTACTCACAGCACCTGCAATTTCTTAAAATTTGGCCAGCTAAAATCGAAAATCACACTCGTTTAAACTTTTGTTCTTAAAAAACTCAAACAAGCAGTGCTTTGATTATATTAATTCATTGTTAATCATAGATTAACGGTTAATTATCATTTTAGCATTTCTCTTCATAAATCAAATGACAATTTAATTATATTTTTTTAATAATCCTTTCAAAACTTCATCGCATTTTGTTTAGATCATGTAAATTTAACCCGTTTTCGTTATTAAATCCCAAATGTCGATAATCCCCAACCGATCCACTTCATGAAACTGTAGATCTGAAGAAACAGAACCCTCTCGAAAACAAACCCTGACCTTTCCGATCTAAGACTGAGTCTACTGAGTCCAGTACACCTCCGCAACAAAGATCCAACAAACACAAGCTGAGTCCTAGGTGGAACCGTGAGTCTAAGCTCCTCCGCCGCCCTCCATAACCTCCTCGCTGTCTCTCTCCAGCCCTTACACACCCTAGCTGCCGCCAACAACCCCTCCGGCGGCAACCTCCTCAAAATCTCCCACATGCAGCTCACCGGCAACTTCCCGGAACCTGAATCAAACAGATCCAACTCCGATTCATCGATTTCAATATCCGATGATTCACACCGTAAGTCAGTGTCATCAAATGACAATGCTCTGCGGAGATTCGAGTGCTGCTGACGTGACGGCGGCGGTGGACGAGAAGTTGAGGTGGAGACTGAAACGGAGGAGTCAGTGGGAGTTTGCGTTGGTGTGGTGGTGGTGCTGAGAGGGAGATGGCAGACGTGGCCTTTTTTAGGGAGTCCGCAACGGCCGCAGCTGTAACTGCCGCGGTGTTTTTTGGCACGGTGGGGGGTATCCATGGAGGTAAAAGAGGCGATGGAGCCGCTGGGAGTGGCTGGGAGAATGTGTGGTTGGTTTTCGAAGTGCATTGTGCGAGTGAGAACGGGGAGAGGGATGTAGTGAGAGGCGGAGAAATAAAGATAAGAGAGGCGCGGGGTTGGGTAGCGAGAGAGAGGGTTGGTCAGAGAAGGGGCGGGAGATTTGTCATGGTTTCGCGCCTTGATATTTTTGTTTAAAGTATAAAATAATGGGTGGAGGAAGGTTTGGTGAGCGTAATGACGGTATTAGCCTTCGTGGGCGGGTGTAAAACGCGTCCGTTTTGTTTGTTTCCGGTTATGGTAGGTTATTTGTGGGAGATATTTTTTTTCTCCGTTTATGATTATGCTCTTTTTCGGCGGGTAAGGACTTTGGACATGCATGCCTTTTTTGATGCTTCTCCTCTGGTGGTTGTTTTATTGCATTGCCCTTGCATCATATCACCGGGATAGCAAGGGGTAGGGTTGTATGGATTTTCTATGCACACATCGCCCTCATTAAAAATAATAATAATAATAATAATAATAAACAGGGCTCATTTTTTAACTATAGATCAAGACAGAATGCATTATAGATGTGAAGAATGTAGAGATTATTTTGTCTCTCCGAAAAAAAAATCTTAGTTACATATTTTCATTAAGTTTAATTCGTCAGTTCTATGTTGACAGTAAACAACTCGTTATTTTCAAATTTTAACAACTCAAAACTACTTTTAAAAACAAAACTTATTTAATTAGTGTTTAAGATTTTTCAGAATTTTACTTTTTCAACCATATTAAAATGACTAAATTACTATAAATAAAATTTCTTTAACTAGCATCCATATGTTTTTTTATATTTTTATATTGATTTTTTTGTTACAATCAAGTTAATTAAATTACAATTTAATCATTTAATAAATATAAAAAATTATTTAAAAAAACTAGTTGGTAAGTTCATCGCAGACTCTAGATTATAGGGTGTGACTGCACTATTTAGGGAGCACATGAGGAGGCGTTTGATGGCCAAATAATAGTTTCCGCGGTAGCGTTTGATTCATATTGGTGGCCCTTTCATCCCTAAGCAACGCGTGTGGACAACAGGATCTAATTTAGCATAGATAGTCTTTTTTTTTTTTTTCTTCTCGGTTTTAGCGTCTAACTCTTTAAATCTTCAAAGCATCATTTCAATTGTGTTTTTTTTTCTTCCAAACATGGTCATTGTTCTTTTAATTATTAATTGTTTTATTTTAAACGATTCAAATAATTTTTTTAATTTCATCCTTTTTTTTCATATATTGGATTTTGTCCCCATTCTGTTGTTATATGTTTTGTTTGAATTGAACTTTAAAATTGATTTTTTTAGAATTTTATCATCATTTTTTCAATTAAATATGATCCTCATTCCTTTTTTTATTGTTTTTTACCTTGGTAGATTTTTATATTTATATTTTTTTTTATTCCATCCATTAACGTTGAATTAATTTGGAATGAGGCTTATTAATTGAACCCGGATTTAGGATTTTATGGGTTGCAAGTTTGAGATATTAACCTAAGTTTAGGAGATTCGTCCAGGTTGTTTTTTTATTTATTTGTTAAGCTCATTTTTTCTAGTCTCATCTTTTAGCATTTATTTCATTAGAGATTGGACTTTGTTTTTCTTTTTTTTTTTATATAGTATTTTTCACTAATTTAAAAAATGATGCGGATTATCTCGAATCTTTTTATTTTTTTTATTGAATTTAACTTTTTTAAACTGAATTTGTTTTTAAATTAAATTAAATTAATTTATTACATATATGTATGAGATGCTCATTTCACAATATTTTGCCTGGCTTGAATTTGATTCATTGCTCTTGTGGCACTTACGATCTCTTTCAGAGTCATCGTGTAGCCTTTTATAATGACGTTAGAATCATTTCGTTGATCTTTTTATAGTGATGTGATGGTGTCCACAGTGGAGTGATAGTGAGTCTCAAATGGATTTTTTTTCTTCTCCTCACGAGTGTGATATTAGCTACTAGTTTTTTATAGTTAATTATTGTTATTTTTTATTGTTTATTTTATTTACTATTAACACTTTTTTATCATGTTATTAGATCAACCAAGTTCATTCAAACTAGCCAAGTCAATGACCTAATTCTTAGATTTTTCTTTTTAATTTTTAAAATGTTGGAATTGCCTAGACATCATTTTTACGTTAGGAAAGATTTGATACAGTTTGCAGTGTAAAGCGGGCCATTTATTTATTACCTGTTTGATATTATGGTAGCTTTCATTTCTTAAAGTATTTTTTTTCAAAGTGCTTTTCACATAAGAAAAAAAAAAGCATCGAATCGATTTATTTTTATGTGCTTTTCTATGATTTAAATGTGTTGATGTCAAAATAGAAAAAAAATCTAAAAAAAAATAATTTTGATTCATTTTTAATTGTTAAACAAGGGATATACAATGAGAAAAGTGTGGAAGAAGTACATACTTGGCAACATTAATGCTCTAAGAAAAAGAGAGAGAGTTTAATATCACACGAGGAAAGTGAGAAGTCTTTTCTTTACACCTAAATTCTCGTACACGAGAAACTTAACCCTGATCGGAGTTAAAAACAAGACCAACAAAGATAAAAGTCCTTCCGGGTGACTTGCTTGAAATTGACTAGAAGTTCCCTGCAGAGACTAAGTGATGCGGGCAATAACTAAAGATAACAATTAAACAAATAGCATAATTTTTTATAGGTGAAAGGTGTTACAGATGTGAACCTTTAATTCAAAAGTTTATTCCATTTGAATAATAATAATGAAGTTTGCCTCATTTGGAGGTTTATAAAATCTTAAATAGGTTAAAAATCCTACATCAACTAGGAAATAAAAATAAAAATTTGAAATCACAAAGGAAAGAAACATAAAATTTGAAAATAATAATGGAAATCATAAAAATTTTCAAAACCAGGGGCCTCAACGAGAATTTTGACATCTAAAGATCCGATAGTCTGCATATCGATGCAGTGGCTACCATAGAAAAAATGGCCTCCATAAACTCATGTAAAAATTTGAGCATAATCTAATGGTTAGATCATAAATTATGGACCTTTTGAGCTATTATCCTAGTCTAACACGACCAAACCTCTTCTTAGGTTTATACATATCCCACTAGTCTATAAATGTGTATCTCAGACCATCCATATAATATATTTAAGGCAAATCCTCGTATAGTTATAACAAACTCATACTTAACTGCTTAGAGTCACTCGTTATCATAGGCTCGACCAAATCATTATCCCTGAGTTAAAGAGTACTCGTCTTTGAGTTTTGTTCCTCCTCTAAGTCAGAAGTCATGTGTTGGGTGTTGAAGCCATCAAAAGTCTTTGTATGACGAGGAAGACATCACTATCTTATGACGAGTATCAATTAGAGCTTTATACTTGGTATTGTTGTCGTTAATTATATGTTTGACCTATTAACGAATTCCATGCAAGTAATCTATCATACCAGTGGTTTGGATGCTCAATCGTCCAATACGAGGAATAAGAATTGGCTTTAATACTTTAGTAGGATTTTGTCCGTAGACAATCTCAAAGGGACTCGATTGGAT
>Ga0325405_1000473_pt1 | contig 38656 bp, 22 predicted proteins | sample PopdelMetagenome_21_FD_205663 | JGI IMG/M metagenome (GOLD analysis project Ga0325405, IMG submission 205663) | Populus deltoides microbial communities from Bellville, Georgia, United States - Xylem-Control-R2 | ecosystem: Host-associated > Plants > Phyllosphere > Stem > Wood/Secondary xylem... | reverse complement strand
TATCACAGAATCCCATGTCCCCCCCCCCCCCCCCACTAATATGAATGGTGCACTGTTTATTTTAAAAGAAGAAATATTATTTATGGCAAGTGCGAAGTAACAACTGCAATGAATTTCATGAATCTATTTCAGGGTTTTTATTTTAAAAACATTTTCATAATTAGATGCCTGGACAAAAACATTCTGACACATTCTTTTTGGTCATGGTTTGGATTTAATTATGTTAGTTTCTCAAAAATGAAACCCTGAACCCCATAACTGGTACTTTCTATTATAAATCCCATCTTTTGTGCATTGTTTTATGCTGGTTCATTCTTTGCGGGGCTGTGCTTGAAACTGGAGAATGGTTAATGACCTCAATCATCTACATTGCTTTGCATTTTTTATTATTTCATCTTCTGCACTACTGTTCCTCTTCAAATAGCTAGTCTAACGTAATATTCTCATTGACATTGTAGCTATGGTAACTTTAACATTGTGTTCTGAGGTCTCTCTTTCAGCATATTTTCTTTCTTTTGATTCCCTCTTCTTGATTGAACTTTTAACAGTTCCTGATGTGTATGAAATGAACATTGTTGTACTAGGTGCTGGATTTCTTCCTAGAAGACTAGGCTAAGAAAAGTTGATGTTTCATTCAAGCCAGTGGATGGTGATTGCATGAACAAGATTGTGAAGATTGTTTGCCCATCCATCAACGGTTTCTTTTACCCCTTTCCCTTCTGGTTGGTTGATTTTGTAAGCAATATCATGCATGAAAAGTCACCAATGCTGGCCAGATATTGGTAGTGAAATGTAGGTGTATAGAGCTTTTCTGTCTGATTTTTAGGTTCTGATTTATGTTTTCATTTATTCAAACTTAACAGCTAATGAATCAATCAACCTCAATTTATTTCCCTTTCTAATTCAAGCTTTCTTTTGTCTCTTTGTACAGCACATGTGTGAATTTCATTCATTAGTTGTCTTTAATCTGCAAAGCATGCTGGGAATGACCTCAGTAAACAATTTTTTTTTTTTGTTTCAGCACATTATTTCATTTACTACTGGGTAAGTTACTTGTGCATCCCAGAGGTCTTATGAACATTGAATTTTTGTCTGAATTCTTAAATAGCGCATATATAATAGTGCCTGGAGTTTTATGTCAAGGTAAAATTTTAGTCCCTCCATAGTTAATCTATTTTTTTATGTCAGGGGAACTTCTTAGGATTTCTGTTGCATCAGTATGGTGGAGAAAAACAAAGCAAAAGCCATTATGGAAGCACAACCTCTATAAAATAAGAAACAATTACAACACTCTATTAGCAAAATTAATTTCATTAGGAAGTTATCGAACACTATAAGAAAGATCATGCCATTTAATACAACTATCTCGAATGGTCTTCTCTTTTTGAGTTTTGGGACTAAGATTAGCTGTTGCTGATCTTCCTCAAACTTCTCATTAGAATCCGAGTCAATAATTGAATGGGCCATTACAACCTCATTCAAGGAGCCAATTCAAGTAGCCAACTGGGTAAGTTCCTTATAATGGCTACTTTTTTGCTCATTTGCCCAACATCTTTTTCATACCGAGCAGCATTGTTTATAAGGATATAGATAACAATTTATTTTTTTTTGATAAACCTCTATTTAATATCTCATTACATCCTCGCTAGAGTTAACTTGTTGCACTCTTGTTCTTTTATAGCTATAGCGAGTCCTAAATTGGAGTGCATAGCTACCTATGGTTTTTCTTGGGTTGTTAATAATTCTGGTTAAGTTAGCTAATGTTACCTCTTGTTTTGTTCTATAAAGTGCTTATGAAAATGTGCCTTTATTTCTTCATTTATTTCCTCTCAACTATTGATTGAATTGGGGAGCATTATAGAGAATGTTACCGCTTGTTTTGTTTTATAAAGTGCTTATGAAAATGTGCCTTTATTTCCTCTCAACTATTGATTGAATTGGGGAGCATTATAGAGAACAAGTGGAAGGTAGTTTTGGTTAATGAACAACCAAACAGCCTTACTTTTATGAAGGGATTACCAACACCACCACCACTCAAATATGTGAATTTAGCAATATGTTCCCTTGTTGACACTGGTATTTCCTAGAGAACTACTTAAAAATCAACAATTTTATTCTTTTATGAATTAGATAGAGTTGATCAACCATTCAAGGTTTGGACAATGCTATGTTGGTTGTGTTCTAGGTCTAATATCTAGCTATCATCTTGCTATATGCTATGTTGGTTGTGTTATGACTAGTTCAATCATATCGATCCTTTTCTTTGTTGTTGGTCAATAACAGGTCCTCGAGGCATAGGATTATTGATATTACCTTAATTGACCAAGAGTTATGATCAATCAAGAGAAAATGATCGGTTGTACCAGTTAGAGTTTGTGTAATCGATTAGAAGGTTTAGTCCTGTTATGAGCAAGAGCTTGTAATAAATTAAATTGATTAGTGTTATAAATTAGTTAGGATTTATATGGTTATCAACAAAAAGAGATAAGATAATGTTCAATTTGTATTAGGATTTATCATTTAATTTTCTTATTTGATATGAATAAAACTATATAGGATTGGATTTAAGTGTTTGCATAGAACTCTTAATTGTAACAGTATATATAGGTCATGCTAGCTATTAGGAAAAAGGGTTAACTTTATACATGCAATTTCAACACAATTTATCATTCTTTCTAGTTCTTATTACCTTTTTTTCACTAATTTCTTTCTTTTTTTATATTCCATCATGTTTATTTTCTTTCTTTTTTAAACACTTACTTTCTTCTATACGTGATGGATGAAACAAATACCTTTTTTAAGGTTTGAGGTTTGGTATCGCCATATTCTATTTGATTTTGCAAGGCTACTACCTGATTATGCTAATAATTAAATTTCTAGTTGTAGTTTCTCTTTGTTGGAAACAAGAAATGAAAACCAGGTAGCTTAATTAACCAAAAATTATCTTTCTAGGTCAACATATTAGCATGCCCAATGGGAAAGACTTAATATTTATTCCATTAACCAAAAAATATGCCACCAAATAAAAATACAATAAAATCATTATCATTGTTGTTACACTTGATGAACAATGAGTATAAGAGATATAGATGGGCTTGTTTCTTAACCGTGAGGAGCTTGATATTTCATCTCTATAACCATCTCTACATAACCTTATGGGTCAACTAGGGTTAGAAGTAGCATAATAGGGGTCTTTAACATCAAACTTATAGGTGTATTTGTATATCAAACATAATCACACATACACACACCTCTTATATGGACTAGATAGTGTTGTAATGTGCTCACAATTAGCTGTGACAAGTGTTAACCAGCCAATAACAATAGCTCTTAAAAGGGTTTTTTTCAATTAGCTTTTAAACCTTTTTAATGTTGATATGAGGGTCACTTAAATGGAGATGAAAAGCACAAAACACAGCTTACCATAACAATATCATGGTAGCTAATATGAACCATGCATGCCATATTTGATCAATTGAATAATGAACTATGGCAAAACAAGTATAGCGTTCCTAAAGCTTTATATATTTGGAGGCATATTCTAGAAAATTTTATAGCTATAATCATTGTAGTCATTATAGTAAGGGTTTTTGAAACTAATATTCTTCGTATAGTGGAATATATGTCAATGTATCAGACACAACAACAAACCTAGACATAATAGCCTCTAATACACTAATTCCCCTATAAATATATAGGCAACGACAAGCCAATTGTATGGCCCAACAACCCTATTATCATATACAACTTATTATTAGGTAGTTTAATGCTATATAAGTTATTTTACAATTCAAAAACTGAATCCCCTTTGTATAACAAGCAATTGTTATTCATCAGCAAGTATAGGGAAAGATATATGTGGTGGAACTAGCTTAACACACAAGAGAAGAGAGAAGGGGTTAGAAATTGGATGAATAGTAACACCTGTAACAATTACTTATATCCTAATTGGGTTAATAAGTTGCACCTAATTCCTAGAGGAATAAAGATTGCAAATTGGAAGCAATTATCTACGGGAGCCAATCAATCAACAAGGAAACACATCACCAAGTTCATAAGCTAATATGACAATGATGTAATGAATCCTTTCATAAAGCTAAGGTTGTTTAGTTCATCACTAATAAAAAGGGGGGGTTTCCATTGGTTCTCTACGCTCCCACCAAACTTCATCAATAATTAAAAAGAGGTAGAGACACTTAAACAAGCACTTATATAGAATAAAACTCAAAGTGATACTGATTAACTTAGCCAGGATTGTTCATGACCCAATGAGTCAATTAAAAGTTGTCTTTGGATTTAAGATGTTAAAAACTAAGTGCATTGCAGCTATTACAGAGCATAAGTGCATTAAACTTATTTTAGAAAGGATGTAGTGGAACATGAAGAAGTGGTTTATAGAATCTATATACTTAGATATTTATGCCTAACAGGTGATATTGTTTCTTAAAAAGTGATGTTGGTAAAATAAGAAAGAGGAATATATTTATTTGGCTATTCAGACAATGCCACGAGCATGCATTCCCTAATTGATTAAGAGTCAAATGAGAAGTTTGAGAACATTTAACAATTCACATTAATCATTGAAATAGAAGAATGAAGATCATTTTGAGATTGTGATATTAAAAAAGCCTAGAAAGGCTATTAAATCTAGTAGCATGGACATATAGGCTATCAAAGTGGTTGAAAAAAATGAATAATATTTTAACATAAAAAAGACCTTAGAAAAATTTTTAATCAATTGACACGCATGGGGAAAATTAAGCTCTTTAGCAATCATATCATCTTCGCTACTAACCAAATTAAGGGAAATAAGTATAAGTGGCATGGAACTAATAGTTGTGTCGTCTTCAAAAACTAGATTCAGAAGGCATTAAAAGCTAGATATATTTGTTTTCTAGACAAAAAGATGAAAGTGGATAACCATCCATTCCCCCAATACAACAACAATATTGGGAGAGCTATAAAAGTTATGGCTTAATCAACTATGAAAAAGGTTAGAATTGGTCACAGATACTAGTATTGAGAAAGGTATACAGATTATAAAAAAATAAAGAGGTGGTTTAAGAAATCTAGGATATGCCATATAATGAAGTAAATAAATGTCTTACCTACTATATAACTTTACCAAAAAGGAAAGACTTAGGGGACAAGGTGTAGCAAGCAGTGTCTTGGTGTCAGGTCAAAACATTTAGGCCTAAAAGACTAGCTAACAATGATTGGCATAGACACCAGCCACGATAGAAATCATCCAAACCCAATGATTAAAAGGATGATAATTTTATTATAAACAACCAATATCTTCTAGATTTAAAAAGGATATGCAAATAAAAATAGTTATCCAAAGCCTACATTAGAAGAATAGAATGCCTAAACACTTTAGTAAAGGGATATGGTGCATAGACATACACTTTGCTAAAGATCATGTTTTGAATGTTAAATAGATCAATAAAATAGTCAATAACAGATAACTTCAAGCACTATTCAAGCTACTAACAAGAGGCACCTAAGATCGATTAGTGTTAGATAAAATTTTTCATATCCTATATAGACAAACAATAGTACTAATCAGACGTTGATTTTTATAAAAGACAGAATCACACAAGATATAAAAACCTCAGAGAAAATAGTGAAAAAATACCATATTTTGACACCATCTTCATCTTAGGAGGTTGTAATATACCATGATGTATTAAGGAGATAGATTACTAAAAAAAAAATCTTCAGAAAAGTAGATAAGGTTATCATTAAGATAATGAAGAAGTTTGTGAAAAGTAATCATCCAAAAGTTAAAAAATATAAAGACTAAAACTAGTAAATATAAAGACTAAAACTAGTGCCAAAGTAAAACTAGAGATCGAATAACAATGATACAAAGTTATCCAATGTGTTAATCCAATGCATAAGAAGCTTGAAAAAAGAAACAAACATCTTAACATTGATCTAAGTCATCGTCTATAATATAATAGAATAAGAAGATAATATTAGCTCTTCAACAACAACAACAAGAGAATGTTGCTAAACAAGTTGTTCGAGAAAATATCTTATAAAAAAGAAAAGCAACTCAAATAGTGGTTGAGGACAACAAAAATATCCAGACCTGTGATAAATGCTTTCATCTAAATAAAAGACCTAGTAGGAAAAAAAATATATTATATATTGATGGCTTCTTAATTATTGGTATGGTTGATGAAGATATGAAAACTCTTCTTAATGATAATAGACAATAGAAAGAAAGAAAAGAAACTAAATTTCTCAGTTCTAATACAGTAACTAAAAAAATACAGTGCTTTAAAAGATAAGAGAGGAAATACATTTTGATGTAGAAGTAAGAAAACATGAGAAAATTAAATTCATAAACATAGTTTTCACTTTTCCATACTCATTTGAAGTCAAACATCGCCAACTACTTTATTTAGATAATGATTATGAAGATAATGTAGAAAAAAAATATAGATATCATTGAAATCAACTAATTAGAACCAATGATCGACTAACATTCAAGTCTCGCATTTCCTAAATCAATATTGTCTATAAGTTACCATTTGAAACCTTTGTACACTATAGTAAATTTCAACGATGTATCAATATAGAGGGTTTTAGTTGATAATGGTATATCACTCAATATTATATCTCTAACCTTGATCACCAAGATTGATCATAATAGAATTGACATAATCTTATTAGAAATGGTTTTATCATATTTTAGAGAAGGCATCAAAGACATTGTGAGTTGCTACAAATGAAAGAAAAGATGAGTTACAACGCCTCACTTAGATGAGATAGGTTACACGCTAACATATTTGTCGTCGTCTTTACATCAAGATTTGAATTTTTTTAGTTACTAGATGGATCAACTAAAATAGTTAAAATAGACAATAAATAATTTATGGTTAATTCAGTGATGGTAGATGCATGGTTATACATTGACAACATAGTCCTAGTTCAATTCATGGGCATGAATAATATAGGTCACTTTATTGAATTCTTAGTAAGTTAAAAGATAATACATACAGGAAAACTAACAGTAGATTTTGCTAGGCCAAATAACTTGTAACTAGAACGTAATGGCCAAAAATTCAAAGTACAAGACATTTAAGATTTTGGGAAATTAATTTGAGTCATGGATAGCCAGTTTTGAGCTAACATTTATTGCTTGACCTATATTTTGTCAATTATCAACAAAATACCTATAAATTTTAATTTTAGTGTTGAAAGATGCGTCTTGAGGTCTTGACCATAAAAAATGCTTTTCAATTTACATCTCAACAATTTCATTTCAATTGTGAGATACACAAAGATAAAATCACTAAAATTTATGAAGTGATCTCAAAACATGAAAATAGATTTATTGAAGAATTTCCATTGACTGATTTTGTAAAGTTCTTTATAGAAGATTATGTATGTCTTTTCATAGTCTTTGTAAGAACATGTATATTTAGGTCAACTGGGGGTAATATTGCTTAAAGAAGTTTATTGTGATGATAATAGTCAAGTAATGAAAAATCTCCGATAAGGATATTCCCACATGATGTGCATAACTTAAGAAGTTAAGGGGTAAGTTTGTTTAAAATAGTCTATGAAAGTAGATAATTTGATAAACTTCTTTATAAGTTGAGTATCGTTTCTCTATCAAGACAAGACGATGAGTAGGTAATGGCCCTACAAGACCACCTTTAGGAGGCAAGATTGGCTATATATATATATATTATTTTCTTTTCATTTTTACTTAGCATTTAGATTCCTTGACATTACCCTTTTACCTTTTACCCTAGTTAAGAATTTCATACTTTCCTTGTTTGCTATTTATTGATTGAAATGAATAATTAAATCAAAGGCACATGCATTTTGCAATCCTTTTAATTTAAATTCTTAATTAGTATTGATATATTTCAAAATTGTATTACATAATTTTAATTTTTTATTAGTAAAAGGTTTAGTAAAAAATAATACAGATGTAAATGCTATATAATTTAACTTTTATATACCATTACAATTTTTTTAATAATTACCTTTTTTAAAGAATTAGAATTCTTTTTTTTTTTACCTTGGTGTTAAAATTATGACTTAAGCTTACAACTAGTTGAAAAACAACAGGTAAAAATCTTGATTTAAAGTTTTCGTATAAAATTTTTTCTTACTTTCTTTTTCTCTTTAAAAATTATTGTTTTATTGAAATTTTATTTTTTCAATTTGATAAGGTAATTATTTTTGGCGTATCTTTTTAAGATTTAAAAAAGTCTATAATAAAATGGGTCTTGCATTAATGTCACCGAAAACAATGAACTTTTTAGTCATTCTCTTCTCTTAAAACGACAATGTTTAATGGGTATAAATTGTTAAAGTAATTCAGATCAAACATAAAAGGAGGCTAGAATTTTCAATAATCTGTTTATTATGAGTGTTTAAGTTAACCTAAATACAAAGAAATTATATATAGGTTAAACTGAAAATATTATTCTACCTTTAATAAATAAGACTAGATAAATATTATTTAACATCTCCCCTCAAACTCACAATGCGACAACTAAAAGCATCGAGAGTTTGCCAACTAGAAAACGAAAACGAGAGATGGAATGCGCAAGAAATCTGCAATCTGCAAGGAAGAAGGAACAAAAGGCAAAGTAATGGTGTCATGCTTGAGATGATGACGAATAAGATGACAATCGATCTCAAGTGCTTAGTTCGCTCATGAAAAACCAAGTTGTGAGCAATCTGAATAGAACTCTGGTTGTCATTATACATAGGAGTAGGATGAGAAAAGAAAACTCTCATATCAGCAAGTAACCAACGTAACCAAATAATCTCTTTGGTAGTAGATGTCATGGTAGAAGCTGAAGGAAAGTCAAAATTCCAGATTTTGTAGAAGCGGAAGACAAAATATCACTCAAAAAAAATATTGCAGAAACTGAACGCAAATACCAAATTGCAGAAGCTGAAGAGAAGATGAAATACCGAAACAATTGTAGAGACAAAACATAAATACCAAATTGCAGAAGCTGAAGGAAAGTCGAAATACCAGATTTTGCAGAAGCGAAAGATAAAATATCACTCCAAAAAACATTGCAGAAACTGAACACAAATACCAAATTACAGAAATTGAAGAGAAGATGAAATACCAAAACAATTATAGAGACAGAACAAAAATACCAAATTGCAAAAGCTGAAGGAATGTCGAAATACCAGATTTTGCAGAAGCGGAAGACAAAATATCACTCCATAAAACATTGCAGAAACTGAACGCAAATACCAAATTGTAGAAACAAAAGAGAAGACGAAATACCAAAATAATTGCAGAGACAGAATAGAAATACCAAATTGCAGAAGCTGAAGGAATGTCGAAATACCAAATTTTGCAGAAGTAAAAGACAAAATATTACTCCAAAAAAAATTACAGAAACTGAATGCAAATACTAAATTGCAGAGACTGAAGAAAAGGTGAAATACCAAAATAATTGTAGAGACAAAATAGAAATACCAAATTGCAGAAGCCGAAGAATCCAAAATAAAAGTTCAGATATTAATTCTTCAACCGCAAGCACAAAACTTGATCTTCATCCTCCATCTTTTAATAGGTCAAACAACCCATGTCTGATGTTTTGAAAAATAGATTTGAAGTTAAGCTTCAAAGGAATGCATTAAGTGTGCTGGAACATCCTACAGGGAATGAAGTGGATGATGATAAAGATTTTGATACCAACAGTGGCTCTGACATTGGTGAACATGATTTCTACAGGGGCAGTGAGTTCCATAAAATTAGCAAGACAAGGGTTCGACAAACCAGGTTTTGATACCATGTTAAAGTAATTCAGATCAAACATAAAAGAAGGCTAGAATTCTCAATAATTTGTTTATTATGAGTGCTTAAGTTAACCTAAATACAAAGAAATTATATATAGGTTAAACTGAAAATATTATTCTATCATTAATAAATAAGACTAGATAAATATTATTTAACATAAATATCCCTTGAACCATTCAAGCAAAGATTTAGAACCTTTTTTATTTTGTAAGAGTTTGGATGTATTTCAGAGTATTAATTACCCTGAGAAACAAGAGCAAACATAATTTGTTCTAGGAAGTTAAAGTTTTTTTAAGTTATTTATTGTTTTTCTCATAAAAATACTGATTTTATTATTAAAAAGTTTTTAAATCTTTTCGATTAAGGCTGTTTTATCCGGTCACAAACTAAATAACATATTACATGAACATTATGGGTTTTTGATGCATGATTACAATTGCACATGGCGAGAGGTACCTAGGATATATATTGTTAATTTTTAACATGTGATTAAAGCTTATGATTTAAGTGGTTGGAAAATAATATAATTTGATTGCTTTCAATTGATTAGCTCTGAAAAGTCCTGTACGCATGGCTAGTCTACGTATCAAAACCATACAACTTACCACGTCCATTTTACTAGTGTTTATAGAAGATAGATCGATAACAAGGTAGATTAACTAGACCGGTTAAGCACGGTGGGTTAACCAGGTAACCCGCCCTTGTGAGTTTTCCGGGCCTGCTAGTTAAGCAGAGTCGGGTTCGATTAGCCCGGAACACCCGGGCAAGCCGGTTAAAAACCGTGAAAAGAAAAGAAAACTCGCCGCCTGGTTGTTGAGTCAGGGAAAAAAAGAAAAAGACTGAAGTCGTCGAAAACGTAGCCGTTTTAGAGGAAGAAACAAAGAATACATAGCAGGAGAAGGAAGGGGTCTGCAAAGTGAAAAACAGACTACAATCCACCTTCACCTTAATAAGCTTTGTATGTGGTCTCTCTCTACACTTTGCAATAGTTAGCTGCTCCCCTCTGCTCCACCGCCACACTGCTTCTGTTACAAACGAACAAACTAAAAACTGTTTAATTCTTCCCTGTTTAGGTAGGCGCTCTTTCTTTTTCTTATACACGCATAAAACAGCTGTCTTTTTTCTGTTCAATTTCAATGGGGAATGAAAGATTAGTTGATATCACTGGGAATTACTATTGCTGTCGATAATTGGGTGTTTTTAATTTATTAAATTCGATTAATATTGAAAGATTAGATTTCTTTTCAGTTTCAATTTGGGTTCTTTTTAATTAGAAGTAATAGTAATAATCTCGAGCTCACTGATTTTTTTATTATGATGTATAAATTTGGGTTTGGATTAGCTTAGCCTCTTTTTAGAAAATGAATTGGTGGTTCAATCTACTGTTTTTGTTATGGATTTAGTTAAGTTTCGAGTCAGCATGTTAAAGCATAGGCCATCTTTGTTTATTTTTGTGCTTATGGTACTGCATCTAGGAATCTAGTCAATGTGCTATTGTGGATTGCATTGTTGAATGAAAATTGTAAATTCTATCCCGATATTAATGTGGTATGCATGCCAACACAGACCCTAGTTGGACTCTAATGGTTGTTCAGGCACCTCCAAAGCCAATTCTCAATAATTTTAATGACGACGACGATGACGACGGGCCCATAGTTTTCAAGAGAGGTGGTAACTCAACCTCTAAGCAAAATCAACCAAACCTTGAAGCAAAGAAACCATCTTCATCTTCTCAGAATTCCAATGGTCAAAGCTTGAATGCCCACAAAGGCAAATCACCCATTTCATCTTCCAATGCATCCCCTGTGAAATCTCCTATAGGGAGCCCTAAAGCATCAGCTTCATCTGCCAAGGCATCCCCAATGAAGCCACCAGTGACATATTCTAGAGTGCCAAGTTCTTCAATTGATCAGTCGAAGCAGGCATCTAAACAGGTTGTCTCAAATGCCGTTAAGGAGGAGACCAAACTGATTGTGGATGATGATGATTCTGAGGATGATAAGCCCTTGAGTTCTAGATTTAAGGGGAGCACTAACAATGCCAACAAAGGGGTTACTGTACCTGCTCGTGTCAAGGATGAACATTCAGATGATGATGAAGTCCCTTTATCCTCGAGGTTTGCAGCAAAGTCAAATGCAGGGTCATCAAGCTGTAAGACTATCAGTTCTAGTGAGAAGATATTGTTGGTTTCAAAAATTCAGCTAAATGGTTCTACTGCAAAGGACAAGCAACAAAAATCTTCTGCTGTGCCAACTAAGAGACCTATGGATAATAAGGTTCCTTCAAACCAGTCTTTTGCTAAAAAACCAAAACTTTCAGATGCGTCTACAACGAAGCAAGTTACTGTCAAGGCTGAGCTGAAGGCAGATGATGATGACCACCTTACAATTTCCCAGAGAATGAAGAAAGCAAGCTCCTCATCTAACAAATCATTGTCTGTGAAGCAAAAGGTAACAAAAGTTGTTTCTTTTTCATCCAAGAAGACGGCCAAGAATAACAAGAAACAAATGAAAAATTCAAAATATTCAAAGTCAACAAAAGTACAACCTGGCTCCAGTGATGGGCAGAAAAAATGGAAAACCTTGGTTCACAACGGTGTCATCTTCCCACCTCCATACAAGCCTCATGGGGTTAAGATGCTTTACAAGGGGAAACCAGTTGATTTGACTCCTGAACAGGAGGAGGTGTGTTTCAATTAGTTTATGGTGACTTACTATGTCATTTGTGTACATAAGTTAATTTCTATCGCTTGCTCCTAGTCTGTTTGAATTTCTGTACATTGGAAGGTTTCAAATTTCTCCCTATATGTTTGGTGCTAGCTGCATTTAAACTTCGATCTTTTAACCACAGGTTGCAACCATGTTTGCGGTGATGAAAGATACAGAATATGTTCAAAAAGCACAATTCCTTCAAAACTTTTGGAATGATTGGCGTCCATTACTTGGGAAGAATCATGTAATACAGAAGCTAGAGGCCTGTGATTTCAACCCAATATATGAATGGCATCAGAAAGAAAAGGAGAAGAAGAAACAAATGAGTACTGAAGTAAGTTGGTAGATGTATGGCCTTTTGTGTGATTGAGATGCAAAGCATTAGTATGTTGTGAAAGTGAGCAATTACCATCAATTGCACGTACCTTTGAACTTGAATGCCAACTCAAATGCTTGATATATGTTGTTGGAGTGTTGCTATTGTTGTGTAAAATTGTAGAAGTACACCCATTCCTTTGTTCTCTGCTGAAGAGCCTTATGGAATCTTTTCATCCTCTATCTGTAATGAAGCAGTAACCGTGGCAGTTTCAATTGCTTCATGGAAATAACCCGCACTAAAATATGCCATCCTGCATCTTATTGATCTCTAGTGTCTTTAGAGATTAATTTTGCATGTATGTAATCCCTCTTTAGACTTGAGAAAAAAAACGTAATCCCCCTTTCTAATGTATCATCATTTCAGTTTCACATGTGACCAAAGGTAGCTTTTCAGTGTAGAAGCCCAGTACTTCCGCCATATTCTTTGAGAATAAGTTTCACATATTGTCATTCTCTTTGATTATCAGTGTTGTCTGACCATGTAGGAGAAGAAGGCTGTGAGAGAAGAGAAATTGAAGCAAGAGGAGAAGTATATGTGGGCGATTGTTAATGGGGTTAAAGAGAAGGTAAGTATCTGTGGATCAAGTGCTTTTATTAGCATTATAAGGGAAATGCTATATCTAGTGAACATTTGTATGCAAAAGAGCGTGCGTGCTCTTGTGCACATGCGGGTTTCTGCTTCTATGGCATACATTCTAATCAATAATGGGTTCCTTATTGCTGATTTTATTATTTGAACTCTGTGCATTTTGTTTTCTTAATGGACTTCTCATCTCCTGCATTTTAACTGTGCCAATTCTGATGGTTATCTCAATCTCAGGTTGGGAATTTCAGAGTTGAACCACCTGGTCTATTTCGAGGACGGGGAGAGCATCCAAAGGTTCCAGTGACATCTTTCTAACCGTTAACTGAGATATAGAGCTTTCAGCTTTGACTAAATTTTATTTTGATGTTCATGATGGTGAATGACTAAATTTCCTCTACCTCATTTTTTCCCTTTGACTGACTGTTGGTATTTACCAGATGGGAAAGCTGAAAAGCCGTATTCGTCCCAGTGACATTACTATAAATATTGGAAAGGATGCCCCAATCCCAAAATGTCCTATTCCTGGTGAAAGGTTTGGGTTCATACAGTCTCTTTCAAATTGGGGAAATAGAAGGGAGACACCACTTTAGCTTCTGTTGATAACTAAGTATTGTTTGGATTTAGCTGAAAATTGTGAGAATTTGGGCTTGGCAGGTGGAAAGAAGTGAAGCATGATAACACTGTTACATGGTTGGCATTCTGGAATGATCCAATCAATCCAAAGGAATTCAAATATGTATTCTTGGCTGCCAGCAGTTCCTTGAAGGGGCAAAGTGACAAGGAGAAATATGAAAAAGCAAGGAAGTTGAAGGTATTGATCTATGAGCTTCTGGTTGTTGTAACCTGTCATATGATTGAGGAGCTTGCCTTTAGCTTCTGTATTTTGAGTGCAGGACTATATACACAACATCAGAACAGCTTACACAAAGGATTTTGCAAGTAAAGATATTACAAAGCGGCAAATAGCAGTGGCAACCTATCTTATTGATAAACTAGCTCTTAGGGCGGGTAATGAGAAGGTATAACAACTGGCTAAACAAGCTTCTTGACCCCTTGGCAGTTGATTTGGGCCTTTTAGATTGGATGTAGCACCTTTTATTTGGAGAATGTTTTATTGCCTTGTGATTGGAGTCTTCTTTCACAGATGAGGATATAATTATTGAAGACAAATAAGGCTTTTACTCACATAATGAACCTGGTGCTTTAAATTTACCAGTTAATCTGAGCCTTCGGGTATCAATATGGTTTGTAGAAAGCCAAATGATAAGAATGGATTCAGGCCTTAAATTAGTTTGATTTTGCTCATGTCACTTGCTCAGTTTATCAAGAATTGTATCCTTCAGATTTACATGCCACTTTTGCTTTTCAAAATGCCTCGAATCTTTCTTATCTTCCCCTTTCTCTGTGGAAACTCAATCTTGAATAAATTATATGCCTGTCTTTGGACAACAATTTAGGTTTATTTCTGTTAAGAGGTTTTCCAATGTGAAGTTGAATAAACAGCTATTTTTTTGGATTTTTGTGAACAGCACAATAATGGAAACATGTGATCAGATTGTAGAAATTTAAAATTGCATTTGATTCTGAAGAAATGTTACCAAAAGTCATACCTCTTCCTAGGATAATTGAAACTCATTGGATGTTTTTCATAGACCTAATTGCCAGAATAGTATATTCAGTATGTGTTCTATTTTACTTTTAGAACTTAGCAAGTGTTTCTGAGACATTTTGTTATGCTGGTTTGTGTTTGCTTGTTACCATGTTTCTTTAGCAGAATTGAGGATTTCCTGTGGCAATTAACTTTATAGATCTTATATACACTTCAAGTGAGAATGTTATCACATTTCCGTCATTCTGTAATTGGGAACCTGCAGGACGATGATGAAGCTGATACTGTTGGTTGCTGCACATTAAAAGTAGCAAATGTTGAGTGCATCCCTCCGAATAAGTTGAAGGTATGATGGTTTTTATATTTATTAACCATAGTTTTCAAGTGTAGTGTCTCTGTACTTGGTAGCTGCAGTAGTGGGCCTAATTTTGGAAGTGTACAAGCGAAACAACATACTTTGAGTTACCTAAATATGATTGGCTATATACATATAACAGTGAATTACTAGAATTAACACTTGCTTCTGCATGATTGTTCAGTTTGACTTCCTTGGTAAAGATTCAATTCGATATGAAAACACAGTCGAGGTTGAGCTTCCTGTGTACAAGGCAATTAGACAGTTTCAAGTTGGTGAGTAAATGGCTGTTAAGATTATGTTACTAAAGGTAATTATCTTATGTGAGGGCTGATGAACAATTTTTTCTTCTTCAGCAAAAAAGCCAACTGATGATCTTTTTGACTCTCTGGATACAAGTAAACTAAATGCTCACCTAAAAGAACTCATGCCTGGCCTTACAGCAAAAGTTTTTCGTACATACAATGCATCTATCACATTGGATGAAAAGGTAAGTTGCAAACTGGGGTCAATTACTACATTGAAGTTTTTCCTGTGGGCCACTTGGAAGTATGTGAATTTATATGCTCTGGGGTTATGTTTGGTCTGATAACAGTTATATGAGGAGACAGAAGATGGTGACGTTGCTGAAAAATTTGTCATTTATAACCAAGCAAACAAACAGGTGAAGCCAGTTTGTTGCAAGAAAATTTCACTGAATATTTGGTTGCAATATTTAGCTGCAGCTCTTGCACCTCTAATATTGGCTTCTTGTTCTTCTGCAGGTTGCAATCATTTGTAATCATCAACGTACTATTTCAAAATCTCATGATGCACAAATGTCAAGATTGACCGAGAAACTTGAGGAACTTAAGGTAATTAATTTTAGAACTCAACAAGAATTTCGGGCCCTCATTTTTGAGAAATTTGGGGAAAATCTGCCATGAGGACTTCCTGGCATAATGGAAACTTTGCCCATTTCTGGCTGCTTGTTTTGTGTATATTGCAAGCCAGCTATCTTCAGCGTATTGTTGCCCCTTTGCATATGGAAAATTTGCCCGTTCCTGGATGCTTGTGTTTGTGAAGTCCATGCTTTGAGCTGATTCATCATTCTGCTTGCAGGGCACACTGAAGGAGTTCAAAACTGATCTGGACAGGGCCAAAAAGGGGAAGCCCCCATTGAAGGATGCAGATGGAAAGCAAAAGAGGAACTTGACTCCTGAAGCGTAATACAACTTGTGCCCTTTTGCTCAAGTGTTATGTGCATGTTTTGATGGTTCATTTTGATTTGCTGAATTGATTTACAGCATAGAGAAGAAGATAGCAACAACCAATCAAAAGATTGAGAAAATGGAACTGTCCATGAAGACCAAAGAGGATCTGAAAACGGTAGCATTGGGCACGTCCAAAATTAATTACCTTGATCCTAGGATTACAGTTGCATGGTGCAAGCGGCATGAAGTTCCTATTGAGAAGGTGAACTGCTTCTAAAATTATTTTTGAGGAATTAGCTCAACTTATCCTTATTTTTTAAGTCAGACTCTGCGGTATCCTTACAAATCTAATTGCTTTCTATCTAGCATTATATTTTAGGCGGCCATTCTAATGGATATTTTTATGCAAACTGATGCAAATACCCTCATTTGAGAACTCGAACCCTATCTAATTTATTAAAAAAATAATTTGAAAAGGTACACCAAATTGTCATATTGTGAATTTCCTTTTAAATAAATTAGGTTAGATTTGAGTCTTGCTTGATGGTATGGTGTTTTTTTTTTTTTTTAGTTTAGATGAAAATACCTGATACAGGATAGAAATGGAGAGTGGCCCACTATTTAGTACAGATTGGAGACTATACAAAATACGAGGATAAATTGAGCTAATTGCTTTTTTAATGCAATAGTTTAATCAACAGTTATGCCTCTTAGTGCCCTCAATTTGGTACCGCAGCAGTGACTGTTGAAGTGAAGTTGTTTCTTACCATATGCCTTTGTTACAGATATTCAACAAGTCTCTCCTAGCGAAGTTTACTTGGGCAATGGACGTTGACCCCCAGTTCAGATTCTGATCGTGGTAAGTGATAATTGGTTATCCAAATCAATCTACCAAAAAAAAAAAAGAAAAGAAAACAAACACAGAGAGAGAGAGAGAGACCAACCCCTGTTCTTTTTTCTCCCTCGTTACAGTTTTTTCACATTTTTGTCCTATTATTCTAGCGAGAAGTCAATGTTGTATGTTCGTCTAATCTAATTCTAGGGCGAATTTGCCCTTTCTTCTTCTTCTTCTTCTTCTTCTTCATGCTGTTTAAACCATTTAATTGCAGCAAGAATTGTTTACTTCAGCCTTCAACATTTGGGTGCTAACAATATAAATTTAGAGTGTTTCAAATTGAGGTAAATTTTGTTGGTTTTCCTGTTTCATCTCTCTCTGTATCCTATGTTAAAATGATTCAAACGGGAAGGGTTGAAGAATATAAAACCAAAATCAGGCTTGTTAGAGGCCTCTTGCCATCCTTTACTGCATTAGTTTGATTTGCTTGTTGATGAAAAAGTCTGCCCTTCAAAGGATGTCTCCAGCACTTGGTTTTATATATGTAGCTTAAACAACTTGTATTTGCAGACGGCATAGAACAAAGATGCTGGGACGGCTGATGAGAACAATTTTTAACGTGTGATGAACTCAGGGGGTTATTGGTGTTCTTCACGTTGTGATCTTCTTGCGTGTGATGGAGTCCATGTAGAGCATCATTATACAATTTTGTCTTGAATCTTTATTGAAATCGGATACTTGAATACGCTAATAAGAAGAGATTGTTAGTTGATGTTTGATATGAAGTTCAAATAATTGGAATTAATTATTTTAAGATTTTTTTTTAATAAAAAAAAATGTAAACTATTTTAGGTGTATTTATAAATTGAAGAGTAAAACTTTAATGCTAATGGAAATACGGGATACTGGCTTTTTCTAATTTTTAAGGAAAAAATAAATTTATTAAGTACTAAATGGTTTAAAAAACATGGGGATTAAATGTTATAGTTGTTGAAACTATGGGGACTAGTTAAATTAGTTTTGCTAAAATATAGGGGCTAATTATAATTAACTTGCACCACAGGATATGGCCTGTTGTTTTTGTTTTTTTAAAGTGTTTTTAAAATAATTTTATTTTTATTTTATTTTTTTAAAATTAATATTTTTTTTATAGTTTTAGATTATTTTGATACGCTAGTATCAAAAATAATTTTAAAAAATAAAAAAATATATTATTTTGATACATTTCTAAATGATAAATACTTTAAAAAACAATCGTAATTACATTTTCAAACATGCTTAGATTATTTCCTACTTCTTGCTATGTAAATAAAAAAATTATTTTTTCAATATAAATTAGATCTACGATCAAGATAACATGAAAATATTGTTAAATAATTAGAAAAACATATTAATTTGGTTCGTCAATTATATGAACAGTTAACCAACCCGAAAAACTTAAGAAAACAACAAACAATTGAGAAATCCCAAAATTACTAGAGGAAAAGATTTTGTTGACATCAAAGTAGGAGGAGGATCTGCTATGATTACTTACAAGACATTATAATTAAAATTATAGTGCCTTTAAATTTATAAAAATACTGGGATATTGTGTACGATAGAGTAAGTATATAATAATATTAATAATTTACATAATTAATTAAATTATTGAGTAGCAATATAAATTATTATGATAAAATAAATAAAATTATTTAGTAGTTTATAAATTGAAGTTGAGTAATGATATGAATTGCCATGAAGCAATGATATGGGCCTGAATAACCCAAATCACGCAAAGTCTGATTAACTAAGAATTGGGCCAGGAGTAATGGGTGGATGCAGTAATTAGCATGATCGCCTAAAATCCAAATGCAGAGAGAAAGACAGAAAAGCTGGATCTCGCAAGCAACAGCGAAGCGAGAGCCTGAACAAGAAGCTTCACCATCAAATCCCCAAGTAAGATCCGATACCGACTTTCTTATTAAACAAGTATTTCATCGTGGGTCAGAAAGCTGTCTGATGGAGTTGTTTTGCAGGAAGAAATCTGGATATCGAATAAAGAGAGATGGGGTTTCTGGTAACGACACTGATTTTCGTAGTGGTCGGAATAATCGCTTCGCTTTGTACCAGAATCTGCTGCAACAGAGGACCCTCCACTAATTTGTATGCTTCCTTTTCTTTATCACTTCAATTTATTTATTTGTTTTTTTTTTCTTAAGAAAAAGCATGGGATGCGAGTGATTCAATTAAACTGCTGCTATTGTTCTTTTCAAAAAGAAGAACAAAGAAAAGTAGTTACTTGTAAGAGGTTGCCATATCCATTTAATTGAATTGTAAATGCATTTCCAAATGCAGACTGTTTTCATAGGTGGTTCTGTTGGAATTGATTTTCTGCAACTAATAATAATATTACGCAGGAGCTTTGTTCAGAATTTATTCTATTATATATATTTCTAGTATTTTTATATCAGGGGTTACTTAATGCTTGTGACTTTTTAGAATATTTCCTTCCTGGGGCTTAAACTGATATAAATAGACTGCTGTAATCTCGGTTTTCTTCTGCTTCCTTCTCCCCACACTATATTAAATAAGAAGCAATGATCTTCCTGTATCTGTTTTAGTCCTTTTGATGTTGCGAATCTGTAATTGCATGTGTCAGTAGCAGTGATTTTGATGAGCAAAATCACTGCTTCCTGTCCAGTTATGTTTTATTTGTTTCTTCAATTCGTGGTGAAAACCCACATTTGATTGTATCTACTTTCTGTTTTTTCACTTGTCTGTGTATATCCAGTTCATCCATCAAGACAACTCCTCTACTGCTTTACATTGCAAAAGTCAAACTTTTGGATAGAGGGAAACGTCTTTATAAAATCATAAACCATCTCTTTGTTTTTTATTGACTAAACGCAAGTGCTTGTAGTTTTATGCTACCCCCCTGCATAACATCACACCTTTATGCTGTACTGACCCTGTGCATGAAGAAACATTTTCCGGGAATGCTCATTCTTGTAGCCCCCAATTCAAGTTCTGCATCCGTGTTGAAGCATGCATGATACAATTGCTCAATAAGAGATTGCATTAAAGTACTATCCACTGCCCATGCATTTTAAGTATCATTATCTCATTCACTGTGAGTAATTTTAATGGTCAGACCTTTGTATTTGTCTGATCTCTTTAATTAGCAGATAAAGAAGGCTGCGTGTGCATTAAGTTAATCAGATTTAATTAAGTGAATACAACTTCTGTACGGTAGCCTCTTGTTCCTCTTCTTCTTATGCAATATGGCTAATCTTGGGTTTTTTCATTGCAGGCTCCACCTAACATTGGTTTTGACAGCAACAGTCTGCTGCTGGATGATGTAAGTTTGTATTTGCTTGTATTTTTTTTTCTTTCTACAACTGTTTTGATTTTCCATGTAGAAGGAATTTCATTTATGAGCTTCTGTGTCTTGGATATATGTGGTTAGTGTTCAAGCTGCATGCATGCATCCATAAATTTAGAAGACTGATGATTATACTAGAAAGGTAATTTGTCAGGATGTTGCAAAACCATGACCATTACACAATATTATCGAGTACAAGTCCTGTTTATGCCTTTTCTCGTAAACTTTCCTTCAGGTTGACTGCAGATTTGCCTGTGAATTTCATTCCTCGTCAGTAACTGCTCAGAAAATTATTCATTTTTTTTTTATCCATTATGTAGTTTAGGTTAAATTCAAACTGCTGGATGTACAAATTTGAGTTTCTTCTCTTTTCACATGTTTCCTTCTCGGATAGCTTAGAATGAGTTAGGAAAGCTCCATTTGCTAACTTTGAGGGTTCTGCTCCTTCACCAGTGTAGCAACAATCAGCCTGATGGTAATAGAACCACACATAGTGTTGGAGGAGGAACTGCTATCAGTGTCATGTTTTTTTTTTTTTTTTTTTTCCATTTTAGCATAAGGAAACATTCATTCTTTTTCTCAGTGATTTGAACAAAGACACCCTAGTGCCATGGCATGTTTGTAAAATGGCAAGAGTTATGACTTGCATGACCTTTGAGAGGCAGTCATGGATGAACAGGTTCATGTAGATTAATTGCACCTTCAAATCGTCCTTAAGTTTACCAAATTATATTTTTTACCCTTTTCTTTTTTTTTTTGTTGGTTCAATAATATTTTCACTCCCGTCCTTGATGAAGGCGTGATGTTCATGATTATGTTGGAGTAGCAAAAGCATCAATAATCTATTTTATTCAGATTTTGCATTCAACTGCTTGCAATGCACCTTTTTCTTTTCCTGGAGCATGGTTGGGAAACCTGTTCATTCTATTTTCTTTAAGGCTCTTATTTCTTTATTGAGAACTGCATGCAGTTGTTTCCTATCATGCCTGCTATAATTTTTTATTTGTTGTCTGCTAGGTGGGCAATTGTGTATTTAGCACAGATGAAACCTCTCATAGTTCCGATTTTAAGTGAAGGGGAGTGAAGATATCCCAAATGAGCACGCTGTACCTTTTTGGTAAACAAGCATTGGTTGGTAGAGAAATTATGATTTTATGCTTCAATAATCGTCATGTATCTTCTCGTTTTGGGTTTGTATAATTTTATCAGTGTGGGCTTTGATTATTTCTTTTCCTTTTCCTTTTATATATTTGCCGTGGTTCTCTTTAGCTGCTTCGCAATCTGATTTAATTTAGAACACTTTAGCAGCCTGTCTTTCAGACCTTGCCTACAAATATGTAATTTGAATGAAATAATTGCTGCAAAAGAATATAATTGATGAAGATATTTCACCTTTGTACCTTTCAGCTGTCTTGTGTGCCAGCTTTAGAGAAGAGATTTCAGTTCTTTCCGAACATAATATTTCAAACATGCTGAGACATTGGCTGAGCAGCTTCAAGTATATTTGGCACACAAGGGTTTCTGCATCTGATAATGAAGCCTATCAACCTTTTGGTTTAAGCATATGATATAGTATCATGTGTTTCTGGGTCATTATGATTAAGAAATCGCCACCCAGCAAGATTGTTACTTGTGGCTCACAGCTTGCGGTAAAACATATCGTGCATGTAGTGTTATGTGGTTAAGCACAGCAAGCAAAACCGTAAAAGAACTGTTTTTAATGTTATGATTGTTTTTGTGTTTTAAAAATATCTTAAAAAAAATTAAAATTTTTTATTTTTACTTTAAATTAATTTTTTTTATGTTTTTAGATTTTTAAAAATAAAAAAAATATTTTTTAAAATATTTATGAGTAAAAAGCATTTTAAAAAATAACCACAATTATATTTTTAAGTATACTCTAAAATGATTCTTTACATTTTTATCATCAATAGGTTGTCAATATCATAAATGTAGGGTTTCAGTACACAAACTCAATTCCCTTCGTTATAGATTGAAATATGAAATAGTAAAATGATAATATGTTAATCCAAAAGAAAATCATTGAATTGGCTATTAGAAACTGTACAATTTTTTCACTAGATCCTTTAGTCATTACTAAATTATTTTAAAACAATTTGGTTTTTTTATATTTTTAAAATACAGTGAAATAACTAAATTGTACTTTTTTGAACTAGTATCAAGGGTTTTTTTTTTTTTACTTTTTTTAGGCACAATAAAATGACTTAGAAGCATAAATTATTTAATTAGTTTCCACGGGTGTTTTTGTATTTTTCACTCTTATTTTTTAGTTACAATTAATTTGACTAAAATGTAATTTGATATTTTAATGAATATAAAATAAAATTTAAAAATAAAATAGGCTAGCATGTGCAAGTGGGTGGGCAATACTAGCGCTTTTTAGGCAGAGCGTAAGGCGTCTCTTGATGAGCAAACACTGTTTTCCACGATGGTGTTGGGATTTTCTTGGTGGCCCCACCATCACTAGATAGCGCGTGTGGCTTATTGGCCTCAAGTTTGGCGTTAAAAACCTTTTCTTTTTTCCCCTTCTTTTCCCTCTCCTTCTTGATTTTCATGTTTGACCCTTTAAATTTTCAAAATAACCCTTTAATTTGTTTTTTATTTATATTTGATCCATGTTATTTTAATTACTATATATTTTATTTGAAATAATTTATAAAATTAAATATTTTTTTTCAATTTCATCACCGTTCCATTTTTTTATTTATCAGATTCAGTCCTTATTTTTTTATTGCTATTTGTTTTATTTGAGATAATTTTTTAAATATAGTTTTTTTTATGATTTCATCCTCCTTTAGTTTTTTTTCCTATCAGATTTGATTTTTATTTTTTTATTACTATTTTATTTACTTTCTTAATTTTTTTTTAATTAATTGGGAATTGAATTTTTTAATTGAGCCCGTGTCTAGTATTTTATGGTTTGCGAGTTTGGAAGATTAACCTAGATTTAGGAGATTCATCAAGGTTTACTTTGTTTTTTTCTCTTTTTTCTAAGCTTACATTTTTTATGTTTCATCCTTCAGTATTTATTTAATTGAAGATTGGGCTCCATTATTTCTTTTATTTGCTTTCTATAAGATTTTTCACTAAATTTGAAAATGACCCGAGTTATCACTATTTTTTTTATTTGTTATTCTTCGTTAAATTAAGCTTTTCTTAAAGAAATTATGTTTTTGAATTAAATTAAATTTATTGATTAAATTTATCATGAGTATGAAATTGACAACTTATTTTTTATAATTAATTATTTTTATTTTCTTTTGTTCGCTTTATTTATTGTCGATGTTTTTTTCTTAACTATATTGTTAGATTAATTGAGCTTATTGAACTTATTCAAATCAATGATCTAGATCTCAAATGAAAATACAGTTTGAAACATGAAAAAAAAAGTACTAATGGTTTCCACCCAAAAATATTGATGTGGACCATACTTATTAAGCATAGTTCTCTAATTTTATAAGGTAATCTATTTTTCCTCCCAACAATTTCATTTGGTTGTAAAGTTCTTGGTATAGAAAACTCATGATTAAAACTATTTTCTATACAAAAATTATCAAAAGTAGTGCTATCAAAATTGTCATTATAGTCATTTTTAATTTTTAAAATAGCAAAAGCTTGAGAAAGTTTGAAATGTTTCATCCTTATACGCAATAAACAAAACCTATTTATATATAGATGAAGAGGTTAGTTACCCTCGTTGTATCAAATAGGTGTAGGTAAAGCAATTAAAGTGCAAGTTTTTTACACAATTGTTTTTAGCTTTAAATGAATATATTACGTACTTTATCAATTAGCAAATATCACATTCTTGTAAATGATGTTAGGAAAACTATCACCAAAAATTTCTTAGATAGCTTAGAAATCAACCCCACATTAGCATGACCTAGCTTCTATGCCAATACAAAAAGATTCAAGCAATGCACCGAAAAAACTTTTTTTTTCCAAGAAGTTCACTAATATCAATCATATAAGTGTTTCCAAATCTTTTTCTAATGAATATTTTTTTATCCAAATATGTATAACTAAGCAACACAATATATCAAAAACAATTCAATAATACTTAGTACACAATTGACTTACATTAGGTAGGTTGTATTCAAGACCATCAATACATAAAATATACCCAGTTATAAGGGGGTTGTCAATATTGTTAATACCTTTAACATTACCATTGGTATTGCCACTAAACATTATGTGTCTATTGTATTTGTTATTGAAGGACATGAATTTAAAATATATTCATTGTCTAGATACCTCTTATTATTCTTCCACTGCAAAAATAATTTAATTTCTTGATTTTGGTGTCCAAGTTTTATGGATTTAGTAAATATGCTTTTTCATAACTAAATCGTAATTTTTTTGTGTGTGCATTTGGATGCAACAAGTATTTTTTTCCATAACTACTACATAGTACCAAATAAGTAAGAAATCAGTGATCTACCAACAAAAAAAAAAGTGTTTATGATTTTATTGTTTTTTCATGGGATTATATTCAAGTAACTTTTCTAAAAAAATGTCCTATAAAGCAGTCTGATTATCTCTTCTTTTTATGAATTTAATTAAATTTGAATTCAAGTCATTAACTTAAGCTTTCAAGGATTCATTTTCTTTAGCCAATTTCTTATAAAGAACAAATAAACTAGACATGTTACTTGGCATGTTAAGTTATCTTTTAAAACAAATGTTTATTTTTAACAAGGATTTTTCTTTGGTAAAATCTCGAAATCTTATGAAATTATATCAAGGTTCTTTTGAAGACCTTTTTTTTTCTTGTATATTATTTTAAATATCATAAAATCTTTTGAAAATAGTACCTTCATGTCATTAGTGAAGCTATTTTCAATTAAGCACATCATCTATGAGGGGATAGCAAGGTTATAAAGAACCAAATGGGTTTGCCAGAATTATGGTGTTTGTGAGGGAAACCAAAATTATTATGGTAACAAAGTAGAATAGCTTGAAATATTAAATGTTAGATAAAAATATATGAGTTAAAAATGTTAATTTGATCAAAATATTAAGAAAAATAATGTGATATATACTTGGAAAAATATATTATTTATAATAGTAATTAAAATCTTTATATTACGATTTTTACATTATAGGTTCTTCACAAGCCATGCCGAAGTATTAGGTTTTAGTGTAGTAACTTTTGAATATGTAATTAAGTTTGAGTTTTTGTAACATGTATGTAACATAACTTTAACGTGGATGTTATAAGCTTTTAAATATGATAAGTATTTGTAGACAATATTGTGTAGGCTATGTTGACTAATATATATTAATGATGTGTTTTAAGTAGAAGAATTGTGTGTTTACTTGTAAATTTTACATATTTTTTTTATATTAAATACATGTTTAATGGATAATTCATGTTTTAAATTCCTTCACTTATTTTGTAATATGTTTGTTTGATATTAAGAAAGAATATTTATATATTGTTGGAACATTAAGAATGGAATTGGAATGAGATATAATCCAAGATGGTTGGATCAAAGGTAAAATTTGAGATTGAATGTGTGTTAGAGTAAATATCGATAACTTGGTATGCTTGAAAACAGGAAAAACTTTGTTGAATTTTCAGCAAGAACTTGCAAAAAAACAATTCCCTAGTTTATCTAATAATTGAGAATGTTCATGATATATATGATATTTAAATTTGATGATGTTACACCATGTGTTTTGAAGAAATCTATTGAAAGTCTCTTTGAATCTCTTAGCCCTAAGTCTTGTCACCAGACCAACTGAAACCTTTAATGGGTATCTTGGTGTTACTTGGATTGCATCATTCCCTCTCTTCTTGGAATTTCTCGGAATGATTCATCCTCGAATCATCACCTACTTCAAATAAAGAGAGATCAAAAGCATTGAATGTAGCATTAACATCATACTCACCTGGTAGATCCACTTTGCAAGCATTGTCATTAATTCTCTCTATAGTCTGAAAAAGATCATCTCTTCGAGGCATCAATTTTGATATCTTTTGTTCATGAAACATTTCCTTTTTATATGCACCCAAACTCAATCTTATATTTCAAACCTTACTAATTTGCGTCTTCTATTAGCCTTGAATGCATATTGCTCATTGTTTTTCTCTATCTATTGTCGTATCTTTGTATGTAAACTTTTCACCACTTATGTTTTTTTGTTACCATTAAGACTAATCCTTTCATATCATGTAAAGGAATCAAATCTAATAGTGTTAAATAATTAAAACAATAAACAATCTCAAATGATGAATAATCAATAGTAGAATGCACACTACGATAATATGTTAATTTAATAAATAGCAAACAATTTTTTCAATTTTTAAGATTATTTTAAATGATAGCTCTTAATAATTTAATTAAAATTCTGTTTACTATTTTAGTTTGACTATCTATAGAAAATAAAAGTTTAGTTTTTAACTTACACCACAAAACCTTCTAAAAATAGCTCAAGAATTTAAAATCTTGACTAGATACAATGCTCATTGCAACACTAAGTAACTGAACTATCTCCCTAAAAAATATATCTGTTATATTCATTGCATCATTGGTTTTATGGCAAGATATGAAATGCGTTATCCTAGAAAATTTATCTATAACAACAAATATGGAGTCTCTTCCTTTTCTTTACCTAGGTAAACCTAAAATAAAATCTATATAAATATCAACTCAAGGTTCATTAGGAATAGGTAAAGGTGCACCCATGACACATCAATTTATATATAGCTTGTTTACATGTTATACACCTATCACAAACTCTTTTCACATATCTTTTTATGTTAAGCCAATAAAAATTTTCATGTAAAAATTCTAATATCTTAGTAATTCCAAAGTGTCCCATTAATCTGCTACAATGAGCTTCCTTTACAAGCAATTCACGCATTGAGCAATTACGCATATAATCTTTTATCTTTAAATTAAAAATTCATCATGCCTAAAAAATTTATTAGTTGCCGCAAGTTTACATTGGAAATAAATTTTACCAAAACCATTATGATCAAAATATAATTATTTCACATACTCAAATCATAAAAGTCTAGTATTCAAAGTATTAAGAAGAACATATCTTCACAATAATGCATTTGCAACTATATTTTTCTTACCTTGAATTTGATGACATATAGAAATGTCTCAATAAATTCCACCCACTTGTAATGTCTATAATTCAACTTACCTTGATTTTTCAAGTGTCTCAAAGATTGGTGATCAGTATAAATCATAAACTCCTCAAGCTAAAGGTAATGTTGCCAAGTCTCCAAAGTCCTCACTAATTCATACAACTTTTTATTATATATATCACATAGTTTAGAGTTGCACCATTAAGCTTTACACTGAAATAGGCTATGGGTTTTTTATCCTACATTAAAACAACTTCAATACATATACCTGAAACATCACATTCAATCTCAAAAGGTTTTGTAAAGTTAGACAAAGTCAGTAATGGGGCCGAAATAAGATTTTTTTTAATAAATTAAAAGCTTACTCTTGTTCTATTTCTCATTTAAAACCTACTATTTTCTTTTTAATTTTAGTTAATGAAGCAGTTATTGCACTAAAATCTTTCACGAATCTTCTATATAAACTAGCCAATCCATAAAAACTTTTTACCTCATTTATCGTTTTATGTGTAGGCCGTTCTTTTAAAGCCTTAACCATAGCCTCTTTTATTTCAATACCTTTTTTACTAACAATATATTTAAAAAAACACAATCTTTTCTTAAAAAAAACAATATTTAGATTAGCATACAAACTTTTCTTTCTAAACTCATAAAGTACTTATCTTAAATGATCTATATGTTCATCTAATCATTTAATATAAATCAATATATCATTAAAATAAACAACTACGAACCTACCAATGAATTTATGCAATTTATAGTTTATCAATCTCATAAAAATAATAGGTGCATTAGTAAGTCTAAAAAGCATGACTAATCACTCATACAAACCATCTTTAAATTTAAAAGTAGTTTTTCATTCATCATCTTCTTTCATTCTAATCTAATGATGTCCACTTTTAAGATTAATTTTGGAAAACAAACAAGATCCATATAATTCATTAAGCATATCATTCAATATAGAGATGAGATATCTGTACTTTACAGTTATGTTATTGATTGCTTTACAATCAACACATATTCTCCGAGTATCATCTTTTTTAGGTAGTAAAAGTATGAGAACAACGCATGAACTCATACTCTCTCAAATGTACTCATTTGACATTAGCTCCTTCACTTGTCTTTGAAACTTCTTTGTTTCCTCATGATTACTTTTATAGGTTAGTATATTAGAAATAGCCAAACCTAATACTAGGTCAAACTGATGTTCTATTTCTCTTATAGGTGAAAATCCACTTGGAATTTCATCAAGAAAATACATATTCAAATTCCTGTAACAAAGAAACATAAACACTAGGAATACGAGAATCAAGTTTGTTAGTGTAAAGCATGTCTCCTAATATGAGAATAAAATCATAGACATGTTAGAAAAATAAGAGAAATACTGGTTGATATGGAAGAACTTGTTGGAGTTATAGTAGAAGAAGTGTTCGCTATAGTTGGCTCTCATGCCATGTGGAAAAATAGAGTTTAAGAAAAATATAAAGTAAACCTATGTTTCTGTACCTTTTATATTCGGCTCTATTTAAAGAGGTAAAATGCTGGTATCCTTAAAATTACAAAATACAAATATATATATATATATATAGCTGCATGAGATAATAGCTATCTATCTTTCAAGTATGTAAAAGAATATGCAATAAACTTGAATTCAAACACCTATCTCCTAACACGAGTAGAGATTGATAGCAATGGCATTTTTCTTTTCTATAGAGCTAATAGATGAAATTTTTGATTAGCAATATCATTTTAAGGATAACAATGGATACCTATAAATCATATTTCTACTATTTTGACACCCTATCTATTAATGAATAATATATATATAAAGTCTACATGAGTAGTCATTATAAATTTATAAATGTTTTTATAGAACTGAGTTTGATAATATTTATATTTTATTCATCACTCCTTTGGGTTGATTTCGAATCGATACCCATCAAGTTTAGATGAAACTAAATATTTGACTCGCAATTCACCACGAGTCAAATATATATTTTTTTAAAAAAATATATATATACAAACTTTTACGTGTTTTTGAACATAAAAAAAATCTCAAGCAAAATTTACAAAGTTCATGCATATATCCAATTAAATAAATTAAGAACTATTTATGAAAAAAAATATATCAAGCCCAATCCCCACCTAGCTAGGCTAAATAAGTCAAACCCATGATCTAAATCATGAACTTAATTGGGTTCAATAATTTTTTATATATATAATTTTGATCTAAAATAGACACTTATGAAATTAAGAACCATCAAAATATCAAAGTGATTGGGAAAAAAAAATCAAATTGAAACAAATTATATTGCCCAATTAATAATTAATCAATTATTAAGTGATGAAATTAAAAAAAAAATTAACAAATGCAATTGTAATTGATTAAAAAAAATGGTCTAGTCTTTCAGGTTAGAAAGGTCCAGAGCTCTTAAGCTTTTACAAAAAGACCTAGGAAAACAGGTCTGAAGCAACCCACGTGTTTGGGCGTTATTTGTTTTTTAATTTTTTAAGGGGTGGATGACAGATCATCCGCCCCTTAATGATTTGAAAAAAAAATAGAGGCGGCACATCACCTCTACTACTCAGATTCCAGTGACTTTAGTTGCTAGAAAATTAGGTTAATCTATTTTAGAGAAAGAATAACTTATTTCAAACTATATTTCGACCTGAAAAACCATAAAACACCCTAAATACCTTGTAAAATATATCTATAGTCTCTAACAGCCTAAAAATTATCTCCAAAACTCATAATCAACATGAAATCAAAATTCATCTCAAGTTTAAATCCACCAATTCAAGCAAGTTTATGGAAACCAAAATCCCTTGTTTTCATGGTCAAAATCGAGACTTTTTTTTTCTATCAACGAAATCCAAACATTCTCTTTCTCCTCTCTCAAATCATTAACCAATAAATTTTAAAAAAAAAACATAAAGTTTGAAATCAAAATTAAATTTCATAAATTATTAGGGACAAAAAAACTTATAATCTAAAAATTTAAAGGATTAAATTATACATTTAAACCTAATTTTAACAAAATCATATCTTTTTACTGTATTTTTTATTCTAATCCCTCATCTTTGAATATAGTTTTTCTTTAATAAATATGATTTAACTAACCATCAATTTAAAACCTATAAAAATACAATAAAAAAGGACTAAGAAAAACAAATCAGTGATTTGTTTGCTGGTGAAAAATATTTCCACAGCACCTTTTTGAGTATTACTTGATTAATTGTCATCCCTCCATTTCACAGTTCAAATCTCATGGTTTATCCATTCTAGTAGAGCATTCAATAGCCGGTCCTGCATTAGATGATGCTAAGCGTTGAGCAACCAGGCACTACAACAAAAAAATCGTTCCAAGATATGAGCATAAAGGATTGGAACAGCTTCAAGATGCCAGTTTAAGATACACAACTAAAAACAGTTTACTCTCCAGTTACTCAGTTTTCACATCTATTAGACTACAACAAGCTCCTAGAAGTAACAGCAATAATATATCAGGGATGTAAACCTACATGTCTCTTATTTTATCACGGTGAAGCAGTAGCGGTGTCAGTGCCAGAAACATGGGAGGCAGCATCATCTTTCGATATAGAAACATAGTTAACAGGACCAACAGGACCGGATAGCCTATTGTCCCTCCTTCCATCTTTAGTTGTAGACCTGCTCCCATTTTGATGAGCATTTAGAGATAGCCGCCTGCTGGGAGTTCCATTAGCGCCACCATTTGCACGGGAACCAACCACCTTCTTTGTGCTAACTTGTCGGGCAGGACTAGGTCTGGAACCAAAAATGGATTCTTGTTCTGTGCTTTGCTGCTCATGGAACTTCTTCTGATCCTGTCATATCAGTCTACTTTTAGCAAGGTAGAAGATTGAACAAAGCTCATTCTAGGCCAAAATAAAGCAACCACAATGTGGTTTAAATGCATGCATGCATGTGCTTGAACATGTAATAATCACTAAATTGGAACTCACCCTCATCCGTTGTTTCTCTTCTTCTCTTTCCTGCCTGAGCATGGCATATTCATCTAGCATGGCAAGGAGAGGAACACCATCATATGCGAACTGTATGCCTCGGTCTTCTTCCCAAGCCCGAGTTTTAGCAACCAAGGTGTCAACCAAGGCTACATGGCCAACAAAACCAATTAAATCTCTGGATGCAGATTCCAACACATCAACATAGAACAGTTCAAAAGGAGAAGAAAATGATGTTGATTGTGCCATCTCTGTGTTTCCCTGATTCTACGATACCTGGAATTTTGTTAACCAGAATCCGGGCTTTCTCTGCACGCTTGAGATTCAAATGTGCACCTCTGCTGGCATTGTACCTGTTTTCATCCTGTTTCAGCAACACAGTGCCGTTTAAGTTAAACCATAAACCATCAAATCAGTTGTGGTAAAAATAATTTCATCTGCTTTTAGAACATCTAGTTTGATCTATCAATATTTTCACTATATTTACTTCATCATTTACCATTCAGACTCCGAATTTTTCCAGTAATATAATGTCAATGAGACAGACATCCTGTTACTAGGCAAATGTGGAATACACAATTACATAACATAAAATCATCGGCAAGCAAGATCACTTGCATAAACCTATTATCTGCCAGAGAAAACCAGGAACAAAGATAATTACTAGGCAAATGCAATTACAGAATTAAATACACAAGAACATCAGCAAGCAAGATCACTCACTTAAACCTATTATCTGCTGAAGAAAAAAGGGTAAGAAAAAATAAACAAATATTTCCCAAATAAAAGGGGATCTATATATCGGCTCCTGATGCAGGAATTTCCAGGAGCAGAGAGATCTCTAGGAAAAGGGCATTGAAATTATCAAAACAGCAGATTGAAACTATACATACATAGGAGCGAGGGAGAGAGATAATAGTACCCGATTATAATCTTCTAGCCAACTCTCTTCCTCGCATGCTGACATCCATTTCTCAACCTTATCCAAAATTTCTTTTCTGCTTAGAGCTTCTTCTTTGGCTCTTGATATCTGATTGTCCATGTCAGCCAGTAATTCAGCAGGCTCAACATTTCCAGAATCAATTAGTGCCATAATTTTTTCTCGAGCAACATCCGGGGCTATCTCTACATGAGCACGGGCATATATCTCTTCAAGCTCTGCTTGCTTTTTAAAGGCAATTTCTTTCATCCTGCTGGCTTTTAGCAGATCAAGCCTTTCAACCTCAACCTCAGCCTTAAAACCAAATAATAGTAAAATCAGCATACAGCTTTCACAGTTCTCACCACAAAAAGTATATAGCTTTCACAGCTTATTTAAACTTGTAGGTATATTTACTTGCAAAATCCAAATACCTGCTCAATTAGATCCAGGGCCAGAGCTTTGGGAACAGTCACTTCATCAACTGAAGCCAACATGTTACGGGTAACATGGTCAAACAATTTCCTTTCTTCCATGGGAGTATCCATCAGATTCCACAGGTCCATGAGCTGATTTGCCAGCTCTTGAAGCTGTAGTGGGAGGATACAAATTAAAGATATTTTGAATCTCAACAGAAGGATTTGGTTCAATTCAAGCACACACAGAAAAACATCCAACATTGCACTATATTTTACAACAGAAACCTTACAGTTTGTCCCCTTTGGATGTGATACAAACTATACTGGTGCTGTGTGTGTGTGTGTGAGAGTCTAAAGTACAAATCAACAGGAAACAATGCTTGTTTTATATGTTTTTCTTGTTGGAAGATATGTATCTGAATTACAAGATAAACTTATTTAACAACAGAAAAACAAGCCTTGTGGAAAGAGGATCCTGATAAAACATAACTGATCTTTTTTCTGTTTAAAGTTGAGCAAATTCCTGTTCCATTTTTCATCACAGAACATACTTTTATGCTATGGATTGATCTAGAGGATAGAGGATCAGTATTTGGTAAAAGCCTTCAATTAGCACAAAAGTCTTAGTTTTTTTCTGGAAACGTAACAAGGAAAACGTACTCTTCTTTCCATAGCAGCCAATACTGAAATGCAAAGGACTTGCCTTATGAAGCCTCTGCTTCTTTTCTTCTTTTAATGCTAAGACTGTCTTAGCCAGCCTTGCTAATGTATCATTGCTAATGCTTTGCATGCCAGTCGAGTCATTTAAGCTTGGATGAACATCAGTTACAGTACTGAAAAAGTCCATCCCGAGGACAGCACAGAGATCATGCACACTGCTCACAAATTCAAGGACCTTGTGCAGCCTATCACTCTACAATGTAAAATAAACAGTTAGCGATTAACATATCTAGAAAGCTAGAAATTATCTGATGCACCGTTACCAAGATGAAGAGATTTACCTTTTCCTTTTGAAGCTCTTGAAGTTGGGCATGATATTCATCTAACTTCTTTAGGGATAAATCAGCATCATCAACTGTAGGATTGTCATTGATATTTAAGTTCCCAGCAATTTCACCACAGATTTTTTGAATCTGTGTCTGTACATCAGAAAACTCCTTTACTCTCTCTGCTTTTTGTTCCCACAGCTGTTCGAGTATTGGTGCTATAGCTGCAAGTTGTTCCTTGATTGTTCCTGAAGCCTTCTCAGGCTGCAATTAAAACCAAGGGAAACAATGAGGAGTCCAGTTTTTTTCACTGTCAATTAACCAAAAAGAGTTTTGCATCGACACAACACCATAACACTTTTCACAGATGCTTAAGCAGGATATACAAGACTAAGTTGTGTAAACTACTCACCAATCCTGCAAAACATTTTTCTCCAAGGGCTGATAGAAGACGTGCAAGTTCAATTCTGGCATCTGATAAGGCCTCAAGAAGCTGGGCCCTTGACTTGGCAGCCTGCTCAACTTTCTTCTTATACACATCCAAGCACTCCTGTTCTATTTGAATAAGCATCTTATCTCGTTCCTCGTCACTTTCACCAACCTCATCCCAGATTTCCTACAGCACATCAGGGTTCAATAAGTTGTAATTTCTTCACGCCATACACATGAACAATCAATAAAATGAAATACCTGGAGCTTTTGCAGTAAAGTGCCACAAGTTGTTTCTCCAAGGAGAGGGTTTTGGGCATCTGTGACTGCCATTCACGTTACCTTGCAACCTAGCGTCAACCACATGAAGCATTCATTCAAAAGACATTCAGTAATCCTTGGACAGGACCATGATGCATCCTATATGCTTAGAGATGTAAACTAAAACCAAGAACGGAGAGTGAAGCAACATACCTTATTGACCAGCAAGAAAAGTACTTTCACCAGACAAGTAAAAATACACACCTGCAAGGACAAACAACTAATCAGGAGTAAGTATGGAAAATATATATATATATATACACACACACACGAGGGTAGTTGAGAGACATCAAACTGATTTAAAGTTACAAACTTTAGTTGCAAATGCATTGTGACACTAAATGGCATTCACTACAGAGCACAAAAAGCTAACTACATTGCTACAACATATGTAGTAGAACATATATAACCTTCGAGCTAAATACAATCTTAAAGTCTTTCCCTTCACCACTTTCTTAGGAAAACCAAATAGCATATACTCTACTGAAACTTAAAAATTAAGAAGCATTTTTTTTCTGTCTTGCTTGCCACATTCCAAGCAGCCAACCTATTGTATTAGAAGAAACTTAAATTTATACCATTTAACTCACTTGCATCTGCCTCGCATTTTCTCAGAAACCAAACAAAGCCATTCTACCTATTTTATTAAATGAAACTTAAATGTATACCATTTAACTCACTTGCATCTGCCTCGCATTTTCTCAGAAACCAAACAGAGCCTCATTTTAATGAACTAAGACCCACGCGATTAAACAACTTATTGAAACAAATCTAGATATCTCAACCTCCTCAATAATTGAGAAAAAAACAGAAAAATGAACAAGCTCTCAAGCTTAAAAATGGTTGATTTCAACAAAAATGCACCAACAGTTCTTAACTAAAAGAACCTACATTCACTAAATGAAGAGCAAGAACATGTTCAAATTCACTTAGATCTCTTGATAATCCAAGAAAACAAAGACAAACACGAGAAAAACAGCACAAAATAGCAACGCCTACCCAGATCGTTCTTCAAGGAAACTAGGGTTTTTGAAGAGGGTCTATTACTTCCGGATCTAAAGATCTTTCTTTTTCTTCGGTGAGTGTGTGTTTTGGTCACTCTTAGGAGTATGTTTTGGCTGTGTAGAGAAAGAGAGTGACGACTTCGAGTGAGTTGATGATAAAGTAAGGAGAAAAGAAGAAGCTAACAAAAAAAAAGGACACGTGAAATGGAGTGTGGGCCCGTTTAACATGTGCAGTAATAACAACTAGCAGAAGAACCCCGTTCCGTTATACAAGAGAGATTCCTTTTTAAAATATTTTTTATTTAAAATAATATTTTTAATATTTTTAAATTATTTTTTATATTAATACATTAAAATAATCTAAAAATATTAATTTAAAAAAAATAAAAATATTTTATTAAAAAAATTTTAAAACACAAAAATAAACCGGACCTTAAACATATCTTTTACTTATAAATCGCTTTAATAATTCAAAATTAAATCAAATCAAAATAAAAGTTTTACATCTTAATTTATTATTTTAGTATCATCAAAGTTGAAAATCAGTTTTATTTAGCTCCACTCTTTAAAAAAAATAAAAAATCAACAACCAAAATTGAAGTTTTTGATAGTTAAAATATAGTTATCCAAAAGCTTCGTTTTTTTTTTTGTTTTTTTAATTTCTCTCGAGTTTCTACATTATAAAAAACCAGTATGTAAAACAATAAAGTTTTATAACTAAATATAAACTTTACAAAAAAAACAGGACCAAAGTGTAGATAGATGTGTCGCATGAATTGCACCAATAAAAAAAAACAACCCATTTTTTTTATCAATTTATTCTTATAATTATTCTTCACTTAACCCTATAATTATATTTTGCAAAAATAATATTTTCATAATAAAACGTATGCGAGAGCATGCACAGCTAAGCAAATCCTAACATTACACAACTTGAAACGACAAAAATAAAAATACATAAAGTTGAACGATCGAAGCACAGTGTATGCACCGCACCGGAGGAGAGAAATCTCTACTTTAACAGCCTGTCATTTTCAGGGTTATTTACGAAGATGGACACTTCCAGATAGTTAGTACGAAACTACAAGTACTCCATCTTTAATTGTTAATAGTTATTAAAACAATTTAATATTTATTTGTACAAGTTCTTCCTCACTCTTTTGCCACTCTAAAATGACCTCTCTAAAAGAAGTTATATTTCTTTTAAATTAAAGCTTATAATATCAACTTTTGATTGGTTTTAGTCTTATTTATTGAATCTACATTGGTTTAGCGGGTTGATTCAGTGATTGAATTGATTTGGATAAAGTAAAAGACCTGTAAAAATAAAAAATAATCAAACCTGGTCTACTCACTTGGTAGATCCGTAACACGGGAGACCCAGCAAAACCCGATAGATATTTTTTTTTCAAATGTTTTTTGCTCCTAACCAGATATCATTTTTTATATATTTTTTAACTGGTTATTAATCCTTTTTAAAATTTACTATATAAATATTAGAAGAATATTTAATTTTTTTAATATGAAATTTGAAACCTTTTAGTATATATATTTTATGTTCACAAGAAAAAAATTTATATTTTTTCAATGCGAGATAAAAAATATTTTTGGTTTAAATACTTAAACTTAAAAGGATAATATAGTATTTTTTTAATGTTTCATGAAAAATATTTTAAAATAATCTTTTAAACTTTATTATTTATAACATTTATAGTCTATATCTAAATGAATTATTTCTTAATTTATTTTATATGAAATATTAAAACTTTAAAGTTTTTTATTTTATTTTTCCGGGTTAACCTGAGTCAACCCGTATAAACTAAGACCCGGCTCCTTGGCTGTGTCAACCACCGGGTCGGGTTTGATAACTATGGTTTTAGTGTTAAAAAAAATACTATAAGAAATTTTGATCGATTTTTATTTAAAAAAAAATATATCTTTTATTTTTCTCTTCATATAAAAAACATGGCATAAGGGGTCATCTTAATTATATAATTTTCCACACATGGCAAGGCAAATTGTGATTAGCCAATAAATGGATTCTCTTGTCACGTTCTATATTTATATGCCAATTTATTGGCCTTCATCGTAGATTTTCTAGCGAACTTGCAAGTGTTTTGCTATGACATAAAAAAATAAAAATAGTAAAAAACAAGAGTGTTTTTATTTCTCACTCCACAAAATGTGTTGGACCGAATTAACATAGTGCAAGAGTCTTTGCTTATTTCTTAACAATTAATAAATTTCATGACATATACTCTTAATGAAATAAATATTCTTAAAAAGTGTTTCATAGACATGATAGCGATATCATCAACATCAACTAATGATAATATCATTATAAAAATAAAATAATAATTTAAAAAAATTACATTTTGGAATTTACATGATATCAATTTATATAAATACAAAATCAAGAAATGATTAATAATAAGATGATTTTCATTGTATCCCTCTAAAATTTATTAATCCTATCAATTTCTTTTTTAAAAATTATTTTTTATCACTTATCTCTCTCATTAACAATTTAATTTTATATATACCAATACCTTTAAATGGTTCTATGCTAATTATTGTTTGTAAATTATTTATTTAAATTGCTGAAATTAATATTTAGGATTTAATGTAAGATTAACTTCAA
>Ga0325405_1000472_pt1 | contig 38670 bp, 22 predicted proteins | sample PopdelMetagenome_21_FD_205663 | JGI IMG/M metagenome (GOLD analysis project Ga0325405, IMG submission 205663) | Populus deltoides microbial communities from Bellville, Georgia, United States - Xylem-Control-R2 | ecosystem: Host-associated > Plants > Phyllosphere > Stem > Wood/Secondary xylem... | reverse complement strand
TGAGGAACATAAAACAAATGGTGTGAATTGCAAATTGTTAGGCACTGAGTGCAGGGGCAAGGGAGTATGGCATTTCTTTTGCATGTCCGAGGGAGGGCAGTGCTCTAGAGGTAGGTGATTGTGAAGTCCCAGTCTAGAGAGAGAGAGAGAGAAGGAGAGAGAGAGAAAGCTAGCATGGAAATAGAATATTCATTAAACCAGAAGTTTATTATATAAAGGTTGCTCTAATTCGGTTGAGGGCGTGAAAATCTAAGGGTGTTGGTGGGATTTGCGAATTAAGGAGAAAAAAACTTCAAGATCTCCAACTTCTCTCTCGTAACATTTTCATGAATTGTTTTATTTATTTATTATTATTAGAAGAGATATTCAACGGATCATAGATTAAATCACAAGTATAGCTTTCTTTCGATCCTTAGATCTCTACCTTTTTTTTTTTTTTAAAAAAACACGGATCCTATTTTTATTTATCAAAGAGAAGAGTGAAAGAAAATAAGATGTACTCTAATAACCTTTTATTATTTACTCTAATCAGCGACTTTTATTTTTATTTTTTAAAAATCGATATCATTTTAATTTTTTTTTTTCGTTCATGTCAACTCAAATCAATACCGGAGCTTTTCACATGTCAATTTTGAAATCGAATTGCATTTTATAATATATTACGAAATTTGGCACTAGTCCACTCTCTCTTCTATGTGGCTGCTCGCATCTATAGAAGAGTATATATTTGCTTTCACGAACTGTTCAGACAAATTATACCCAAGATGCTGATGTCTTGAATTTCAGAATCCATTTTCAATGGATTTCCAGCTATTGGTTTATACGATACGATCATCAAAGTTTGAACAACTTGCACTATAGATTTTTGTATTCTCATGCTTATCCACTCCAACAATGGATTAAACACTGAAAGGGATGTTCGATATTTATTGGATTCATGTCTGCAACAGATATTAATACAAAAAGAACCGAAAAAAAAAAGAAAAAGAAAAATAATTTACAAATTGGCAAGAGGCATGGTGAATGAACCACACAATAAAGTTGTTCTCGTTCTATCCAAAAGGGGTCCACCATCTAGCACTTTTTTGCCCTTTACCCTTTTCATAGACTATTTCGACCAATCCTATCGTTTCTCGAATCTCCTTTTTATTTCCGGTCTCTTTTAACCCTAAATGCCACACTCTTTATGTTCTGTCCTTCCTTCTCTTATTCCTGCTTCAAAGCACGTTTTTACTCACTTATTTGGCCAAAACAACCCCTTTTGGCATCTGGGTCGCTTTGATTTTAGTTCTTTTGGAGACATGGTCTATCTGGGTACTTGAGGTTCTGTTTTATTATTAAAATATTGAGTCGGTTTTGATAAATTTGGGATATTTTGGCCTAGTGGGTTTTGATTTTGGAGGTCTCGGTTAACTGATTGGTTTTTGAGAAGAGGAACTGATTTCAGAATCTGGATCTGCATAAATTTCAGTTTCTGAAGCGGGTTTTGGTTGAAGTCTGATTTTTTTTTTTTGATCTTGGAGTGGTGGGTTCATGGGTTATTTGGTGGGTTAATGGTGAAATTAAAAAATTTGATTAGGAGTTTGTGTGGAATTTGAGATAGAGAGAGACAAATTGAGAGATTTGGAGATGAAGAGAGGGAAAGACTATGATAAGATAATGGGGCCTATGTTTCCTAGGCTACATGTGAATGATACAGATAAAGGAGGGCCTAGAGCTCCCCCAAGGAACAAGATGGCTCTTTATGAGCAACTTAGTATTCCATCTCAAAGGTTTAATCCTGATGTTTTGTCTCGTAATTCGAGTAATACTAGCGACTTAGCTCCTACAGGATCCTCAAGCCAGGTACTTTCTGATGTATTTATATCTGTTGTTATTTATCTTTCGATATGGGTTTTTCCTCTCTATGCGACTTTTCTAGCAAGTGATGTTTATTAGAGTTGGTTCTGAGCAAGAGAAGTTCTGGTTTGGAATTAGATTTAGTAATGATCTAGAATGCTTCTGGTTCGTTAGAGTTGGTCTTTTGACTTGTTTTAATTTCATACCATGGCTGTTATATGGTTGTTGAGTTGTTTTTGGTTGTAAATTTTATAGTTTGAGGAACCCTTTACTTAAATTGGTCCTTTTCCGTGTCATGTATAAGGTGGTTTATTTGTGTACTGTCTTTCAGAATTTCTTCTCATTACTGCTTATTAGAAGAATAAAAGCATGATTTCTATGTGGAAAGCATGCACAAGTGGTTTAGCATTATTTTTCCGTAAGCTTGATGCTATGGTTGTTGACTATGGTGAAGGAGCCAACAAGCTATTTTCTGTTTAATGAGTAATATGACTAGGTTGAACATTATTGCCATAGAAGGTAATGAATGTGTTCCATATGGTGATGCTGCTAGTTGGTATTTATGATGTCTTAACTATGAGGCATTCTTATGCCATCAGCTCCTCGGAGAGATAATGATGGTGGTTGATACTGGGTCTTTATTGGGATGTTTAAGAGAAACTTTCACCTGAGAGAAACTATTTGTATTACATAATGGTTCCCTACAAGTTTCAAGCACTGGAAGGGGTTATGGTGGTCTGATATAAACTTTTATTCTTTGGATGCGTGCATGTGACTGCTTCTTGCTTTTGTTCTCTTTTAGTAGGGATAGTGGTTTTACCTTTTCTGATCGTCATGAGTAATTGATATGCAGGGCAGTGGCCTTGAAAGACATTTTCCTTACCCTCATTATGTCCCTTCTCCAACACCCACTGATGTGGCTGAGAAATACCATTCTCGCCAGCCTGATGGAAGAAATTTGAACACTCCAGTGGCACCACTGATGCAACGAAAGAAAGTAGGTGAAGAAGATGATTTTACAGTTCCTGTTTTTGTTCATTCCGGGAAGGGTCAAGGTCAGACTAAAATGCAGACTAGTGCTGCTCAGGAAAAACTCACTTCCCTCTGCCCTACTTATTCGGGTCATTCATCGAGAATCCAAAATGCTGGTGATAATGATCATATTGGCTCCACAGGTCTCAATCTGAGACCAGACACAAGTAACCAGAGTGAAGATAACCTAGAAGTGTGTGTCTCAAGTAGTGATCATATAGCAAGACATTCCACAAATTTGCGAACAAGAGAAAAGAATGACATTCCTGAAGAAGGCAATGCATCTCAAAATCAGCAATATCGAAATAACCTTGTGTCTAATTTTACCATATTACATGAAAATGATACTTGTTTGCAACAAGAGCCTTCAGCTAGGTTGCAACCAAATCACAGTGAACATGGTGACCATGTTCCTGAGTCGAGGAGGCAAAAGGAGAAAATAAACATTTTTCAGCCTGGAAATGACTCTCATTTGAGGAAGGATTGTAGTAGTCCCAATGAACCTGAAATTGACAGCGAATGTTTTGGAGACAAGACTTGTGGGTCACTGCAATTCAGAAATGGAGACAAAAGCAATGATGCCTCTGAGACCTCCATGGTGGATTCTGTATCAGTGTTGGATATTTCTCCAGATGATGTTGTGGGAATTATTGGTCAGAAACATTTCTGGAAAGCAAGAAGAGCAATTGCCAAGTAAGTCTTCTTGCTCACTTACTGCTACTCATGATTTTTTTGTCATGGAAAATTCATATTTTAGGTTGCACAGAAAGGTTTTTCTAAATGTGGTGATTGATAGCATATTCTTATTTAATGGATGAAATTATTACAGGTTTTGACTTCGTAAAATTTTTGCAGTGTCATATTTTTTTTTTTTAAATTAGAACATGTAAAAATCTCATCCTGTTGTCTGTGGCCTTGCATTCCCCTTTGAGTATGTCTCATTTCAAAGGGAAACACAAAAATATACTCTACAGACATAGCAGATTTATTTGGCTCAACTATAGATTTAGTGAGTTTGATTTTGATGCTTTGATCTTGATGCTCTTACATTTTTATTGTGTTCTCTTAATTTGAAACATGAGAGTATGTATATTCTTTCAGAATTTATGTTCATATTTTTTGTTCTAAAAATGGCTTTTTCTCAGAACAATAAAGTAATTTTGCTATAGTTCCAATGTTATTTGTGGCTGTATATTTGTAAAAATCGCCTCTGTTCTTGGATTAGGGCAGCCTGTAATTATAGTAGTTGATTTAAGTTTACTGTAGAATTTTGGGGTTTTCCTGATAGGATTGGAAAACATAAGGTGATGTTATTTTTCCATGGGGGAAGAGAATGATAAGTGGAATCCAGGAAGGTTCTACATTTTCTTGGTCTTGGGATTAGTTTTCTTCTTATTTAAAAAATGTAGATCTATTGTTGAAATACTACATGGAATACTAACTTTAGGAACATGGAATGATTCCTTGATTTTGAACTGAAGACTTGTAAACGTGGCTATGGGCAAGGGAGAACTCACTAGTGTGGAATCCCAGGATCTCTTCGAATCTAGCATGTTTATGTGTGCAAAGGCCCTCAATAGCATTTTAATGGCGGATCATCTGACAGCAGGGAGATGGACAATACTAATTTGAAGTACTTTGTCAATGTGCCCCCGAGACTGGATCATCTAAAAAATGCCCTTTTGCTTCTGCTTTTGGGTACATTCCTGTCTCGGTTTGGTGCAAGAAGGCAACCAGGGGTGGTGGATGATCCCAGATGATATTGCTGGGCGAGTCATGGAAGAGAGAAACTGGAGAATAACTGCCAGTGTGGGATTGTTGGTGGACTGGGTGGTGAATATAATTGTTTTGTGTTTGGTGTTTTAAGTTGGAAGATTTATGGGGCCAGAATTCCTTTTGTTTGTGCCAATCTTTTTCGTGATTTTCCTGATGTACAATTTGCACATGTACTCATTTTTTTTAACTAAACTGATTCTATATCTTTAAATTTAAAAGAGAGTTGTAAATTATGTAGACGATGTAAATGCGATGCTGGCTTGAGGTCCTGTCTATTTTTTGGACTGAATATGTTTTGAGTATGCAACTATGCTTAAGAATTTATTTACCAGAAAAATGAAGAGCTGAAAACATGTATTATTCTGAACCAAAATGTTAGTTCAGTGCGTGAAGCTTCAACATTTACATTTGGATGGCTCAGTGACTGTATTCTAGTTTTGAATTCTGTGTTGTTTCTTTCTCTTTCTCTTCCTCACCCCTCCCCTCCCCTTGTGTGTATATTTCTTTTCCCATGACATTATCTTCTTGTGTTCAGTAGAATAATATGCCATCGTGGTTGTATTTGTATACTAGTGCATAATGATATGATTTCTGCCAAGTGTTTGTAAGTATAGTTGTAGAAGGCTTCAAAGTTTTGGTGGCCTCAGGGAAATAGGCATCATGGTTTTTTAGACAAAAACTAACCACTCAACTAATAAATCAAACATCAGATTTTTCATTTCCTGCAGAAAATGGCCCGTGTGAACTTTTTAAAATTTTATTTGAACCAAGTGCTTGCCTGGTTTTAATTTCTGGTCTGCATTGAGGTCTTTAAAGAATAATGCTACGTTGTGCCTGGTTGTGAACAAATGTTGAGGCAAGATGATTCTGCTGTTCCTTCTATGTGCTTACCAGAACATGTTACAAACTCTTGTGGCTTTTTTGTCCCTGATCCAACTCCTGTTACTTTCTACAGTCAACAAAGAGTGTTTTCCGTACAAGTGTTCGAGTTGCATAGACTGATAAAGGTAAGGTGGTCCTTGTTAAGTAGCTTGTTCTAGCCCGGGAATGGGTTTCGTTGAATTTATGCTTGCTTGGAAAGACAGTGCCTTTAAAAATTCTCGTTCATACAGGTTCAGCAACTGATCGCAGGATCCCCACATCTCTTACTTGAGGAAGAGGTTCATCTGGCCAAGCCTCCTATGAAGGGCTCTTCTTGTAAGAACCTTCCATCAGAATGTGCTGTAACACCTCCAGTTCATGTTGCGAAGCACAAAGATAATTCAGAGAACCCAAACCATAAGATGGAATGTTTTGCAGAGAATGCAGTTGGGCAGACACCCTTAGCTTCTGTGAAAAATGGTCAGCCTCCAAATTTCAGGCCCCATGCAGGACCGACAACAGTTCCCATGGCTGCTGACACCAAAATGGCTCCTTGGTGTTTCCATCCTCCTCCTGGACTTCAATGGTTAGTTCCTGTAATGTCCCCCTCAGAAGGATTTGTATATAAGCCTTACACTGCCCCTGGATTCATGGGATCGGGTTGTGGAGGATGTGGACCTTTTGGGCCAATTCCCTTGACAGACAACTTTATGACTTCAGCTTATGCTGTTCCAACATCTCATTATCATCAAGGTATTGGGGTCTCACCAGGTGCTCCTCCAGTTGGTAATGCTTGCTTCGCCCCATATGGCATGCCAGGAATGAACCCAGCCATCTCAGGTTCTGCAGGGTCTGGTTCCTGTGGTCAAACTGCTCAGTTTCCAGGAGGCGTATTGAGCTCGAACATGCCACATCAAAGCTCATGTAATGAACGGACTCAAAAGAGTGAAGCTGTTTTAGAAGGTATGAAGCTTCGGGCATCTAAAAACACTTCGGTACAAGGAAGTACAGGTAGTAGTCCCAGTGGCAGAGTGCAAGGGGTTGGGACTGTTCAAGCCGCTGATGGAAGAGCTGCGCTCCCACCTTTCCCAGTGACTCCTCCTTGCCCTGAGGGAGCCCCTCAGCATCAAGAGACAGACCAGCTGTCGAGAGTGATCAAGGTTGTGCCTCACAATGGTAGATCTGCTACTGAATCAGCAGCTCGAATTTTCCAATCCATACAGGAAGGGAGAAAACAATACGACTCTCTTTAGCTTTTTTTTTTTTTTTAAATGTCTGACAACTGTTGGTAAACAACATGAGACACATCTGAGTTGCTAGTGGTTCTTGGTTATTTGCTCCTCGGTTTTTTTATTGGTATAATGTGTAATGTACTCTCCTCTTTTCAGACCTGATTGTAGGCTATTTGTATGTAGATAGTCTGTAAGAAAACAGCGATGTAACATGAATGTGGCGCTCTTCATGCTGTTGTATACTTGCTTGTACTGTGCTGAAATAATTTTACAGAGTTATCATGGATCTTAAAAAGGGAGGATACATTCAGCACTGACGACTTCCGATTCTCTCTCTCACTAAAAAAAAAAAATGTTGCATTTCTAAAATTTTCTTCTTTGAAGTTGTCTTCGCTGGTCAATTATCCAGTGCAGTGGAAGTCCTATCCTGTTTCAGAAACCAGGATTTGTAACATGATTTTGCGTCACTCGCGATTTCAAGTAGCTGCAAGAGCCAAGACTTGCATTTTCTCACTTTGAAGGAAACTGCCATGCCAAAATTTCACATGCAAATCTGGTGACATTCAATCCATACCACAAGTAATCTTCAAGTTTGAGCGTAATCAGAAAGAGTAAACCAACAATCATATTGTTGAGGTTTATATTCAAAATAAAGTTGATGACGGATCAAAGGACTGCTGGATGAATCTCCTAAACATCTTTTCCAAACCATATTTCAAAGAAAAACGTTTCAAGACACTTATTTTTTAGGTTTATATTAAAAAAACGTTTCAAGACATTTATTTTTTAGGTTTTCAATACTCTCATGGACAACGATAGCTTTGACCTGGCCCTCCGAAGAAAAATGTAGCTTCATCATTTGCATTCCCTGCTTTGTAATTAACTGCAGAGTAGCAATTATATTCGTCTTTCCAAACGGCAACAAAGGTAGGGTACTTGTATGACTTAGAATAATCCAGAACCCTTGGCTGTCCAATGAAACATGCAAAACCATACAATTCCTCCGCGTCATATCCACTTCCCATGGCTGTCTTTGTGTGGGGAGTTTTCCTGACATTAACACTATAAACTTGTCCTCCCCATTCAACAGATGTGGCACTGTGTTTTAGCGAAAAGAAGAGACTTCCAGGCCAGTATCCAACAGTAATGTTGTGAAATACCAGCCACCAATTGGTTGTGGTTGGATCCTATGTGGTTCCGCAGATGAAACTTATGTCAATTGCAACATCATTAGTAAATGTTTCAACGAAGATAGAAAAGAAAAGATTAATTCATTACCATGAAGATGTTGATTGGGAGAACATACTGTTGTTGAAATGAACTAGAACCGGGCTCAACAGCTCCACCAAGAGCAATTTCGGTGCTAGTTTGCACGAATCCATAACAAGTAAGGTCGAAGCAACCTGTTTTCTTGTATCCATCAACCTAACAGAAAATGAAAATGAAAGGGCATGAAAATTGTCAATAACTGACGTAGAAATATTGTTGTCTGAACATTCTTCCGCAAATATGTATTTTTCAGAAGAACTTACAGTCCAGTACACAAAAAATCTAGTCCGTGCATCACTATATTCTGCAGGGTGTACCTGGAAAGAAATTAGTAACATGGAGAGCAGAATAAGGACATCAAGCTATTTCAGAATAAAGATGACTAACTCTATAAGAACAACTGGAGGTTTACACTATCCTATTTGTTGATGAACTAACCGTCCATCCTGCTTCCACGCTTTCAAAATTGTTTACTGCACCACTCTTAAGCCAGATTTGAGCAGTAGTGAATTCAGGTAACCTTTCAACACGTGGGTTCCAGACATTTATTTCTCCACTGGCTCCAACATAATTGTATCCATATGTCAAAAGGATTGCGGTCTGGTTCAGGAAGAAAATCAATTTTTAGTGTTAGACATCAGTATTATCATAGGGGCTGATACGGAGATGATTAATATAGTATATAGCATCAGAATCACAACAAAGAAGTGGTTTTAGTTGCTGTGTATAGAGCAGGAAAGTTTTCAGTACAGGTGTGCCACTGTCATCATAAACAAAAGCATGTACCTGATACTAGTCGAAGACCGAAAAAGAAGAGAATGCTCTTGATATTTAAGCCTTTCATAGCTGTGATATATAAATTTGAAAAGTATATATGGAACATGCAGATTATTCATTAGCATAAGATTAGTGTACATGCAACCATCAAGTTCATGGGTTTTAAAAGGATGCTTACAGAACGATTTTCTGGAGTAGGATAAAGAATTGAGCCTTTGGTGTTGTTGAGGTGCATAAAGCGATCCTGAGTGGCTATTTTTTTTGTCCCTTTGAGATGTTCAGGGCTCTTTCTCCCATTAGTTCTCAATAACTCCCGCCTTCGGATTCTGCGGATAGGAATAGTTCCCTTTGGACAACTACCTCTTTTTTTCCAAAGTTGAGACACAACAGGCCGAGAATTCTCGCGTTCTCCATTTGGAGTCTCTGTTGAAGGAATAAAACTGGGTTGCATCTGCATATTTTGGGAAGCTTAGAGATAACAGTTGACACTGTCTGGTGGATTTTGGGAGGAAGAAATGAATAATAGTAAAAACAAGACCATACGCAAAGAACATGGATTTTCATGGAAGGATTCATGCCTTTTTTTAGCAGATTCACTAATCACTATTGCAAATTTAAGTACGAAAATGAAAGGGAAAGGTTTATGAAATGGAGCTTGGAGATTCACCTGAATAGTATGGTTTTTCAGAGCAGGATGATCAAAAGCAGGTTGCTTGTAGATATCAACACAAGCAATGATATCTCCATCTTCACTCTGCAAGAACAATACCAAGTGGCAATACATTAGGCTTGCTATCCATGCCTTAATAAGTCAAAAAACAAGGGGTTAATTCTATTTTGTCAAGATTTTAACATGCAAAATTGGAATAAACGCTTCCATGGATTGATGGGAAAAACAAGTGAGTTAAATGACAACCACACAATAGAAGATAACTAATTAGACATAATTGAAGTCGATCGAGGTTGTCAAATATAATCTTAATTGGTATTTTTATCACCGCATATATAATTAACTCTATATAATTTGTTTTGAGGTTTATATATAAACTCAAAAACTAACTTAAACAATATAGAAAATCTGAAAATTAAAAAAGAAAAAGAAAAGGAAAAAGAATTGAGGTTCTAAACAAATTAATAAAAAATTAAATTACCAATCCGATTTTCTAAATTGAATATGAAAGAAAAAATTTTATAAACTAAATAAAAAATAATAGTCACTTTGAAAAATAATATCTTCCTAAAATTTATTTTGTATCAATCTCCCCGAGATGGAGCAAACTAGCTCTCAAGTTAAAAAAAAAATTTGCTTTAAACTCGTGGATGTCCAATCAAACTACTCCGATATCATTTGACACGGATATCAAAAGTGAAAGATAATGAAGTTTGTTACATATCAAAACCTTCAAAAACTAAAAACATCGTAATTATAAAAAGATTTCTAAGATACTTAATTTTATTCATTTATGTCTTTATTTATTAAAAGCTATTACAACCTTTTATATAGGAAAAATAAAAAAAGTCTAATAATAATGAATCATAAAATAAAAATAGAAAAAAAAATAAAATTAACAAATAAAAATATTTATTTTCTTAAAAAATCCATGCATGTGTTATTTTTTTCTGTTTTAATGAGTATTATGACTAATAAAAACGTTAAAATAAACGCTTCCACGGATTGACAGGAAAAACAAGTGATGTAGATGATAACTACACAATAGAAGATGACTAATTAGACATAATTGAAGTCGATCGAGGTTGTCACATATAATCTTTGTAATATATAATCTTAATTGGTATTTTTATCACTGCATAAATAACTATATATAATCTATCTTTACAAGAGATTTATATGAATTTAAAAATCAATTTAAACAAGCTAGAAAACCTGGAAAAAAAATTGAAGTTCTAAATAAATTAGTAAAAATTAAAATTACCAATCTAATTTCTAAATTGAATAGGAAAGAAAAAATATATAAAAAAAATATTTTCCTAAACTAAATAAAAAATAATAATGACTAATAAAAATAATATCTTTCTAAATTTATTTTGTATTAATTTTCTTAGGATTGAGCATAGGGTAATGGAGTTTTTTACATTTCAAAACTCTAAAAAATAAAAAACACCATAACTATAAAAAAATTTAAAATACTTAATTTTATTCATTTATGTCTTCACTTACCAAAAATTATTACAACTTTTTATATAGAAAAAATAAAAAATTCTAATAATAATAAATAATAAAATAAAAATAAGAAATAAAAATAAAAATATTTATTTTCTTAAAAAAATCCATGCATCAGTTTCTTGGATTAAAAAAAAGTCATCCTCAAGTTCATATCTCAGTCAACCACCATCCTCCATGAACATCCTTTGTATGTGGGTCATCCTATTATTGGTTCCTAACATAATATATTTGCGTGAGTTGTTTCATTTTGAGTTTTAGCATTGAATTTCTAATTAGAGCAATTCGACACACTAGAAGACAACAAACTATAAATATAATCCGGTATTTTTATCATTATATAAATATCTCTGATATAATCGGTCTTAAATAAGCTCGAAAACAACCTAATCAGCTAGAGAAAATAAAAATATAAAACTATCAATTTAATTTCTTAAACCAAATAAAAAAAAAATATCATATAAAAAAATATTTTTCTAAACTCAAGCTAATTTATTTAAGCTTATCAGCCAGAGAACAAAAAACTCTAACAATGAAATAATAATGACTAAGAAAACAATTTCTCCCAAAAAAATCTTGTTGCATCAACAAGCTAAAAAAACATGGACTAAAAGAAACAATTTCTTCTCCAACAGGTGAGATCTGAAGGGAAATTTATGAAGTACAATACAATATTTAGCCCAAAGCATAAGCAGTGAGTACATGCAATATTTTAGTGTAAAATCCAGAAGCTCTTGTATAATTCCTAAATCTTGTAGCAAAAACCTCATCTCTAGATGAGATTCATCATACATTGAGACTCGATGGAGTGACATCATTTGAAAAGAAATTGATATGAAAACAATTACGCATCTGAGGGTGTTAGTATGAAAATTAGCTGATAAGAAGAAAGAAAATCATGTCAGCACTGGCTCATGATAATGTTTGTTTGAAGACGGTGTATATAACTACATGGCATCATATACCTTAATGGTCTTGACTGCAGGTTTATTGAGAAGCTTTAACCTCCTATTGATTTCAGATTTTCTAGCTTTAGTTTTGCCATTTACTCCATTGCTCAATATGCAAAGTAGTATCAGCAACACAAGCATGGAAATTCTTTTCTCCATCTGCATGAAAATTCTGTTCTCTAGCTATCTGTTCCTCTCTCTCTCGCACTCTAAGATGAAGAACACAAATAGACTCTCTTTTCTCAGAGCAGGAGGAATTAAAGACAGCCCCAGAAACATATATAGAGGCATATGAACTCCCCAGAAAGGAAGTTGAAATTTGAAAACAGAAAACATTTTTCGGTCCTGGAAAACATTAATTACATTCCAAGCTATTTCGAAAACCTTGGATTGTATTTCACTATGATCGCTTTTTCTTTCCATGAAAAGATTACCAAATTCTCCCGCTGTAGGATTTACGATAAAGATCAAGATTTACGTCCTTTGGACAGCAGGTGATTTTCTTATCCTATAATTAGCCCTCTATGTCAGCGTAATATAACTTTTTTGAGTCGGATTTCATGACAGTCTAGGAAGATAAAATTAACAACTAATAAAGGAAAATGCAAGGCAAAGACAGGAAGAAAATGGACATATACAATATATGGTTACTTCATATTTTGAAAATACAAAAAAATATTCTGAAACCATCTCTTTTATGTCTCTGTTTTTATTTCTTTAACTAAACACATTTTCATCCTCGCAGTCTTGTTTTTCCCGGGATAATAACCAAATGTTATTATCATAAAACTCCCAAACGCAAAACGGCATTTATTGGAGACATGGTCAAATTCAGTTTTGCTGTTGCATATAGAAACAAGACAGGAACAACTGCATTCTCTGATTCTTAAAGTTCTTCTGCCAAGTGTTCTAAGAATTTGATTTCTTCATGTGATTATGTTTTGCAAGAATCTTTTTATCAAGGGAAGCGTGCATGCATTTACATTTGGCAAGACAGAACCTATGAGTTACAGAAGCAAAGAATCTGAAATAAGTCAATCTTCAACAATTCAGCGCACTTGGGAATTGATAAGATATTTGTTGTTGCCACCTTTTACATTACAATCTCAATTGAAGCAACTAGGCAGGTCCAAATAAAGAAATTGCATGGTGCTCAAGTTACAGCGTGGTTTTTTATGATCATCCATATTAAAACTAGAAGATAACGTGACAAGCTATAATTTATAGGATGCCATTAAATATAGCTTGAGTACAGTAAAATTTATCTTGAAATGACCTGCATCATAGCAGACATTAAAAGTTATGATCAAGGGCACAGGGGATTCTGACCAGGCCCTCCGTAATAGAACTCAGGATCTTCTATGTAATCACCAATATACTCAGCATCATAGCACCTGTACTCGTCCAAGAAAGTTGAGACCCACTCTGGGAACTTCAAGACTAGAGAATTTTCACGAATTCGCATTCTCTTGATACAACCGGAATTGCCTGATACATAATCCGGAAATTGTCCATTACCCATAGCTGTCTTAGTATGGGGAGGATGCTCCAGTTTTGAGCTGTACACTTCCCCTCCCCACTCAGCTGTTTCTGCATTACCACGCAACCAAGCAAACAAGTCAGGTGGCCAGTAACCCAGATTAATTTTCTCTCCATACTGCACCCACCAGTTGCCTGTGTTTGGGTCCTAAAACAAAATAAGATAAAAGAGAGAGATGTTTCAGATGATGGGGGGGACTGAGGTGGGGAAAAGGCCACCATCAACCAACAATTAACTTTTCTGACCTTAAATATGAAAAGGGTTATTTGATATGGGAGACCAGAAGGGACTGAAAGAGGATATATCGCTGCACCAAGAGCAATTTCACTGCTAGTTTGAACGAAACCAGGACATGTAAGATCAAAGCAACCTGTTTTCTTTGATGCGTCAGCCTGATTCCAGACAGAAGAGAAAATAGTGAATCAAGACTTGTGCTGGCTTTTTCAAAATGGATGAGATTTTAACACTGTCACTTATTCATGAAGTTAAGTAATGCTTCGACAAGCACATTTCTCTTGATTTAGAGCTTGCGTGCAACAAGATAGGCCTGGCTTGAACTTACAGTCCAATACACAAATAATCGAGTTTTTCTGTCTCCATAAACACTTGGATTTACCTGCAAAGTTGAGAAGTGTTCTGGAAAATCAGATTTTGTGCAAGAAAAACTGAACATTGCACGGAGACAACAAACAATATGCAGTTGTGTAGCTTTGAGTTATGTAAATCAAACACAGTACTAATTAACAGTGTTTTGCTAACCGCCCATCCAGCTTCGACACTCTCAAAATCATAGTAAGGACCACTTTTCAGACTAACTTGAGAAGTACTGTATTCATTATCAGATTCAACACGAGGATTCCAAACTTTTATGTCTCCCTTAACCCCTGAATAACTATACCCTGCTGTGAGCAGTATAGCCACCTGATTAGCATAGCGCAAAATTAGATACCATTCAAGTAGGACACAATGAATGTCATACATGCGTAATTAGAAACGATGTTCTATACCGAGCGATTACTCTGCTGAAGGTTTGAGCTGATGTCTTTATTGATACAAGTAAGCGGAGGAGAAGAACAAGGCTTCTTCCTTCCATAGTCTTCAAGTGAATTTGTTTTAAGCGGTACTTTTTGCGGTAATCTTCGGACTGGAATTGTTCCCTTAGGACAGCTTCCACTTTTCTGCCATAGTCGTGATGCTAAATTCATTGAAGAGTCTTGATTCTGCAATCTATTTGCTTTTGTTGTTGTTTCCTCTATATTTGGATCGTAACTGGGTGCCATCTGAATAAAAAATGAACTTGAAACAATTTAAGGTAGAAAAACAATCGGAGAAAAGGACTTCTGCTAAAGTAAATAGTAAAAATATGACCTGGATGGTGTGATTCCTTAAAGCAGGATGATCAAAAGCAGGCTGCTTGTAGATGTCGATGCAATCTATAATATCACCATCTCCTCTCTACAGGCACAAATATTGTCAGTGGTTGAATAATCTACCCGTTCCACTACAAACAGAAGAGAAGTCCCCAAATTTAGCAGGAAACTTGTACCTGAAGTCTGCTTACTGTGTTGCTTTCGAGGTGTTTTATCTTCTCTCTGACTTCCAAAATCTTCTTTCCCGGCATCAAGTTACACTCCCCGATCCCAAAACCAAAAATAATTATTCCCAACAGAATCACCATTCCTTCAAGTGGCAAACCGCGAGAACAGAAACTTCCAGCCATTTCTTACAGGAAAAGGTTACTTTAATCAATAGTAAATCTTGGAAAAAACAATGCTTCACATAATCCCCTGCCCCATTAATGAAAAATGAACTTGAATGTGATGTAATCATCACTTGATGATGATCAAATCATGCGGACATTCCAAGTACTTTCAAATTCAAAAGCACACAGAGTTGGTATGGTACACCTTCTAATCATCCATTTTACGTTTCCATCATGTCATGTGATATGCAAAACGTGAAACATGCATATACAGTAGGTTCTTGAAGAATATAATTTTGGAACATTCTGGGACCAAACCTGGAGGCTGTAGTGACCAACTTTTGTGATGAGCAATTAAGCTGTCAAAAGCTTAACCTAACTCCTTTTGATAACCTAACTCCTTTTGATATTATGTTGCAACTCTTTGGATCCCCATATCTTGACGAAGTAGGAAGAACATTTCCCAGCACATACAGTCGGGGGAATTTGACCATACAATCTTTGCCACTTGGTAATCAACACCATCATGATTCCCATCATCAAAACACGTAATTGTAAGGTGAAGTGTAGAAATCAAATTAGATCCATTTATGTTAATTATTTCTTTTCTTGCTATTTTTCATATTGTAATCCCATCAATTTATGCTAAAACCTAATCCAGAAAACATTTAAGCGTAATCCCATCAAGAACACTTGAAATCTTCAAACCAAATCACGGGTCCAACGCCTATGGTGTAAAACTTCAACAACCTGGCAACGGGATTGAAAAACTTTGGAAATTGGCTGCAGTGATTTCAACCGCGCACGGAAATATTTAGCTGAAGTCTTGTTCTCTGTTGGTAGTTTCGAAATTCTTTTTGTATATGGTTGAATTTTTTCGTAAAAAAAAATATAATGGAATTCTCTATAGCACATTGATCAGAATTTTCAACTAGAGCCAGTTTAAGTCATAGGTATCCAATTGGATCCTGTTTTTATCTTATACTGGTTTTTTTCCCCGCACATGTACCATTCAATTGTGTATTTATTATTTTTTACTAGTTTTTTATGAATTAATTCAATAGTTAATAGTTGAAAAATACAAAGTCTATGTATATTTATTATAATAACTCCAGAAAATAAGTATAGTTAAGATTAAAATAGTATTCTTTATATCATGCTATTGTAAGAAATGTCATTTTTTCAACAAAAAAGAAAGAAAGAAAGAAAGAAAGAGCATCATTTTTTCTTGCAATGTACATAAAAAATCGTTTCAACTAAAAATAATAATTCTATCATTTTTTTAATTAAAACTAAAGTTAGTTTGGTTAACTGATAAAACTAATTAATTATGATCAAATATAAAACTAAAAATATGATAAATATTAATCTAAACCATTTTTATTCTAATTGCTTATATTCTATATATAATTGAAAACTCTTGAAAAAAACTCGATAAAAAAATAAAACTTGACATGATATTGGACCTAAAATATTTATATTTATATTTCAATATTATAAAATTAAAATGTTTTCTCCTACCAAAATTACTATTATATTAAAATATTTGTGAATTATGTTTTATTAAAGAAGTCATCTGTTCAAATAAAATCTATATATAAAAAATGCATAAGGTGTATGGTGTGAATAAAAAAATTATTCAGAATTCTTTAATTTTTAACTTGGTAATATTAGCATTGTAGTTTTTATGAATTCATTTATTTTAAAGATTTCATCCTTATTATTTGTGAGTAAAATAATAAAGATATAGGCTTGAATAGAAATTTTATGTTACCTTTTGACAAATGAATTCTTTTTTCATATTAGTAGAATTGGTCAAAAGGAATAAAACTTTTAATCTAAAAGAGTAAAAAAGATAACACAAGACAGTAACTAAGGATCCTCTAAAAAAAAACTAAGGTCTATATAATTTAATAATTTACTAAATTTTATTTATTTTAATTTTAATTATATGTAAGGTGAATAAAAGTAAAGAATATAGGCATGAGTGAAGGTTTTATGAATCATTATATTTAAAGGAGTCTTTTTAATAATAGGAATGATTATAAAAAGTGAAAATACAACTTATAACCTTTTTTTTAATTGTTTATATTAATATTTTATATTTTAGTAACATCTATAACAAAAACAAATCTTGAAAAAAAATGTTATTTTTCTTTCATCTAATTGAGTCAGAGATAACATATGATACACACAAACATAAAAGCTTTTAAACCTATTTTAAGCCTTTTTTAGAGTTTCCATAATCAAAATAAAGTGTCAATAAGATTCTACATATGCTAGTTGTGACTTTAGAAACTTATTTTATATTGTTTATAGTTTTATATGATATATAAAATACCATATGTTGAAAAACAAGATTAACCCTATGTTTTGGTCTTTTTCCTAATTATATATAAAATTGAATATTGGTATATATTTCGTATTACCATACACACAAAAAATTAAATATTTTCTTTATATAGAATAAAAGTATTTCTTAATTTTGGCGTGTAGGATTTTTTTAAGATAAGACAATATGTTTTGTATTTACCATAAATTCCTTTTTACAATATAATTAAATATTGTTGTGAAATTAAATATTTCCACATAGAGTCTGTATTTTTATGGATAGTTTTGGATATGTTGAGAATATATAATCTTTTGTTAAGGGTAGTAGAGAAATTCATCAATCTCGTACGTACCTTTATCATTTTATTTTTATTTTTGGTGATGAACCTATCATGAATGCATAACTCATTAATTAATTCTTAAAATCCCTAAGAGCTAAATTCTTTGTCCCTCCATGTCAAAGAAACTCGGTCTTCCTTTCATAGTGTTTATAATTTTAGTAGGCTTCGGTGTCTCTGTGTTTTGCCACATGACTGCCCTAGGTTTTTTTTTTTTTTTTTTTTGTAAAGAGTAATATTCAGATACTGAAATAGGCTAAAAAAAACATAAAAAGCATTTCTCATGATAATTAAGATCTAATAAATCCAAGATATCCTGTCAAATCCAAATCGAGATAATATGACTGAAATAACCAAAAAAAAAGAGAATTATAACTTTTTTTAAAAAAACTTATATTAAATTTTTAAACACGTGACTCCAATCATTAAACCTGAAGCATTCAATATGGACAAATTATGAAGTTTAATTTTTAATTAATCAAATATTGAAGGAGTAAAAAAAATTCAACTATACAAAAGAATTAAAAATAGCAATTAAAAGAATGAGGATCAAAATTAAAATAAAAAATAATTTTTTATATTTGATTGAAGGGTGAAATTGAAAAGAAAAATCAATTTAGTGAAAGAACAAAAAAAAATAAAAAGAAAGAGGATCAAGATTGATATAGAAAAATCAAAACAATGTCTTAATTGAAGAGTGAAATTGAAAAAAATAATTTACAAAAGGACCAAAAAAATAAAAATCAAAATAATAAGGATCAAATTGAAAAATATAATATCATCAATTTGAATTGAATGATGAAATTAAAAACCAATAAAACTTCTATTAAAGGGTCAAGGTAAAAAATTAGAAATCCAAATAATGAGGACCAAATTGAAGAATATAATATTTGGTAAATTTTGATTGAATGATGAAATTAGAAACAAATAAACTTTTACAAAAGAACTAAGACCAGAAATTAAAAATAAAAAAAATAAGGATTGAAGTTGAAATACCAACAATCAAGAGGGTCAGGTTATTATTTTAGGGAGGTGAGAGAGAGAGAGAGAGAAAAGGCTCATAATGACAACCTAGACCACCATCGGAGATATGCATTACGCCAGCATGAAAAGGATATAGTGATGTTTTCAACAACACAATAAAAGGGTATTGTTAGAAGTCAAGAGGCGTCGTATGCACAGCATAAATGGTCTGGGCGCCTTCAATGTGCACGTCCTTTTTTTATTCAAATACCAAAGTGTTTTTAAGCTGACTTTATAATTATTAAAAAAAATCATTGTAAAAAGACTAAGAAGCCTTTTAACTCAAGTTTTTATTTTATTTTAAAGGTATTCTGGTCGTTTTACTATATATTTTAATGTTTATTATTTTTTATATTTTAGAAAATACCAAATTGACTATCAACTTATATTATAATAACCAATAAAACATTGTGAAAAGAAAAAAATGCCCTTTGACGCTAATTTTTTTTCTAAAGATATTTTAGTCGTTTCATTGTGCAATTGTGATAAGAAAAGACTTATTTGTCCCTAGTGAATTTGTAATGATTAATTAGCCTTATGAAAAGACTTTGATGCTCTTAAAAACCAGGGTTAAGTTTTTTTTAGTGAAGGGGCAAAATCATCATACTATTCTAATGAATAGTAACCCTAAGTCTGGAGTTATAGTGTTTTTCCAATGGGTTTTAATTTATTTTAATGTTACATGTTTTTGTTTAATAAATTTTATTTTAGTTTTATTTTCTTAAGAAAAGAAAATAAGATTTTTGTTAACAAAATACTAAAAAAGCTAAGCAATTTACTATCTTAATTATTGTAAGCTTCAACTAATTGTATTTTGGATTTGCATAGTGCAACTCTTTTTTTCATCAATAAAATTTTTTTTCTAATGCGATCCTTTCATATTAATTTTATTTGAGATTGGCCTTGATTATTTATCCCAATAAGCTTGATGTGGGTTTCTCACGGGATTGAAAAAGCATTTTGTTATTGGATTGACACTCTATTTTATGATAGATTGTTTAGATTTTTTATTTTATAAAAGATTAAAACTAAATGGACTACAAAGAGAGGAAGAACTGGTTGTTGGAGTCGCATTGTAGCTCCATAGCTAACACATGTCACAATGAAAGGAAGCCCCATTAAGATGATTTTAGCGCACCAAGAAAGGTCATCTTTAGAGCTAGGAGAAAGCCACACACACCACCCCCAATACAGCAACTGCTTTCACGTACGCCAAATAATTTTGCTTTCTTCGCTTATTTTGATCCCTGTTTTATAATAACTCTTCAATTAAGTATCGGATTACATCTCATCTATCTCATATATTCTCAAAGCTCTTTTTTTTTAATTTAGTCTTTGACTCTCTCGTAACTCTTCAATTTAGTTCTAAATTCATTGTACTCGGGCCCAATAAAAACCCAACTAAGGTGAGAATAAAGGAAGGGAAAAGAGAGAGACAGTCGGTCAATTAGGTTAACCTAGATTTTGAATTTGGCCCCGACTAACTAGAGGTGATTCAATATATCGACTTGTCAATATTAAAAATAAAGATTACATCCTAGTATTTTTTTTAAGTCAACCTGTATTTTTACCGGTCACTCAAGTTGTCTTTGAATATACAAAATCAATTTTGTCACATCGTAACAACTCTTATACAATTTAAATGAAACTCAGGTTAGCTAAGGAATCGAGTTAGGAGATTTGACTAATTAGGCTGGATTGAACGACACTATTAAAAAGTTCTCCACAACTTGCCTATTTTTTCATATTAAAAAAAATATCAAAGTTCAGACATCATTGTATTATAATTTTTTTTTAGTTAAATCGGGTTTTGATGAAGTCAACTTGATATATTATGAGTTTACACGTGTTATTTAAAATGAAAATTAAATTACTTACAACAATGTTACTAGCACATCGGATTTATGTCTACTACATAACATAGGCAACAGAACTAATTAATACTAAAATAAATATAAATAAATCACTATGAGTCCTCTTTATTTTTATATTTTAAAAGTGCTTTTAAAAAAATTGAATTTATTTTATTTTTTTCTTTAAATTAATATTTTTTTAGTATTTTCAGATCATTTTGATGCGCTAATGTTAAAAATAATTTTTTAAATATAAAAATATATTATTTAAATATATTTTCAAGTGAAAAATATTTTGAAAATTACAATTATATTTCCAAGCTCCCTAAAAAAGAAAAACAAAAACCCTAACAAATTTTCAAATTCAGGCTACCTATGTGGAAATTGATTGCATCTTGTGCATAAAGATGAGTCTGAGTTATCACAAATCAATGAAAAAATGAGTCACACTGCTAGGCCCTATTGAAGAAAGATCCAAAATGATTTATCGGTGCCAATCTCCTCCATCTATCTATAAACAATTATTTAAATGGAGAAAAATTCCGACTAATTCTTCTAACGATTTTCATTTTATGACTGTAATTCATGGATGAAGATATGTTAACTTTGGTATTACTTTTTTTTATTAACATGAATGTCGGATAAATTATATTTTAATTTATTTTATATATTTTAAAATTAATAATTATATAAATTTTTAATTAATTTAAAATTTATAAAATTTGCACAGGTAAGCTTTACAAAGCAAACTCAATTTAATAATTATTAGCCTATTTAAAATTATAGTTACGGTTATTTTTTAAAATGTTTTTTATTTAGAAATGTATTAAAATAATATTTTTTTTATTTTTAAAAAAATTATTTTTAATATTAGCTCATCAAAATAATATGAAAATACTAAAATAAATATTAATTAAAAATAAATAAAAAATTAAAAAAAATTAAATTTTTTAAAAACATTTTTAAAACAAATCTAAATTTTACATTTATCAGTTAATTTGGTAATTCTTTATTATGTGACTTTTCATAATTATTGTAATGCCGTAGTATATTTGATATTCGCTCCAACGTCGATACAAAACCCCAAACGCATTTCTCGTCTGACTCACCCACTCACTCACAGTACAAAGATAATCACAACAGAAAGTGAGGGGGAGAGATAGAGAAGAAGGAGGAGAGCTTGCTTTTGACGCTGAAAGGGAGAAAAAAAAATGGTGAATCACATGCTAATGATAACAGCTGATTTCGACAACATCGCTAGCCTCCAGCCTCAAGGCGGTTGCGATGATCCTGATTTCTCTTACTTCTTCAAGGTCCCCTCTCTTTCTCCTATCAATTTTTTTAACACTTAAATTAACATATGTTAGGGTTTCTTACTGTATCTGCTTCTTCAGATTCTTGTTTGGTTTGTCTTTTTGTGTGTGGTTTTATCTGCTTCCGCTTTTTCTAATGTGAATAATTAGCATAATCAGCGGTTATTTTCGGTTTTCGATTCTTTACTTCAAATCCTATACTCTTTATTGTTCTTAAGTTTTGTGTTTTTGGTGCATTTTTGTGTATTTTAGTGGTTATTAGTATGTCTGGTTGTTATTTAAATCTGTATTGTTTTTCATTTTACTTAAATTGATGTTTGTTTTTTGTTACTTTATTTTACTTTTTTACTTGTTTTTTGATATCCACCTGGTATCAGAGCCTTGTTAGCCATGGGTTAGGGATGGAATGTGAGTCTAGTTCAATTTGTTTTGGTTTGTGAAACGGGTGGATCTAAGCTCATAGGAGTGGTCCCGGTAGCAAGTCCGAGAATGCAGTGAACCCGTTGGTTTAGCTCTTATCTTGTAGGAGATCATGTTAGGGTAGCCCAAACGAAACAACAAGATGTACTCGTAGGATTTATTTCAAGTTGGTGTTAAGGACTTGATATTGCAATTCTTATGGTTCTTAGTAGTTAGTAGGTTCCTAGAATTCAATAATTCTTTGTTAGTAACCATAGTCCAGTCTTTTACAGTGGACCAATATATTTTAGATGTGTTGACCCTACAAATCATGACTCGCAATTACAAAATTCAGAGTGGATTCTTACCTCTTTTGTTAGTCTGGCATGCTGATATTTGATACTAGTACAATACCAACCAATATTTCTATATAAGGAAGCGTTCACTTCCCAAATCTCAAGAGCACATTAGGAGAAAATTCCATTCTCTTCTAATCTCTCAAAACTCGGAACCTCATTTTCTTCTACCAAAATCCCCTGAAAATAAATAGTATCAAATTTGGTACTATATTTGTAAGTGATCAATCCTGTGTTCAAAATCAATTTGTTTGTTTTTTATTTCAACTTAATTTCAATTGCATATATTTGCTTCCAGTGGCCTGCTCTGTTGCCCAATTCTTTTTTATTTTCTTCAATCGCATATATTTGCTTCCAGTGGCCTGCTCTGTTGCCCAATTCTTTTTTATTTTCTTCAATCGCATAGATTTGCATGTAGTGGCTGGCGCTGCCACCCAGATTCTATTCGTTTTTGTTAACTTTCATCAATTTATTTTCTTTGTTTGCTTTATTATCTGATATCAAAGCTGGGTTGGAATGGGCATCATTAAGTTGTAAGACCTGAATCCACCAATGGTTAGCCTAAGTCATAAGACTTAGTGGGCCCTCATATAGGACATCCAAAGTGAGAGACGTTACCTGATTGTTTCTGGGCTAAAAGGATTAAGAAGTGCCTTCACTACCTGCTATAGCTTTTAGCAAAGTGGTGACGTTGTCCAATTGGTATCAGAGCCACTAGGGTTCAAGTCTTGCTTGGGAGGAATGTGCAGCATTAAGTTGTAAGACCTGAATCACCAATAGATAGGCTAAGTTGTAAGACCCGGTGGGCCCTCCCACATACCTAATAGACCTTACTAGGTGGATGATAAAGTAACAAAGAAAATAAATTGATGAAAATTAAAGCAAGCCAATAAAAATTAGGCAGCAAGGCCATCCATTAGATGAGAATGTATGTAATTAAAGAAAATAGGGGATACAATTGGATGTAATTATGCAATTGAAATCAATCTTGGTACAAGAATTCTACATAGAAAAAAATACTGTAACATTACTGTTTAGGGTTGTTTGTTATTGTAGAAGTACTTGAACATCAAAAAATTTGTCTTCTAGTGCCCAGAAAAATTATTTTCTTTTTTACTGAAAATGATGATTTAATGGGACCAAAACTTCTGCATCTAGTTCACAATTTGTAAATGGGTCATTAGATTCATGTGAAGAATTGGAGACAAAATCTGCCAAAATATCTTTGCATAATCTAAAAATATTCTTCTTTGAATTTTGCGGCTTCTAGCGGTGCATCAATTGAAGATTTTTGTTGGAGAGAATGATTGGTTGATACTTAGATGGTTTTAGATAATTGGGGATTTTTCAAAATCCATGCACAGGTCCATAAAATACTAAAATTATAACAAAATTGGAGAAGTCTTGGAAAAGATACTTTCTTTGGAATTGGTTGCAATTTATCGCCAAAAGTTTGATATCCTTCCGGAAGAATTTCTAGGTTGGTTCCAAATCAGGACCACCATTAAATGAACCAAATTGGGAATTGGATTTTTGTTCTTGATTTTCATTAAAACATTCAAGAGTGCTTGAAATGTTGATTTTGAATTATAAAGGTATTAAACTAGGCTTGTTCATGGTCCCCATAATTGAATGTTGGGTGGCTTTTTAGCTTCGTGTTATTTTGGTTAAAAAAATTTGGTATGCTTTTGTTCGCTTTAAGGAATGAATGGGTTACAAAATTGGAATGGCCTTTTTGTGTATTGTTTTTGATTTTGACTGGCCCAATTTCGATATATTTTCATAATAATTTCAAGACTTGCTTATATCTCAAGCTTTGAAATGCCAGTTTGGGGGGGAAATATTTTTGGCAAAAAATCCTTGGATTGTTACGGTTAAACCCATGTTCTATTAGCAAAATCTTTTGAAAATTTTGATTTGAAAAATATTGTTGAAAATTGTTTTGTTTCTGAAAATTATTTTGAGGGGTTTTTGAAGTCACCACCTGAAAACAGTTTGAAGAGGGGTATTTGACTATTTGGAATTTAAAACCATCACACCCTTTGGATTTTGAAAGATTTTGATAAACTGATTTTGATTCATCAAGTTCAAGATTACTTGTCTTGATAGAAATTTGTTTGTCATGCCATGAGGAATCTTCTTTTGTTTTAGCAAAAGAAGACACTAATTATTGGAGTAACAATTGGGCTTTTAACAGAAGAACCTTTATTGTACCTATGTCAACAAGTGTTTGGGTATTATTTGGTATGGTCGAACAAGAGGCTGAGGAACTGGTTGAATTGTTAACTTCCAGTGAGGAAATTTCATCTTCATCAGAAATCATTTGAGCCCATGTTTTGACTTTTAATCTGCTTTTTTTTTATTGCGAGGGCATAATGCCCCTTCCTTTGCTTTGTTGTTTAGGTGGCATCAGGTCATCTTCCTTGCAAAAACTAGAAGTTTGGAAAGGAATTTGAATCTCCTTTGCTTTTGCATCAATCTATTTGGGTCATACATATATATTGTATAATGTTTAGAATTTTTATGGTTTTTTGTTTCTATTTTCTGTTCCTTTTGTTATTGAATATAGTCACTAGTGAGATCTGCTAGGTTGTTTGTTGATTTATATATTTATTTATATGTTTTGCTTGTTGGAGATGTAGATTAAATGTGGAAGGTGTGGAGAGGTGAGCCAGAAAGAAACATGTGTGACTTTGAATGACACTGTTCCACTTCTTCAGGGAAAGGGAACTGCTCATCTCATTCAAAAGGTAATCTTTTGTTTCATTGCTCCTTTTATTTTTGTAAAATCAATCACACAAGCTCATGCGATTAGCTAGTAGTGGAATTGATTTATTGAGATGGAGAGTTTGTTTAGTTCATGAAATGATGCTCTGGTTGGTTGCTGGGAATGAAAAAGGGAAAGTTGTGATCTTGAAAGCACAGCATTTGCCATGGTGTTTCATAGTACTGCTCTGTTGATCTTGATTCTATGTTTTCTTGGTTTTTTTTTCAGGTGTAATGTGATTCAAACATAGCTAGGACTTTTGTTATTGATTTCTTGTCGTGACCATTTCACCTTTGCAGCAACAAAAGAAGCTGTTTAAATTTCTTGAGTTATGTTTAGTCATTATCTGTGGGATCAAATCTTGTGAGAATTTTTAAGCAACAAGATGTTATTATTTAGGTTCTTGAGTTATGTTTAGTCATTATCTGTAGGATCAAATCTTGTGAGAATTCTTAAGCAACAAGATGTTATTATTTATGTTTTTCCTGGTGTTTTATAATTAGTGGCTGTGGTATTAAGCTTTGAAAGTATTTAAAATTTTGATCAGGAAACAGGGTGGTATGTATTTGAGCTAAATAAAGCAAACTATAATTAGAGATGTGCATTGAATGATCCTTGTTGTGTGAAAAGCAAATGAATTGCGTAAATTGTACTTGCTGTTTCATAATGATTGTTTGTGACTATTTATATGTTGGTAGGTTTGGGGAATAGATAGTAGTTTGAGTTATTTGGCTGTATCAGCTTACTTCTGTCCTTGGGCATCATGTAATGGCAGTATTTTGTATGAAATATCATCTTCAAATGCTGAATGATGATTCTATGAGCCTTTTTTTTCGTGAACAGTGCAAGTTTTGTGGGAGGGATGGAACTGTGACAATGATCCCAGGCAAAGGCAAACCACTGACCCAGGAACTGAGTGAGGGAGGAAAATATGCCCCATTGATGTTATTTGACTTCAGAGGTTATGAGCCAGAGGGTTTTGTATTCAGTGGTGCATGGACAGCTGAATCTGTAAGTTTCTTTTCCTGAAACTCTCTTACTGAACATTAATCATTCAAAAGTATGGATAGTTTGTGGATTTGTGAAGTAAAGGACAATGTGACTCAGGTGCATTTCTTTTGTTTAATCCCTTGGAATAAGAATGGATCATTAAAGGAGGATTGGGATCTAATCCAAGCCATTGGTTGAATATCAACAGTTATGATTTCATTCGTACAAATTATTGCGTGATTATAATTTTTTTTTAAATGGTATTCACTTTATTTTGTGAAGAAATCCTAACCATTGATTTCAAATCAATGGCTTGGATTTCATGAACATGATCTATTGTGTTCCTTGATCCAAATCCATTAAAGGAATAATGTGCTCAAGCTTTTTTCTCCATCATTGCTGGGCTGAAGGAGCATGCACTTACCATTTTACTATCAGACTTCTTATTTGCAATGCTATTTTGTTTTTTTTTCCTTTCTTGGTTGTCTTTGAACTTTGTGCTGCATATGAACATTCAAGACCCGTTTGCATTAAAACATTCTCAAACTGGGATACATTTATATGGAAGAAAGCTTTATATCCAGGGTGGATTTGAAAAAAATCTGATCAATCTCGGTGCCCATTAATGAGTTGCAAACTTGCAACTAATAAGATGGAGAAATTTATCATGCATTGTTATAGAATGCAAAAACCATGTGTTCAAGCTAGATATGTAAGGGAATGGAACTGGTAGGCATAACACATTAGTGTATTCACCATTTTATCAATATCTTAAATTTGACATATCTTTTGTCGTTCAAAATAGGTTTACATGCTTGGTGAACACCAATGATTTTAAATATACTTCATGTCAAAACTAAAGGTGGACCCTCTTCCCTCTCTGTTTACAATGAATTGCATGAGATGCACCTGTGTATGTGTGTTGAGGTGGGGTGGGAGAACAACAGAACAGAGTGATAAACAACAGGTTCAAGAACTTAAAGAATGGAAAATTGCTTTTTCTAAGTCTTTGGTAGTTGAAATTTGGATTCATTATAGACCCTACAGCTTACGGAACAAAAACTGGTAAGATTTAAATGAAACCAGCGAATTTCTATCCAGCAGATGGAACCACAAACATTTGTTTACTTTCTTTGTTAAATAATTGGTGTAGCTCTTATGATTCTTATTCTTTTATTAATAGATGAACTTTGCTACTGCTATATTGTGTATGGCTTCAGTTGCAAATTATCCATGCTTCTTTTTTGTGAACTAATCTTTATGCAATATCTTGAATCACTACATGTCTGGAAGTGTTCAGTGTCTTTTCCTTTTCTTGATAAAGATTTCCAACTTATAGCAAGTCATTTTTGCAGATTGCAGGGACAAAATATGAAGACATTGACTTGTCTGGAGAGGACTTCAACGAGTATGATGAGAAGGGAGAGTGCCCAGTCATGATATCCAACCTCCGTTCCAAATTTGAAGTGGTGAAGTAGAATGGTTGTTTTTCCACATGAACAGTCTCGGTAAATAAGAGTAATTAATCTCTTGGTGATGAGGTAGAAAAATCATTTGACTACGGTAAATATAGTAGGCCATGAGACCGATGTCTGGCAGTGGATTGATGCTCTATTTCAAGTTTCTGAATGATGGTTGATTATCTGCCAAATTATCAATGAATCACACCATGGTTGACTTTTGTGAAACGCGTTTCTTGGTTATATTTTTCCAATAATGTTTATGATTTGCTTTGATGCCTATTGATCTTGTATGCGGACCATCAAAATTTATTGGGTCTTAACTCGGCATGGAAACTCTGCTGAATTGTCGAGAGTGACAAATTTTCTCAGCACCATATTTTGTTGAGTGCGGAAAGGCATGTGGAATCCGTGGCATGGCTTGTGACTTGTGAGAAATAATTACTGTTTAATTATCTTGCTGAGTTCCTGTTAAAGAGACTTGCCGAAATTTTATCCCATGCTTGATTATATTTTTATTATCATTATCTTACGTTCATCACTAGATGGGGAATCCACGATTCGCTGCGTGTCGGGCTGAAGTTTCTGTAATGTAAAGATTCGCTGTTTGCGGGTTGAATTTTCTGTATTGTAAAAAGAAAATGTGAAGTGTATAGAAAAAAATTCATAATTTGACATTATATATATAAAAAATTACAATAGCCAATTCTCAAGAATCCAAAAGGATGAAAAAAAAACAATAAATAAAAAATCAAAGAATCAAGTTTAAATTTAAAATTTGATAAAGGGATTAAGAATTTAAATTTAAAATCAAACACATTCAGGGTCTAATTTTAAATATCATCGGATTTTAATTTAAAGGGTAAAATTAAAAAGAAAAATTAAATTCTTAAAAAACCTAAATAAAAATTAAAAATTAAGAAAATAACGACAAAACTTGAAGAAATTAAAAAATAAGATTATGGATTCAATAATAAGATTAAAAAAAATAATAAAAAGACTAAAAATCAAACTTATAAATCAAAACAATGAAGGTCAAATATAAAATGTCATAAAATACAAGGATAAAGTTGATTTTTTAATCGTCGGCATGAAATTCAACGGGGAGAAGAGAGAGAGGAGGGAAAGAAAAAAAAAACAGTCGACGATAAATTGCAACTGCAAACATCACATGCTTCGCCCCACATGAAAAGGGGCGTCGTGCAGCTTCAAAGGTCGTAGCAAAAGTTGGCGTTATTCCATCAAACGGTAGCTCATGTGCTGCTCAAAGAGCATGAAGCTGTTTCACACAGTGGTGCGTGCTAGTAGCTTTTTTTAATAATTTTAAAAGATAGAAAAATACTAAATCCCCCATAATCTAACTTAAGAATAAAATAAAAACCTTAAAAAATAATAAAAACACCCCGAACACAAAGCTTAAAATTTTTTATTTTAATAGGAACGTAGTCAATTCAATTTTTAAAATAACATAGAAAACTGAAAACGCCCCTTAAGCCCCTTAAAGTAATTAAATGAAAACATGTCATTTAGTAATTTTACTTTGTTATAAAAATATGAACGCCTTTTATGAATTTGACAATGATATTTGAACTTTTATGAAAAGATTAAATTATCCTAAGCAAATTGTTTTTATAGGACTTGGGTAAAATAAAAAATTTATTGTGAAAAATACAGTAAATTGTGTGCGTGTGTATCAAAAGACTTAGGATTTTTTTGATAGTGTAGTAGAGGTTGTTTTTTAAAATATTTTTTAATTTAAAATATATTAAAATAATATTTTTTTATTTTTGAAATGGACATCAAAATAATCTAAAAATATTTAAAAAAATATTTAAAACTAAAAAAGTTCAAAATCACGGTTGGACCAGTAAATTATTTTTAGCATTTTGTATAATGTATGCAATTATATTAGCTTCGAGGAGGATGGTTTTATACAGATGGTCGACTTGTTCCAGCAATATTCCCGTGAGGTGCTTTGAAGAATTCATGCACTAATGGGAGGAGGATAGGCAATTCTTCGAACCTGTTTGGCTACGCTGTGGCGTCCATATTTTTTGTGGCTAAATTATATAAACTGTTTGGTTAATTAATAAATATTTATTACTGTACATGAGGTCATGAAATACTATGTTTAAAACGCAAAAAAAAAATGAAAAATAACTAGGAGCTGCTTCCTGCACGTTTCAAGAAAAGAACCATGCTTTACTGTTCACTGAACAATTTTTTTAAAAAATAATTAGTGCAATCAATTAATTTCACTCGCATTGAACATGAACAATAATTTTTTTTGTTTTTTTTAAATAGTTTAAGGTGAATTAAATTTACTTGTAATATAATCTCAATTTTATTCCTGATAATATTTTACCTAATTTTATAGTTATTGTCGGATGAATTTTGTACGTAATGGAATTGTAAATAGTTTAATGAAACAATAATTTTTATATATATATAAAGTATAATTTATTTCATAATGTAATAACAATAGTTAAATCCACAATATTTAAATTAAAAACCATCAATATTAATATATATATTTTAAAATTATTTTATAATTTTAATTTCAAAAAAAGACTTTTAACTTAACACATTAAATTAATTTTTTTTCGACCTTAATTCTTGTGGTCTCAGCAAACAGTAGTATTATCAACTCTAGCAAAATAGGTTAGGCGTCTCTTTCTGCTTTTTTGAGACGGCTGAAGAAAGTTAAGTTCGAGTGGCAGACATAGGCATAGCACCACCTAGCTCACCTCACCTTCCGTGCCTAAAACGCTAGGATGGCAACGTGGCACGAGTCTGTACCTCTAATGCATCCAGCCACTCGTATTGATGACTGGTGACCAGTTAAAGAGTGGTCAACCCGGCTGGCTACTTGGATGGGATACCTTCCTTACGTTATCTATCTCAATTAAATTGATATTTAAAAAAAATAAAAAAAAGTTAAGATAACATAATTTTTTTAAAAATAGTTTAGATTTAGTTTTGACTATAAAGTGAAATATCCTACTGGATTATTCAAGTTTGATCATATTAATTTTTACTTAGATTTTTTTTTTATATATATATATATATGACCCTAATATATTTTTTTGAACTGGTTCTGATGATGTCGAGATGTGTGGTTTGGTAAAGTATTTAGATTCTTGTTTCACATCACCAAAACGAGGACATTTTGTTTCTTTTGTTTGTAGAAACTGTTAGCGTTTTCAGATATATACTAGGTAGGTTATTATGTAAATTAAAAAATAATCTGGATTAACGATAATATATGGTTTAAATTTTTAAAAATATTAAGATAGTAGTATATTAAATTAACACTGGTTTATTTTGTAAAATACGTAATTTAGATTATAAAATTATAATAACCTAATAAAAAATAAATTAAAATAAATTAATAATATATAAATCAAACCGAAATACATCACAAAGAGACCGATCAAAATAAACTACATGCCTTTAAAAAATTAAATGATATTTTTTTAATTAAATATTGAGATGACAATATTTGAATCACCCCGTGTTTCGCGGCTTAACTCGCAAATCTTAACTCAGCTCATGGACTTAAAAAAAAAAAACTATTTCTTATTTAATTATATTATAAAAATAGAACTATCAACTCATTTTCACCTAAATTGTCTAATTTATCAATTCATTTTCACCTAAAATATCTAATAAACATTCATGTATCGCCAGCAAACCAATTTATCAACCCACCCAAGTAATAGTTTAAAAATATAAAATCAAATTGATTAGAGATTTTCTCTCTCAACCCCGATCTATTTTTTACAGCAAGATCAAGGTTCAAAACAACATTCATGGAACTCTCATTGAATGAAATACTTTGACACCAAAATTATTTTTCTTTACTGTTGTAATTTAGCTATTTTCTCTTTCCTCTCATACTTACTGGGATTGAAATTTATAAAAAAAAAATTTATCAAATTTAAAATGATAAAGTTATAGGGACTATAAAGATAGAAAACGAAAAGCGCGAGGATGAAAACATCTTTTCTCCTAATTTTACATGGACTACGAGTTTCTCCTTGTTTTATATTTCGGTTACCGATCATTTAATTTTTATCTCCTAATAATTGTTGACAAATTAGATGTTAAATTGAGCGCAGAAAGATATAATTAAAAAAAAAATTGAGAACGAATTGGAAAAAAAAATCTCGGGTATATTTCTGCTGTAATTCAGAGATTACTTGTTATCAAATATGACATTAATTTCTCCAACTGTCAGTCGTAAAACCGAAATTAATTGTCACCGGCCACCTCAAATACAAAGATTTCTCTTAAAACAAGGAAAAGATTACCGATGAAGTGTTATTTGTGAGTGTGGTTGGAATATATTATTTAAATATTTTGAATTTTTTTAAAAAAAGTTTAAATTAATATTTTTAAGTTTTTTATATACTAATAAAAAAATATTTTAATTTATTTTAAAAAAACAAATACTTCAAAAAAAACAAACAGCACAGGATAGGCACGAAGCCGAAGCCGAAGCTGAAGCTAACACTCTCACTTCTATAACCATCCGCGTGACAAAACATTCTTAAAACTCCCAGATTTCACATATCATCAATCTCCCCTTCCTCCCTTCAATTTCACTCAATACCATGCACACATAACCCCTCCCTCTCTCTCTCTCTCTCTACTCACTCTCCCGGAGTCAGAGAGACCCCACTTTTCTCTCGTGCCACCAGACTTTCTATTTCCTTTTGTCCAACTCCGTTAGCCAGCCTCGACCTCTCTCTATCAAAACTCAATATTGGCGTAATTGAAGCACTGAACGAAGTAATAAACAATCCCCTGGACTCTGCTTCATTTTGCACCCCTAAATAGCAACATGGTATGTTCACAGCCTTCTTTGAATGTCTAGAACCCCATGTGCTGCAAACTCGGATTTCAACATAGCATTATCTTGTTAGTTTCCTTGGCATTAGATTTTAGATCTGTGTTGGTTTTTGTGTGATAGAGCTTGGTACCATAATTTGAGCTAACTATTTCTCTTGAAAGATACAATCTTGGAGTTTTGGGGCTCTTAGTTGGAGATAAAAGTTAATTTCTTTTCGAGTTTTTCGAGGTTTTAAAGCAATTTCAATGCCAAAAGGGCGTGTTTAGATCAGACCCAGAAGGTGAATTCTGACTATAAAGATGCAGTCAAGAGTTGTTCCACTGGAGGAAGGGAAGGACCCAGCAGTTTCAATCAAAGCAAGCCAATCCAAGCCCTTTCCAATAAGGTTACTTCAATTATTTTTGCTGTTTTTAGTTCTATGTATGGCCTTTTCGATCATCAGTATGTATACAATCAAGCGTTTTGGAGTTCAGACTGCAAGGACAACTGTTAAGCCTGCCTTTGAGCCTTGCTTTGATGAACCTGATACTTTGGATCGTTGGATTAGGCCTCCATCTAATCTGCTCCATAAAATGAGTGATAAAGAGCTCTTTTGGAGGGCTTCATTTGTTCCTGGAATAAAGAAGTATCCCTTCAAGAGAATTCCAAAGATTGCATTTATGTTTTTGACAAAGGGGCCATTGCCTCTGGCACCTCTTTGGGAAAGGTTTTTGAAGGGGCATGAAGGGTTATATTCTGTTTACATTCATCCATTGCCAACATTTGAAGCCAAATTTCCATCTTCTTCAGTTTTCCATCGGAGACAAATCCCAAGCCAGGTGTGTAAATGCTTATATTTAACACCCTGATTTTTTTCATTCGTTGTTCATTAATTTCAGATTTTTGGTCTTGACATTTGTTTGATGATTGAACTATTTGTAAATGCCATTGCTCTAGTGCTCTATTTTTGTATTTTATTTTTAGGTTTCCATTGTCTGCAAATAGCTACCTTAGTTTGTTGGGAGTTTTTTGTGTGCTTTGACAATTTTGATGTTTATATGGACTTGCATGCATCTTATATATAGATCCTTGAATGTGGAAAATTTTCCCCTGCTGGAAGCAGTTTTCCCTGAGAATAACTGCATGTTAGAGATACTGAGATACAGATGCAGTTTTTCATGCCACTGAATTTGTGTTATGTCCATGTTTCCTCAAACATTTATTTGAGCGCATCAAATATACTTGCTGTTGGAATATGAAAATAATTTTAGGTCCTCAGAAGGTTCATTTTCATCCCAACTTTCAATTTATGTTTATACTTGAATTCTTGTGATTAGTCTTCCCTTTTTAAGGAAATTTTGTGTTCTTTCAGGTAAAAGGGAATTTTGATGACTATAATCTATAAAGGCACGCTTTAGAGAACGTTCTTAGAAGTTTTGTTAGAGGTCTTATTCATTTATGATGGGAATTTTTTTTTTTTCAGTAGGTAGGGACAGCACATGAAGAAAAACTATTTTTCTCCCTTTAGAATTACCACTGCTTAGCTTTCAATTTGCCTCTGACCATCAATGAAATGTGAATAACCCGTCCTCCTGTCTTTGAAACAAGGGGCGCTTCTGGTTCTGTCGGTGCTTGAAACAATTTGTACTGCAAGATTTTTCTCTTTAACTGAGTGTGTGGAATTTCCAATAACTTGTGCGAAAGCCTGTGGTGGTAACACCATAAAGAATTGCCTAAATAATTGCTCTTTTTTCCCAAATAGCAAGGTTGAAAATACACAAGTAAATGAATCCGTGTACTTCTATATTATGTGATTGCACAACTTATATCCAGCAAAACTATATAAGACTCTGGAACAAGACATTACTGGTGTATTAGTCAGTTGAAGGTGAGATTGACTTGACAATAATGGGTGTGTGGAGAATGTTTGAAATGGATTAAAGCATGACGTATAGTAAGGAAAAGGGGTTCTGATGGTGTTAAGATACATAGAATATCTTAAGTGACAAGGCTCTGGGCAGTTTTTAATGCACCACTATTAGATGTCAGTGTTTGGGTTAAAATTTGGCTTGAAAATGCTAAGGTTTAGAATTAACATATACAAGTGTTCAACAACAGAGTTGGTATCGTTACTTGAAATCTTTGTGGAAGTATTTTGATGGCATTTCGTTGTTTAAAGTTGGATTGAACGAGTGCTAAAAGCTGGTAAAAAAGGAGATGTATATCCTGGAATTTTGTAGTAAAGATAGAAGGCTGTAATACTTTAGGTAGTTAATTAAAGATTAGAGATCTTCTTTAGGTTACATTATACATGAAATAGTATTTTAGTAAGATGACTCATGATAACTCGCAACCTTTTTGCTTCAAGTCCATGCATCACACTGCTATCTCGCACCTTTATGCTTGAAGTTCATTCTTTTCCGCTCCATACCCATTCCTTCCATGATGCCCATGCCTTTGTTTCAAGCCCATGCCTTGTCTAAAGCTAATAACGACAACAGATTTGAAGGAGCAATAGTTGATATTGGAATGGAACTGGCTATACCCATTGATTGACTGCTGTCCAATTGATGGGTTGCTGCAGTTTCTTTTGGCTCTGATACACAAATTGAAAAATACCCTCCTTTCTCGAGTAAAAGAAGCTAGAGTCTGCAGAGCTGGAGGAAGAAGAATGTTAAATTTATTAACTTGAATTTCTGGGGTACAGTCTGGAGCTTGCGATGGACCAGTTTAGAATTTAAGACAGATGCAGCAGTGCTAAAAGATAGAGGCATGCTCATTCACGACCTTGTTGATGTTGTTGTGTTGTTAGACAAAGTATGTGCATGAAATCACTTGAGCCTGTTTCAAATTGTCTATTAGCTTCTGTTCCTTGCTTGTTGAAGGTAGCCACTTCATACCTTCTTAGTTATTATGCCTTTGGAATAATTTCTTACCCTATTAACTGTTCAAATTTTTTCCTTCATTGAAAATGTGAATGTCAACGTGTCCAGGAAATTAAATCACTGTTACACAAGCAAGATATATAATTGAAGAATGCCACAAAGCTATACATTTGGTTTTCAGTTAACGTTTTCTGTTTTATCATCAAGACTTGAAGTTTTATTGACCATTTGAATTTTGATCTTGTGATACAAGGAAGCTTACATTTTATCCCGATATTTCCCAACACAGGTTGCTGAATGGGGTAGGATGAGTATGTGTGATGCGGAAAGAAGACTCCTTGCAAATGCATTGCTCGATATCTCCAATGAGCGGTTTGTTCTCGTATCTGAATCTTGCATTCCTCTCTATAATTTCAGTGTCATCTATGACTACATGATGAGATCCAAGTATAGCTTCATTGGTGCATTTGATGATCATGGGCCATATGGGAGAGGACGGTATAATGAGAACATGGCACCTGAGGTGAATATTACCCAGTGGCGCAAAGGATCTCAATGGTTTGAGATCAACCGAAAGCTTGCAGTCACCGTAGTGGAAGATGCTAGATATTACCCAAAATTTGAAGAATTCTGTAAGCCGAGTTGTTATGTTGATGAACATTATTTCCCCACCATGTTAACCATTGAAGCAGCACCTCTCTTGGCTAACAGAACCCTTACTTGGGTGGACTGGTCAAGGGGCGGGGCTCACCCAGCCACCTTCGGAAGAGCGGACATAACCAAGGAGTTCTTCAAAAAGATTCGTGAAGATACGCATTGCGTTTACAATAATCAATCCTCCCCGGTTTGCTTTCTTTTTGCGAGGAAGTTTGCACCGAGTGCTTTGGAACCTCTGTTACAGGTATCACAAAACGTATTGGGATTTTGATAAATGGAATCGCCAGCCAAGTTCTAGCAGTTGTGAATGGTTGGGAGGAACATGCTACTTTCATTCTTTGCATTTTATGTTAGTTCCTTTTCAGGCACTATCTTGGATGATGTGGTGTGCTTTCAAGCTTGTTCCCTTGTAGGAATGCTCATGTCCAAAGCAAAATTAGATGTACAGAGAACGTATAGCTAATGCCACATGCTTGATTTTAATAGTTTCTATGCGCCTCATTTCGGGAGCAGGTCACCCCTCCCCTGCCTCCCTGCTAATGATATGAAATTAAATATTAATTTCATAATTCTTTTGCTTATAATCCTTTAGCAACCTTTGGATTTTAGCCATTTCATCAAAAGATTATTCTAGTTCACGACTTGAGACAGTACTTAATCATCTTATTTAGTCACATCATTAATTCTAAAATTAGCAAACAATAACTATGTTGCTCTCTGTTAATTTAAAAAAAAATACAAAATTGTAATTCTTTTTTAATCAGGGTTTGAAGAGTTTTTTTTTTTTTGTAAAGTTATAGTGAGTGTTTATTAACTAAATATTTTTAAATTTATTATTAGAATCGCATCACATGAATAAAAAAAAAGAAAAAAAAACTTTTTATAAAGTCATTTATTTGCTGGAAAATAATTTCTTTTTAGAAAGTAGTTTTTTTAAAGTGAATTCCTGAAAAGTTAGTTATTTTTCGATGTTTGGTAATGTTATGAAAAATAAGTTAGAAAATATTTTTCAGTGTTCGGTTATGCCATGGAAAATAACTTGTTGATGTTTATTTTTCAAGTTTATTAAAATAATAAGGAACAAATCTTACAAATTAAAAATCTGAATGAAGATGAAATTGAAAAAAAAAATCTAATTTAATAAATTATCTCAGATAAAATAAATAACAATCAAAATAATAAAGATTAAATTTAACAGATAAAAAAATTAAAAGATGATAAAATTAAAATAATAAGTAACAATCAAAAGAATAAGGATCAAATTTGATAGATCAAAAATTTCAATTAAAAAATAATAAAAAAAAAAACAAATAACAACCATAAAAATAAAGACTAAAGTTAATATAAAAATCAAATTCTAAGGGATAAAATTGAAAAAAAATTTAAAACAAAATATTTAGCAATCAAAAGTTTGAGGATCAAATTTGATATAATCAGCAAATAATATAATATTTTAAAATTTTTTATAACTTTTAGAAAGTGTTTTTCGTCCAAAATAAAAAGAAAATACTTTTCTGGAAACTAAGTCAAATTTTTCTTTGACTATAAAGTGTTTTTTATTAATTAGTTTTTTTAATGGTAAATAAATACAAAAAAAATTAAATTGTTTTTTAAAAAAACTACTGTATGTGAAACAAATAGTATCTAAATATTGTCTTTCCTAATATGGCTAAATAAGATTACATATCCTCTCATGATCAGTTGTTTTCTTTTTTTTAGGCCCGAGTCCATAAAGGAACAGTTACACGGTTCGCACACGGGGTCAAGGCCACTCCATTTACATCAGAGAGCAATAAAGAAAAAACGCCTTAGGGCACGGGCAGTAAGAATATGGTTGTCGAAATTGAATTCTATATAATCTATACTAGAACAGTCTTCCTCCCATCTCACCCCTGAAATATAAGTATGCTTTTGTGAGTTTAGCAGAAATTGTTTTTAAAAATATTTTAAAAAAATTATATTAAAATAATATTTTTTATTTTTAAGATTTTTATTTTTTACATGGTACATTAAAAATATTTAAAAATTTAATTTTAAATAAAAAAATAAAATGTTTTTGGCAATCTCTATTTGGATTGGATCAGACTCGCTAACAGGAGCGTGATGTCACTTGCCTTGTGGAGATGGTATGATCATGATCCCAACTCGCCACCAACTTCACTCGTTAATGGCTTTCGGGGCACGGTATCTTACCTTCCAATTCCAGTTAAATTTAAGGTAATCAATCACATAAATGGACAGATACATCATAATATATCTTTCTTCGAAAACGGAAATTACCATAATCTCCAGAGACAAATTTGA
>Ga0325405_1000471_pt1 | contig 38693 bp, 20 predicted proteins | sample PopdelMetagenome_21_FD_205663 | JGI IMG/M metagenome (GOLD analysis project Ga0325405, IMG submission 205663) | Populus deltoides microbial communities from Bellville, Georgia, United States - Xylem-Control-R2 | ecosystem: Host-associated > Plants > Phyllosphere > Stem > Wood/Secondary xylem... | reverse complement strand
GGTTCTTAATGTGTGTGATCCATTAGGTTCTTAATATGTTGGCTCAAATATAAATTATAATTATAATTAAATTAAATTAAATTAAACAATTTAATTTATTATCAATTCAACAATTGATTTATTTATATTTGAAGATCAGGTGCATCATCTAGTAACGTGTCATGATCTTCTAAATATTATAAAAGTCATTAATAGTTTGACTTAACCTTTCAATGACTGGTTTCTTAATGTAATTATTATCCTTTCATCAATAATATTCTGATTTAACATTAAAGCATGAAGTATATCAATCATGTTAAATTATATTTGTTCTCTACATAATAATCATTGATCATTTGAATAAGATTTGAAACTCTTTTCAAATTTCATTTTACTTTGGTCAAGGATTTCTTAATCAATATTATTTGAGAGCATGTGTAATATTTTTTTTTATTCACCTAGGGTGATGAATCATCTCTTGATCACTTAAATATCTTCATATATTTCATATTATACCCAATATCTGCTCCTTTGTTATCTCGATTAATAAGATAACAAGTAACATGATTAAAGCATAACATTATCTATATAAGATAACTTAGTGATCTCAAGTGTAAGGGTCACTTACATAACTATCATGTGAGCCTTTCCATAAACATAGGTGATCTCTCCATATGAAATTTTCATGCGGGTCAGTTCAGTGTTCATATCTTATGACAAGCACCTAATTATTAGTTTTAAGTATCCTTTATACCTCAGTTTATGAGACTAACCACATCTTTTTATAAAGAAAAGAACATAATATGTATTGGTCTCTATGGCTCTAATAAATGTCTAGTATTTAAAAGAGTATCAGTCAGGAATATTTTAAGAACAATATTTTGATGCATTAGAAATCTCATAATTATAATAACTTTATATTTTTTTTGCAAAGCATTTTTGCCACATAAACTTTATCTTTAATCTAGATTTATAAATCAAATATTAGATTCGTTAATCAAATATTATATGAATATTAAAGGTAAATTAAGTCTTTATTAATAATAAATATGTATTTACATGAATAAAATAATGTCACGTGTAACCAACCGATAATAACATATATATCAAATTAACGTGAATAACAATAGAGCAAAAATGAAACTTTTTAAGAAGAAGAAATGTAATGTTAAAAAATCTTAAATCATGAGAGCAAAAGTTAAATAATAATGAATCTACAGGGAGGAGGGATGTAGTTTCCCTTTTATATATTGGTGAGAAATTCAGAGTAAATTTATGGAAGAAAAACTCTTGGTCCTCAAGAAACGTCCCCATGCATGCATGAGCCAGTTCCCAGATAGAAAACTATTCCAGTGCCAGAACAAGACTGTAATTGTCTTATTTACTCATTCACCGTCTTGGAAGAACCTGTATATTTCATTTGATTTGGAAGAATTTATTACCTTCCTAAATCGAACACCTCAATTTGGTAATTCACACCACACCGTATTTTTTACACATTCAGTCAAATGCAATTGAAATGACTGGAAACCCTAGCCAGGTAAATGTTTCATATATATAAGTATGGAGAATTACCATTCTTACACACACAAGTTTTCTCTTAAAATCCATACTTTCTAACAAAAAGAATGAATTCATCATCATCTTCTTCTCCTGATAGAGAGCGAGTGAAGTGGACTTTGGAGGAGAACAAATTGTTCGAGAACGCTATCGCAGAGTTCGATCCTGGTTCTCCTGATTTTTTTGAAAACATTTCTGAAAGAATTCCAGAGAAAACTTTGAAGCAGACTGAAGATCATTTTCTAATATTGATTGAAGATGTAGAGAAGATTGAGTCAGGCCTTATCCCATTGCCTGACTATGGGACTCCTTCAAGAGGTGACAAAGGAAAAGGGTCTAATAGTAATGATAAACCCAAACAGAGAAAGAAAGGGGTTCCATGGACTGGAGAAGAACACAAGTATGTATAATAATAATATCCTTAATTTGCTTTCTCTATCTTTTCCTCAATTTTGATTTTCTTGTAATTCCTAACTTGAGCTTTAAAATCAATGGAGGACATTCTGTGATTAACAGAGTGAAAGATAATTATTAGGCTGCCTATAAATTTCTAGGCCTTTCTCCGCATCCGATTGTATTTGGGGTTATGGCGTGGTGTTAAATAATTTAAATATGTTATTAATGCATTGCATTAATTTTAACCTTTTCTTTTTGTTCTTTTGGTTTCATTTGGAAGAATATATATACTTCTTTTGTTATTAATTACTCGATGAAATTAAGAGTGTCATTAAATCTTGGGCAATATTATATTCTCCTGTAGAAGCTTTCTACCTCACAATGAATGGCACATTGTAATTAATTGACAGGTTGTTCCTGAATGGATTAAAGAAATATGGCAAGGGAGATTGGAGAAGCATTTCTAGGAACTGTGTAGTGACGAGAACCCCTTCACAAGTTGCAAGCCATGCCCAGAAGTACTTTCTTCGCCTTCAAAACTCCAGCAATACTGAACATAAACAAGGGTGTAGTTCGACCTCAAGGCATAGGAGGAGGAACTCATCATCATCATCAACAACCGATAAAGCAGCAGCATCAATGGCCGCTGCTCCATCTCCTCATCTCCCTGTGCCCGCCTCAATCTCTAACGAATTCGCTGCCACCCCATTTTCTCATTTCTCTAGTGATTTAAATGCTCCCGCTCCCATCACAGACCAATCCTTCGCTGCATTCCCTCCATATTTGGACCGCCAGAACTAAATGATGACAAGTGCTTCTTGTTATGTAATTTATGAATTAGATTATGCTTACTGCTTAATTTATATGCTTCAAGGATTTATTTTCCACCAAGTGTTGTGCTCCTTTTATAAGATTATACTGTTGGACATGTCTACTGCAAACTTGTTTAATTATGAGTTTTTTATTTTATTAATATAGTCTTATTTGTTATTTGCTTAATTCTTTTTTTTCCACAAGAATTAATTTTGCTTGATTTAGCATTGCTTTCATGAGATGAAAATGTGTAAATGTGCCTTACAATCATATATATATATATATATATATATATATATGATTGGAAAGAAGCAGGTGGATAAAGCAGTGACATGTTTTTGAAAGGTCCGAGAAAATTATTTAATGCTTTCTTAAGCTTATTTGTCCTGACACTTATAATCAACCCACTTGACACTTCTAAAGAGTAAATGACATGTTTAGTTATAGTGTCGGGTTGTTCCTCATGTCAGTCATGTCATTGAATGTGGAAACTAAAATATTTTCCTTGCCATTGAATGTCATACCGTGTTTGATTTTGTCCAGGGGCAGTACAGATAGGAGAGCTTCGTGCTTTCCCTATGTTTTGATCCCCTGGAAAATGTTAGCACCAAGTCTCTGGTTTTTAGGCATCAAACAATGTTACAAGAGCTTTCCCTTTGTTGTGGTATCCTTCCAAGTTTCAACTGAGTTCTTTATTGTATCTAGGCAACCTAACTTTGTAAAGGGGGTTTTTGTTTTATCGACATTGATGAATTTCTCATTGTTAAAAAAACAAAAAAACAGGATGAATATCACGGTAAGAAATACATTGGGCAGGAAGCCCATAAGATTTGGCAGCCCAACCATTTGCATTTATAGGCACAGGAAACAACAAATTTGAGTAAATTATATTCCATCAGTCAGGTATTTTTTGCTGCTGATAAAATGGTGCATGGCTAATGTAACACTACATAAAGAGGGAGTCAAAATTTTCATGCGTCAACTAACCAGGCCTCTGAATCAGGTATCTTTCAAATATTAAATCATTCATCAGCTTAAACTGCAGTCCCTCGTAAGATGCAGAATTTATATGCTCAAGCATTAAATCCTGCTCTGAACCTGAAAGCCTAGTTGCATGGGAACATTTGCAGCCCCCTCAGCACATTCACAGGAAAATGTAATTCACTTGTTTTATCCAAGTCTCAGCATCGCTAAAATGAACATAGTAACACCTTTATACGTGATATAGTTTCAGACATGAACATGAAGATCAAAACGCCTTCATTCGGATCCAAGCTTCTTAGCTAATAGCTACCATTGAAAAAGTTAGGCATTGGCTTTAGACCTGCTTCAAATTTGACCACAATCTTGTTAGAGCATATAGCGTACTGCTAGCATACAAGGGGAAAATAGGCACCCAATTGGACAATTTAACAGAGTTGAGCCATGTATCTTAGCGATCTTAGCAATATTGATAATACAAAATCAACAACAGTAAGCCAACTCAGTATCAGTTTTTGTTCTTCATGGTTATAAAGAAATTTAATAAAATAACAGAGATTGTGATTGTTTCATCGGTCAAAAATAGTATTTTTAAACATAACAAGACAAGAATCACCATGCCAAAACCAGTGGGGAAAAAAATTGTTTGAACCAAACTTGATCTTTAATAACAAAACATGTGATTTCGAGCATCAGAATACTTTCAATTTGGAATGTCAAGCGATTCAGCTTTACAGCAAGATAGCACCATTAATATATTTGACAGTTGGCCAACATCACTGGTTCATACATAGCTGTCAATCAAAGAGTTCCTCATCTCATTCACTATGGCATTTGGCTGAGCTTCCCGCAACTTGAAAACACTCTCAATAACAGAAAGTTCAGTAGCAGTAGTGTCTGCCCCACAAAAGGCAGCCCAGTCATTCACAGTCAAGCCAGCAGCTATCACTTCACTGCCACGGTTTATGGTTCCAGCCACTAAAGGCACCTGAAGGAGGGTTGAGAGTTCATCCAAGTCTTCAATGGATGTGTGGGGGTGCACCTGCAGCACAAAGTAATCAGTTAAAAACATGATAAGCATATTTAGATATTTAACAGCTAGTTGCCTGAATAAGCATTAGAAAAGCATATAAAAATCTTACCAATCCACCTCTGTTGGAGAAAGCACAGTAGCTGCCCACAAGAACATTACCAGCAACAGTCTGCCTAAACACTTCTACTCCAAGAACATCAGCAATCATTTCCTCTGTTTCCTGATCAAAATAATGAAGAACAAGCATATCAACATTTAGAAAATGCTTGTAATTACAGAAAAAATACAAGCAGACAGCAAGAACAAACTTCTAAAGATATGCAATAATATAAAGTACTCAGAGCGAATAAGAAGATAATGAATTCAAAGGAAGAGCTCAAAATACCTTGTCAAGATCAGTGTGTGTTAGAGCAACATGGTCATTGCAAGCTACACCATTTCCCAATGCAGATAATCTCTCTTCAATTCGCTGAACCACAACTTGATCAGGTAGACTGTTTCTTAAGTGTTGAAGTTCTGAAACAACAAGGACAACAAATCAGTAAACTATCAACTTGGCTGCTTATACAATTACCCTAACCACAACAACAAATATTTTCAAAACTGTAATACTCACCTTGATCAGTAGTAGTATGCGGCAAGAGAATTCCATTTTTGTTTCCTACTCATTAAAACCAAACCAGTAACACATCAGAATTTCTTTCAGACATTAGTAAAAAATAACCATTAGGAGGCTGGCATAACAAGAAAAAAACCCTTTACCTGCACAAAGTCTACCAATGATTCTAGAACCTCCAATGGAAGTTTTAACAACAGGAATAACATCTCCTAACTCTGCTTCAAATGCGCTGCGCACAAAACAACAGTAGAATCACATTACTAATTATAAAAACAAATTCTTTCACTTCTTTTCTTGCTTTTTATCATATTTAATTAATTAACCATACATAAAAAAAAAACATAAAAAAAACCTTTTAAAAGAAATTACCTATAAAAGTTCTCAGAACCACCAATAGCAACCAAACAATATGCATTAGTGAGCTTTGAAAAGACACCAACTTCACATGAATTCTCGAACATAAGCCCTAACCCACATCAAGAAAGCACACAAAACACATAAATAAAACATCATTTCATTAAAACAACAAAGCAGAATTAATGGGGTTCAGATACTAAAAGCTCAGAAGATGAACCCTTTTTTAGGAAAAAGAAAGCAAAGGAACTTACTTGTTGCCATGATTGCAAAAAAAACTTAATACTGTTGTTGCTTTTGTTGATTGTAGAGAGGGAGAGGGAGAGGGGCTACCTGGTTAGGAAAATAAAAGGAATGCACGTTTGCAAGGAGAGAATTTTGCCAATTAGGGTTTATACATAGAGGGTATTTTCCTTTATTTTTTAGCTCGTTTCGAGGTTTATGTGTAAACGACAACTCGTCGGTCTATGCGACTATGACTTTTGGATTTGACTATTTTTCGTGGTGCCTAGCGTTAAAGGTTACACCTATTTTATTTTTTATTTTTTGCCCCTGTTTTTGAAGCTGAAAGTATGAGTAAACGAAGCAAGAATACATGAGCAATTTAGCTAAGTGTAAATTATAATTTAGTCTCTATTTCTTTTTTTTTATGATATTAGTATATTGCTCGTGGCAGGGTTAATAATAATTTTTTTAATATAAAAAAATATAAAAAATATTAAATGTTTTAGATTTAGCAGCAATTCAACTCTATTAAATCCTGCCGATAGTAGGTCTAACACTATTAGGTTATGTTAGAGGTAGGACCCAACTCTATTGGGTCTTGCTAGAGATAGAGCCCAACACTACCCAGTGCTAATAGATCCTGGTGGTAGTAGAACCCAACTCTATTAGGTTTTATTGGGCAGCAGGACCTAACACTAAAAGAAAAAATTTAATCAACGCAACCTCAAATGAAAAAAAATTATCATCACCCAACTTTTGTATAATATAAAAAAAATCTCATCAATTTATTTTCTCTTTATCGTATGAAAAAAATTAAATAAGAGAAAATTTTAAAAATTTAAAGAGGCAAAAAAATAAAATTGAAAATATCTGGGTCTTGTTGAAAGCCGGACCCAATAGCTATGTGACTCGCACTCCGTCGCAGGTCAAATATTTTATTTTTTATAAAAAATTATCTATGTAGATTTTTTCAATACATTTTAGTAGTTCAAAAAATAAAATAAATAAAAAACTTTATGCACACATGTAATCATATAAACTAAAAATTATGTGCGTTAATAAATCAATAAAAAATCATTAATGACATCTAAAAACAAAACTTGAAAAATCGAGAGACAAATATAGATCAAGATCAAAGCAAGTTAACCTTAGTTAACTCAAGTTGTTTTTTGTGTCCTTTTTTTAATTGATTTTTTTTTCAATTTCATCTCTCAACACTGTGTTGATTAAAAATTAAGCTTCATAATTTGTTTCAATTTGTTTTCTATTAGGTTATACTAGTTTCATGATCCGATTTGCGAGTTTAGCATATTAATTCAGGTTGACTCAGGTTATTTTTTTAGTTATTTTTTTAATTGATTTTTTTCAGTTTTATCTTTCAATATTGGATTTATTAGAGTTTGAGCTTTTTAATTTTTTTTTACTTTTTTTATGAGTTATCATGATCCAATATGTTGTTGTCTTAATATTTATTAAAAAAATCTTATCTTAAATATTTATTTTGAGTCTAACTAAGTTTTTACAAGTTATCCAGTTTGTCTTTGGACTCGTCACGGCAACCAAATCACATTAAATCAATTTCCGAAAGGTTTAAAATTTTCTTTTCTACTAGAAATTTTTTAGCAAAACCTAAGCTTTTTTATGTTAAAGAATCTTTGATCCAATCTATAATATAGCACATACCAATGATCTAGTAATTATTAATCATTCATCTTGTAGGGGAAAAAAAGACAAATTTAAATTTGGAACAAGCAAATTAAAATTAAAATTATGAATATGTCTTCCTGGGAATCATGTGTCACCATATGAAGACATATAAAATAAAGTCTCCGGAAGTACAAGAGACAAAGACAAGCTAGGCCATATTTCAAGTACAAGATATAGTATTAATCATTCTACATTGATCCTAATTACTAATTGTAACAACTTGAAATTTTAAAAGCTTTCGAGTCTTTAACTTATATGAAAAACGAGGTAAATTTATTTTTTTTCATCTAGATTAATTCAGTAATCCTTAAATTCCTTTTTAATATCATGATTGGGGTCAATTTATGTCGTCATTAATTCTACCAAAACTTTATTAGAGTTTCCCTTAAAAGTAACGTTCTTAGTATTCAACCTATCTTGGTCCAATTAGCACATATGATTTGGTCCAACTATCTTGGAAAATTAACCGACACAATTCAAGGATAGCCTCATGGCTACTCCCATAACACAAATTATCTCATCTCAATTTAGCACATATAATTTGGTCCAACTATCATAGACAATCAACTGACATAATTCAAGGATAGCCTCTTGGCTACTCCCATCACACAAATTATCATCTATCCTTTAATAAATCACATCATTTTCAAACATTACATTTAACACATACATGGATATAATATTTAAACATAAAATATACACAATGAAATTAAAAACTATCGATTAACTATACTTTATCGAATTTATTCATATGACAAAATATTATCAATTTGATTACATGACATAATAGGTAATTTTAGTTTACATTTACATATTCATTACCTAAAGTTAAAGATTAAAATAAATAAGTAGAACTACTACTCCGGTCGAGTTTATGAAGATCCTAAAATGAACATTCATCGTTGTAAATACACATCATAATTACAAATATTAAGGATTAAATAATACTTCCAAAATTCTATCCTTAAACTTTATTCTAACTAAAATACAATCTTTCTTCTAACAATTAACTTATTTAGGCTTTGCCATGTAAGATCCCACATCGGAAGCGAGCGTCCAGAGTCAGGGCTTTATAAGTGCATGCTCACCTTGACTAGTAAGACGCGTTTTGGGGTCATGTGTGGCTGCCAAGAACAAAACCATGAGGGGGACCTGGGTGGAAGCCCTGGATTTGGGTGGTCTGGGAGGCCCAAAACGGACAATATCTTGCTAGTAAGGGGAGGTGTTACATTTGGTATCAGAGCCAAGGACGACTAGTCTTAAGGTGGGGGGATTGTAAGATCACATATCGGAAGCGAGCACTAGAGCCAGGGCCTTATAAGTGCATGCTCACCTTGACTAGTAAGACGCGTTTTGGGGTCATGTGTGGCTGCCAAGAACAAAACCGTGAGGGGGACCTGGGTGGAAGCCCTGAATTTGGGTGGACTGGGAGGCCCAAAACGAACAATATCTTGCTAGTGAGGTAAGGTGTTACATGCGATCTACAAGAATGACATGCAAATCTGGTTAACCACAAGGTACTAATGATCCCGGCCATCCATACAAGAATGTTAATACAATCTCCATGACACTTTCACTTGCCTTTTCATATCTTTTTATTTCAATAATAAACATAAAAATATACATTTAAGGAATTTACAGTTACATAATTTTATAACATTCTAAAAGTGGCATAAAATGTCGAGCACCTTTTGAAACTTGTAAACGCTCAACTTTTCCTGAATGTTGCCCAACTTCTGCAGTCTCCCTTACATTAATAGCGTCAAAGTTATCATAACTAAGGAATTCATTATAAAAATTTTCTTTCGATTCTTATTCAATCCATATCTTTAACTCAATTAAAGGAAATTCACATCGTTATGCACATCATGAGAAGTTCAAACCTTGCACCTATTCAAAACACACTCATCCATTTCCATGCAATATATAACCCTAACTTAAACACATAAACCAACAAATAACCCTTGACTTTTCTACATCTATAACCTCTCTACAGTGTTGTATCTCCTATTTTTTGTTATCTTGTATAAGACTACTAAAATGACTTCCTTTATGCTATTTTTTAGGCTGTTTATTTCAGCCTTTTTTCGCACCCTAATCTGACCCTACAACAACTCGTATTCATTCCATCTTCATTTTCAAAATATGTTGTTTAAACATTCATATTTCATTAACACAACTTACTAGGAAAACAATCATAGTACATATTGTTACCTATTTTTTACCCCATAAAAAATCAAGAAAAAATAAATAAATAAAAATACAAACTACAAACAGATGCACATGAAGAAAGCCTAGAAGATTGCTCAAGCTGGTGATGAAGGACTAAAATGACAAGTGAAAAAGTTGAAGGACCAGTATGTAAAAGATTGACAAAATTGGCGACCCAATCCTGATTGATAAAAGACCTATTCGGTGAAAATATTTTTATTTAGGGCAAATAAATATAATTTGGATGAGTAAGAACTCAATGAGGATTTTTAAAGGCTTAATCAATTTTATTGAGGACTTGATTGCAAGGAAAATCAGTTTTTTAAAGTCAATTTGGATTTTAATTAAAAGAAATTAAAGTTTGGGGGACTGAAATTAGACTTTGAAAAGTTTAATTAGCCAAATCAGGGGTTTAATTGTAAAAAAAATTAAAGTTTGATAGGCAATTAGAGGTTTGATTGAAGAAATTCAAATTCAAAGACCAAATCACAATAGGCGCAAAACTTCAAGGGCTGAAATTGACCAAATCATGGGCCAAATTGAAGAAAATTGAAAGTTTGATGGTCAATTAAGAGTCCAAATGCACATATCAAAAACCAAGGACCAAGATCAAAATGGCATTAAACTCTAGGGCTGATGATTAAGTTTGACAGAGAAAATTGCATGAAATTAAAAGTCTGGGAGACAATTAAGGGTGCAGTTAAAAGAACAAATAATAAAATGAAATCTATCAGATCCCAAATTAAAGACCCTAATTTCTAGGTATTTAACCCAGACAACATGTTGTTTAGCCTCTGTTTATCTTTTTCCTTGGCAGTTCATGATAGTCAGGTTAACATCTTCCAAAAGCTTGTTGTGGAGTTTTAGACTATCATATGGCATGTGGTTTTTTTCAATGGAAGAGAAACATCCTCTCTACAACCCTATTTCCATGAAATTGGACGTTTACATCTCAATTCTCCCATAGAAATCTCCAACATCTTGTCCTAAATCAGCCATCATTCAATTTTCAGATTATGAGCTGATCGAGTTGGCACCTTCAAGCGGGTAATGTGGAGCTACAAACCTTTAAATTGAACAAAGTTGGATCCAAACAATAGATGTGCACCTTCTCTATCAACTTCAGGTGGCCTTCAATGATGATGATGTCAGAATTACTCTAACGAAGCCTTGAAAGTGGTCAACCTAGTTAGCCTGACTGAGATACCCATTTACACATAAACATCCATCTTTTTCATGTGTTCACACTTAGAAATTCCTAGAGGGTTCTTATTAAAGGTTGAAAACACTTCTCTCAAGATCAAAGAGTTAAAACACTTCACTTTAGCCACCACGTTTGATCAAAACCACCTAAATCCAAAATCATCTATCCTGTGATAAAACCAACCTAGTTTTGGTTTGTTAGAACCCTAACAAACTCATCTAGAAGCTCTGAATCAACTTATAAAATGAGAGATAATCTGACAAAAAATGAAGGATAAAAAAAGGGAAGAAATTTGGTTAAGCTTTAAGGGATTCAATACTGAGTTCAAGAGCTCAAAAAAGGTTCAAAGGTTTGGCCTTGTTAGGTTTAGAGATAAGAAGAAAGAAAAGCAGCAGCAAAAATCTACTCTCGTTAAAGATTTCAAGCTTGGAAGGTATATTTTTGTAAACTTTGAAAGTAGAGTCCATAAGACTTGTTGGATTCAAAATCTCTGTTTACTTTATAATGCAATTTTTTTAATATATTGATGTGAAGATTAGTGTCTTGGTATGTTAAGCTTGCATTTAGTTTGATTGAAAACTGCTAAATATAGCAGCAAGGTGTTTAATATTTTTCTGGTTTGCTAAAGCATTGTTCAAGGCTCTTGAGTTTTATTTTAATCCTATGGAGTGTTAAAGTATCAATTTTGAACCTCATATTGGTTAAGCATGATTATTGTTTTGATTTGGTAGTTTTGAAAAATGAAACTTAATGGATGTTTATGTGATTTGATATTTTTGTTAGTTTTTTTTATTCAACTATGCTTGATATAGATAATGTAGTTTATGAGGACCAAAAGCAGCAGGTTTAGAGGCCTCAAAGTCCATTTCTAGTTTGGCAGCTTGTTCTTCAATTCTGTATTTTTTTTGGGTAATTTTCTTCGTGTTTTAAAAAAAAACATTGTCTTAACCCTATAATTTAGATCAATTTTAGTCCATTTATTTGCAGTAAACCATTCGGGCAACTTGATTTGTTAATAATCTAGGATTTATTTGCATCATAACAAGTTTTTAGGGGTTTTACTCATTTATGATGCATGTTCTGTACAATATATAATGGACCTCAATATATGTTTATGGCTGCATAATTTTGCCAATGAGACCATAGTAAAAGGTTGTATCAGTTTAGTTCATATAAGTAAGAATTGAAGTTTGATTCTTAATTATTGACAAATTATATCTTCTAACTCCTAACTAGTCATGTGAAATACAATTCCACATTAGATTTCTAGGAGCAAATGTTTGGTTGTTCTATCTACGTAATATTGTACAATATAATTAGATTTACGTACGGGTTAGGAATGTTTGGTAGTGTAATAGCGGTTGCTTTTCAAAGTGTTTTTCACTGGAAAATGTATCAAAATAATAATATTATATATATATATTAAAAATTATTTTTGATATCAGCACATCAAAACAATCCAAAAACATTAAAAAAATAATTTTAAGCAAAAAAAATTCAAATTTTGGTCAACCCTCGTTTGAAACGCAATACCAAACAAGGGCTTTATCTAGGTTTCAACAATTGTATTATCAAGTAAACGGGTCTTTTGACTGAAAGGATTAAGACATGATGATTATTCTCTTTGTATAGCTCAATCAATTGTCAACAGATTTAGTGATTGTAAAGGAGTTGTGATGTTCAGTTAAATGAGGATGTTCCTGTTGAGTTTCCTAAAAAGCATATACGTAGCAAAAACAATAAATTTAAAATTTTTCAGGAGTCTCAAGGATTTTGTTAAATAAATCTATAGTTGTTTAGGGTTTATGTAAAGATTACCTAAAAAATAGATGTTCTTTTCATCTTTGAATATTTGCTTAAAGACTGGGTTGTCCCAAACCACGAGTCGTTTAAATATCCGGTTTCTAACAGTAATCCACACGAACCACCCGTAAGAAATCTCTTAAACCCTTTTAGTAGAGAGGGATTATTATACCTTAGAGTGCTAACTCTTTTCTTTTATGTTTTAGGTGTTTACATATTGTATTTTTCTCACCTTTCTCTTAGGATATAAGAGGTATAGCATTCTATTTATAAGGAACCGTAAAAACTCTATAAATAGCAAAATATCAACTTTCTTCTTAAATAATATTAATCAATCAAGTCCCTACTTGATTTTTCTAGGTCTAGAATTGTAATATCTTGTATTAATTATATTCTAGTTCTCAATTTCTAAAATTAATTTACAATCAAATCACACTTGATTAATCATCTCATTTTAATTTTTGACCAATGATTCTTATGTGTGTGACCCATTAGGTTCCCTAATAAGTTGGCCCAAATATAAATTATAATCTTAAATAAAATAGGATTAAACAAATTAATGTATTATCAATTCAACGATTGATTAATTTATATTTGAAGATCAAATATAATATATAGTAATATGTCATGATCTTTCAAATATTAGAAAAGTCAATAGTAGTTTAACTTAACCTTTTAGTGATTAATTTTTCATTGTAATTATTATCCCTTCATCATAAATATTCTGGTTTAAACATTATAACATGGAGTGTGTCTACTTTGTTAAATCATTTTAATTCTCAACATTATAGTCATTGATTCTTTAAATAAGATTTTGAAACTCTTTTCAAAACTCATTCCATTCCATTTGGCTAAGGATTCCACAATCAATGCTATTTGAGAACAGATGAAATATTTTTCTTAATTTATCTAGGGTGATGAATCCTCTCTTGATTACTCAAATACATTTATACCCAATATTTGTTCATATGTTACCCTTGATTAAGACAACATGTGGTCAGGATAAAACATAATACTTTTTTATAAGATAACTTGGTGATCTCAAGTTTTAGATCACTTACACAATTATCACGAGTCTTTCCATGGACATAAGTGATATTTCCATATGGAATTCTCTTACAGATCTATTTAATGTACATGTCATCTGACAAGCACATACATATTAGTTTCAGGAATCCCTCATATCTCAGTTTATGAAATCAACTGCTTTCTTTCATAAAGAAATGAACATAATATGTACCGATCTCAATAGCTCTAATTAATATTCAGTTTTAATAGAACATTGACCATGAATATTTAGGAATAATATTTTGATGCAGTAAGAATCTTATAATTACAATAATTTATAATTTTCTTTGCAAAGTATTTTTGTCTCATGAACCTTATACTTACCCTAGACTCATTAATTAAACATTAGATTCATTAATCAAATATAAATGAATGTTAATAATAATAAAAATTCATTCTACATAAATAAAATCAATGTTATATATAACCAACTGAATAACTACATAACATATTCCCTTAGAGTTATAATACTTGAAACAGATCCATCTAACTTGATTTTTGTTTTGGATCGAACCTGAATTTGAGTATCATCTTCTGCCATTTTCTACACCTACAGCTTTATCCATGTATGGCCAAATTAATAATCAATCAAAATTGTTATTCTTAATTGGCGGGGCCTTCGAAATTTTGAGTAAACAACACCGAGCACGATTCCTACAGAAAAATCTAACAAATAGCACTGTATCTTCTTCCAAGCCAAGATTGACTTAATTGCAAGTGGATTTAATTCCAAGGTTAGGTTCTTACAGATTTTTTTTAAAAAAATTTTGATGTGGATTGTTTGTTTTTAACCAAACTAGAAAAATGGGCTTAATTTTCGTGTTCGTGATAAGTGGATGCCACTTGAATATCGAATCCACAATAAAGCTCCTGTTAGGAGAGGGTGGTTTTGAGTTCCGGGTCTTAACTATGCAGCCATGGAAGTTTTTCTTGTTTTCAAAAAGAGGACAGATAAGCCAGATCCTACGGTCATCATCTCCAGCTTATTTATGCCTGGCTTCCCAGATCCCAAAACTGAAAAATCATAAATATATATTAAACAAACAAGCTGCTGTTCTTTAAACCCTTCGAAAAGTCCAAGTCAAAGAGTGTTTTGCTACCTGATCAGTGCCAACATACTCCAATACAAACAGCAGTCTGTTTTCCTGAAACTAACAGTCTGTTTCTATTACATAATTATCATGATCCAATACAAACAACACTGTTCAGGTTACACATAATAGCAATGATTAGCATGGCATTTACCTAATAAAGAATCCAATCACACTAATAATGCCTCTAACTGCTGATTTCCTATTTCTCCCTAAAAAAAGCTACCTTCTGATTTAAAGAGATGTCACCTCAACATAGTACGATTCAGTCGGTACTGACCCACCATCTTCTGTGTATGATTTATATATAATGATGTATGGAATACGTAAGGTATGGAATACATAAGGTAAACTAAAGCAGTTAAGAGCAATGTCAAGCTGAGTGCAAAGCATAGCTCGTGAGAGCTGAAGTCATATTGGAGACATCAAGATCTACATGTCACCACTGTCAAAATGCCAAGATTCAGGAGATGTGGTATCAGAGGTTGGGATTCTATACCAATTTTCAAAGCAACCTAGATTATTTACATTTGGAAACTACTAACTTAACTAACCTCGACGGATCTTCAAATTCAAGTTTGCCAACCCTAACCTAGACTGATCATGTGAAGTTGTACTCAGCCCATGAAATTATCAGCTTCTTTGCCACAAAATCTTGTGATGCCTCCCACCTACCTGAACCTACCAGACCACTGATGTTTCCCTTCCCAAGAAGGGATAGATAGCTGTCTCACTCGCAAATCACAGGTCATAAAAAGTGGCTTCTGGATGGACTCTCTTGGAGAACACACTTCCAACCCCTTTGATAATCTGTAAACAAGACAGGCAAGGAGCTGAAGACGGATATTGTTTGCTCTCATTCTGGCGTAAGCCCAAGGCAAAGAACTGTCTTTCAATGTTTTCTTTTATCTTTTTCTTTTTCTTTTTCGTCTCTCTCAGTATTTTCACCATCTATCAGTTAATAGATTGACTGAATCCAGATAGAACTATGATATCAACAAATTCTAGGCAAAAGAATGATCAATAACCAATGGCTAAAATAAATTCCAAACACATAAATACGCTATCATTGTAAGCATGCTAATAATAAAGATGTTCCTGTTCCAACATGTTTACAGTTTAATCGGTTATTCAATAATCAATTTCTAGATAAATTAGACAACATTGGAAATATTGTAAACCAAAGAAAGAAATATAAGTAAACTCTTTTGTCTAAGATCTGTAAAAGAATCCAGAAAATACAAGTAAAAAATATTATCAAAGTAGACTGTTGTAGAAGAAACACATGCAAGCGGTGCTAGGTCAACTACCTATCAAGTAAAAACCAAAATCAGGGGAACGAGAGAGAACTAAACACAATATGGCATGCATGATTTCATTTGCACTCTAGAAATCAGCGCACAGCATAAATTGATATAACCATACTCCCAGTAAGAAACCACCGGGCACCTGAATAAATGGCCTAGCTAGAAAATGTTGATTTATTTTAACTTTTACTAGAACGGCAGATGTTAATGTTTACTAGAACTGCAATAAAAGCATTAGACAAAAGAAATTTTAAATTCTACTGAATCTAAAACATAGAAAAAGATTCTATTACATGTGGTAGAGGTAAGATCAAACTTCATACAATTAAGAATACAAAACATGTTATTTTCCTCGCCCTCCTATCCGCCAGCTGAATTATACACCTCTTACAGTTCAAGGGCATCAGATACAAATGGAATAAAATGAAAAGGCCAAGAATAGAAACAAAACAATAATGAAAATCTGCAATTTGACGATCAAGAGTGAAAACCATGTTTTATGAACTGAGTCCCCTGTTTGATGTGTGAATTTGTTGCGCTGGAATTTCTGCTTTGCAAACCGCTATAACCTCAGCAAAGACGGAGAAGAAGAGCTTCAATCAGTCATGGTGTAAGCATGCCACTTAATTAAACTCAGCAGCAATATCAATGCAAGATGAAATAAGAAAAGCACAATTTGCAGTGTGAAATTATCAAAACCCGCCTTAGAAGTAACTCCTCAATCTTATCACAGCCAAACAGCCCCCCTCCTCTCAACATGATACTGAAGATGATTCTCAAACTTACCCTACATAAAGGTCATGTTGTGTTTCATGTTAGGTGATTCAGGTTTTCACATAGTCTATGCCATTGCGCTTCCTTTTGTTTGACTTTGAAAAGAAGCAAATTTGAGCCCAACTCTTTTTCTGCTTTACAGGTTGGGCTTTGATGTCCCTCTTTTCAACAAGTTCGGCCATGTATTGCACAACAGCCTGAGACAACACAGATCAGATAGAGAAGACGAGTTTCAATCAGTCATAGTGTAGGCAAATTAGGCCTTTACATAGAGATCGGATCCTATGTAACAACCAAATGCAAGAGTACACATACCTGGGCACCCTTTTCAGCTATATGTCTTGGTGGTACTTCCAAAGGATTTCCTTCTACACGTAAGATACGAAGTCGTGTTAGCATCCTAAAAGAGCCTGGAAGGACACGTATCTGGTTATTGCTAATATCCAGCTCTTCAAGATTCTCAAGGTTCCCGATAGACCTTGGTAGGGATTGCATATTAGCAAAATTGTTTCCTATATTCATCTTGATGAGTGATATAGCAAAACACAAGCTCTCAGGCACTGACTCAAGCTCATTGAAACTTACATCTAGCTCCTTCAAGCTTAATAGAGATGACATTGTTGTAGGCAACTGTTTGATGTTATTGTACCGAACAGATAGAACCTCCAAAGTCTCTATCTTTCCAACAGCTTCTGGCAGTGCCTTGAGTCTGTTATAGTCTGCACGAAGCTCCTTTAGTGACAAACATTTGCCAATAGTATATGGGATTTCTTCAATATCATTGGTCTCCACATTTAAATTTTTCAGACTAACAAGTGAACCTATCGTATCAGGGAGCGAAGAGAGCCGATTTGAGCTCAGATCAAGCTCCTGAAGTCGTACCAATCTGCCAAAAGTAGCAGGCAGGGACGATAACTGGTTACCCCTCACATCCAGAACAACCAAACTAAGAAGATCCCCAATAGATCCTGGGAGTTCACCAATTCTATTGGCATGCAAATCCAACTTCGTCAATGATGACAAACCTCCAATAGTGTCTGGCAACGCCACAATCCTATTATCAGACAAGTCTAGCGTAACCAAACTCGACAGCTTGCCTATCGAATCCGGTAGCCAATCTACTTGATCCATCAACTTGTTTTGGAGATTAAGCTCCCGTGTTCCTTTTTTAGCAGAAACTTCAATTAAACTCGCAAGCTTAATTAGACTCAACTTCTCACCATCTTGACCTACACAATTAGCAATACAAAATCAACCTTTACATCACAAACATTACGCACCTAGAAATTATCACAAAAAAAAAGCAATTCAAACAAAACTACCTGTTAGCAATTACTAGTTGGAAACTAAAATAAGCATAACCCGTTAAAGAATGAACACAAAACGACAAGAAATCAAAGCTTACTTGAACTGATTGAACTAGCTTTTAAAGTAGAGTCCGCAATATGCGGCGTAGAAGAGACACCAATACCATCGGAATAAAACGAAGATTTCGTTTTCTTCACATAACTATCATCCCTAGTAAACAATTCAGCACTCCTCGTCGGCTCTTTCTCTGCATAATACAATCCAGACGATGTAGCCATGGATGATCCATCAATGGAAAAGGAACCCGCAGCAGCGCTCCCTTTAAAAGAACTGCTGCCCCCATTCGTATAATTCGAAGAAAAGTCAAACCCAGAAACAGAAGGGGGAGAAGAAGAAGAAGAAGGCGAAGAAAGACATTTGGAAGCTCTTTGAATAAATTCATCGAACAGGTTATGAACATTTTCAAGATCAAGCAATTTTAATGCCTCCCTCTTTTGGTCTCTGCTTTGAAAGAACGTCAACTGCTTTTGCATTTCTTGCAAGATCATGAACAACTCTTGAGGAAAATCAGGGCTCTTTGTCTGCTTCGAAATCGCTTCCAGTTTCGCTTGTTCTTCTTTGTCGACATTCCGAATCAATGTCTTTGAAGCTTCTACTTCTTCGATCCCTGGTCTTGTCGGTAAAGATCTATGAATTCTCATAATTCCCTCCACCGCCTGATCAACAGATTTCACATTTGTCATTTCCATTGATGCCAAAAACAAGAAATTAGAGGGCAAAGAATTGTGAATTTTTGGAGAAGAAAAGAGGGGAGGGAGGGAGAAGGGTAGTTTAGGTAATTTGGAAAGGGTGGAGTTTTATGCGTCGTCTTGTTAGAAATCCAGCTATGTCCATGCCCTGTGTACTCTGCTGGTTTTGGGGTTTGGCGGATTCTGGTTTTGTATATATATATTTGCGATTTAGAGAATTATTATTGAAGTTTGTTTTTAATTAATTTATTTGTTTATTTATTGAATACTGATAACGTGAAATGTATTGGATGAGTTAGAACCGATGATTTTGATCTGTGGCTACTTTGTCCAGAGGGTGTTTATAGATTTTATTTTACCAAACTTTTAATATTTTATAAATTATACACTTAATTAATTCTATTTTTTTTTAATTTAAAAGGATTATATATATTAGATGGGGCTTAATTATTTGTGGATATTATAGATATACATCAATAAAGTTTATATTGTAAATTTTTATAGATTTGTATTTATAAAGGAATTTATAGCAAAAAAACAAAAAAAAATTATTACATTAAATAAATCTTTAAAAAACATGCTATCAAGAACTTTAAATCGAAACGTTCCTAAATAAATAAAAATAAGTATTTAATTTATAAAATATCAAATATAAAAACAAATAAAATATAGGATATGTGAGGTTGATAAGTTTTAAAAATCATACTCGTAAGTAAAACTGTAATATTTATTTATAATTTTTTTAATTTACTATTATCTATAATATTTATATTATTGATTTTTTTAAATCGAAAAGAAATCAAATAATATAAATATTAAAAATGGATAGATATTTCTTAACACTTATCTTTACCTCTTGTTTGTCTTATTATATTTTGTTTTACCCCTTATTTTCCCCATATTTCATGCTATGCTGGTACATTTTTTCATCAATAATATATCTTCCAATTAGATTTTACATAATGCATTTTATCATTAAAGTAAGTTTCTATTTTTGAAAAAAAATATTTTATCATTAAATATTAATACCTCAAAATAATTTGAAAAATAAAAATAAAATAAGAAAAAAACATAAAAACAAACGAGTTTTTATTTTACCCCAGAACAAAGCTATTCTTATTAGAACATTCAAGAAAGTGCTTCTATTTTGAGGAGCAACACGACAGTTGAGTTCAACTTCAATCTAAAAGGAGAAACTGTGCCTTGTTTGGAGCTACAATAAATGACCTTACAGGTGAGGTGAGGATGGGGTAAAAAAGGAAAGGTCGAAAAGGTCAAAAGGAGGGGCCGTCGTTTTCTATAAACAGTTTGACCTTACCAAAAGGAGAAGGTGTGCGGTGGAGTGCAGTGTCCACATGTCCACCGAGTAATGGCGGACACGTGCGTTCTTCTTTAATTATTTCTCAAATACTAAAAAAATAAAAAAACCTCTCCCTCTTCCTAACTGTTTAGAGAACGGTGTCCAGAATATTTTTTTTAACCCGAGAATAATGTAAACTTAAATAGTAGAACTATACAATTTCATAATATTATAATATAATTAAAATAAAAATTAAAAGGATAATAAAAAGTTTAACCACCTTAAAATATATATAAAAAAATCCTTGTTATAATTCATTAATTTTTTTTATTAAACGACATCATTTTAATTTTTTAAAAATAATTTATCCAGATAATCCGGTGATGCGGTCAAAATCCAAAACTTGAATTTTAAACTATACCGAATCAAATAAAAAAAATCACTGTTTTTTATTTTTATTTTTCGGGTTTTCATGAATTAAGAAAGCAGGCTGATAAAATTATGAGATACAACCTCACGTGATATGCTTCTTATCTGTCTATGTGAAGTTTGATGACACGGTGTTTTTGGATTGAGGGCGACGATGATGACTGCCGCATCATATGATTCTTGAGGAATCAGGATGCTTCCTCCTAGGCAGTTTGTCACCAAACCTTTCTTTTAAAAAAAATAAAAAATAAAAAATAAAAAAATCTTATTCTTATCTTCTTCCATGTCACGCTCTACCTTGTCTTGTTTTCAAAGTGTTTGAGTTCTAAGTCAATGGCAAAGGCACGCCGGCCTTTAATTTCTCCTTTTGTTTTTACCGTGAAGCTGCATTCGTGTGTAGCGAGAATAAATTTAGTTATTTGCTCTAGTTATATACTAGTTTGTATAATTGATCAGGGAAAAAAACAAATACATGGGTTTCACGGAATTGTTTTTTATTCCAAAAATACAGTTGTTTAGAAAAAAAAACCCTCAATTAGCATAAATTTTTATATTAATATATCTCAAGTTTTTAATTTGCATCATTGTTTGTTAGTATTATTAAACCCAAAAGTATAGTTGTTTGAAATATTTTTCAATTAAGATAATTTTTTTTATTAATATATCTCTTGTTCATCTTAGTAAACTTATAATTTTTAACTTGAATCATTATTTTTATTAAAAAACCAAACATTTTATGATTATCAAAGAAATTTTTAAAAATTATCAAAATAATCTGTATTTTATGTATGATTGAAATCTAAAAACATTATAAATTTGATAAAATCATATTAAAAATATATCTAAAAAATTTTAAGAATTAAAAAAAAAGATTTGAATTGAATTTTCATAATCAAATTATTATTAGTATTAGTACTTTTATATCATATACATAATAAATAAAAAAAATTATTAAAATTTAAATATAAATTTATAATAGTATTTAATTATCATGTTAAAACTAAAAAGTAAATAAATTTGATATTTTTTTTTGGAGTATCAAAAAAACAATAAAACAGATCAGGTCAAGTATTTGACTTCTAGCAGCATATCAGGCCCACATGAATTTAGAGACCAGGTTCACTTGACTGATATTGTCATCAGTCTTTATTTTAAAAAAAAATTAAACAAATCACATATTATTTGTTGGAAAATAATGTTGTTAATAAGATTCGAACCTGCTGCCTCATGGTTTTTTTATCATGTTTTAGCAACTGAGGTATAATACTAAGTTGTTATAAACTCATTTACAGGTGTTTCATTCTTCATATAATTAATAAAACACCATAAAAAATCCATTTGGTTGTAGTGTTGTAATTTAATTAGTTTTTTGCCCATGCAATGTTGCAAGCTAATTTTTTAACTTTTAATTTTATTTATTTATTTTATAATTAAAATAGATATTTGTAGGAAAAGTTACAAATTTAATTCTAAAGAAAAAATATTAAATGAATTTATTCTTTTCTTATACACGCTTTTTTTAACAAAATATTTTTTTATTAGTAGCATATTTTTAAAAATTAAAAGCAAAGGCAATTAAAATATTATTTTTGTAAAAAAAATTAATAATTAAAAATAAGTATTACAAAGCACATTGTTTTTTAAATAAAACAAACTCATCATAATATGAAAAAATAAATTTCAATAAAAAATAGAAATCATACCTTAAGATTTTGTATACAATTGAAGGAAAACAATAATTAATATAAGAAAATTATATAAAAAATTACAATAAAAAATATTCATGATATAAAAAATTAACATGAGGGTCATATATAATAATTAACAAAATGATTTCTAATATTACAAAAATATTCTATAATTGAATTTAAAAATAAAAGTAAAATTGAATATGATATTTAACATAATAAAATTCCAAACATATTTTTAATTATTTATATATAATATTTTTTAATAAAATTTAATTAAAAATTAAAAAAAAACTAAAGAGTTGTGTAAAACGAGGTTAGGAGTCTAGACCTGGGTGGGCTGGCATACAAAAAAGCATAAGCGCATGGGGGCTTATAACACCAAGTCCGCATGTTTAACCTTCTATCCTTGTATTTGTTTTTGTTTAATCCTTCATATTAAAAAAAAACATAATACACAGTGTGTTATCTATTGATAAATATTTTAGCCATCAAAAGTGCCTAAAAATTCAAGGTTCAATGTTTTGAATTAAAAAAAAACTCAATTTTCAACTATTTGTTTTATCCAAAAAAACCCTTAAAAAATACACCTTTAAAAACTCATTTTGACCTCAAAACACTCTTAAAAATGGTCAAATGATCCAAAATTAAACTCAATCAAAAACATTTTTTAAGATCCAATTTTTTTTTCTGGTTAAATGAAAGTTTTTTAACTAAACCTAAATGACACTCCTCTCACAAATAAAAATCCAATGACACCAATTTTGTTTTTGTAGCGGAAATATAGTCAATTGATGACTTTCTCTCTTTTCTTTAATTTTCGATAACTTTCTCTTTTTCTTTTTCTCAAAATCAAATGACTAAAACATTAAAAACAATTAAAGTTTATAACGTGAACATAAAATTCAAAAACTAGGATAAAAAAAGAACATGGGGTGTTTCCTAAACATGGTTTGTGGCTATTGATTTGCTTGGAAATAATCTCAATTGTTGGCAACAAATCAACAACCAAGTACTACAAAACCAAACCATTAAAGCTGGTCAGATTAGAGGTTTTAGCTGTTTATTGTAGCAGATGTAGGGCGACAAACCGATAAAGAAAGAGACGGGGGTGTAGTCCAAAGTCAAAGCTTGGAGATGTTGTGTTTCTTTGTCTTGTTTGGAGGAGAGAGGAAGCATTAAATGACCTTCAAAAGTGGCTTTATGGGCAACTTTTATGGTATAAAGGTAGGAAATGATGAAATAGTGCTAGACGACATGTCGACTTACACTTTATTTTATTGTGACTTTTGTTGACCAAAACAACATTGTTGTGGTCAAAACAACACTAAAAGGCATTGTTTCATTTAAATGAAACTGTGCTTTTTGGGTTTTGACCTGAATTAGGACATTAACCTCTTTTCAATTTCAGCCCTTAATCTTTTGATTTGTTCAATTAAGTCTTCAATTGAATTTTGATTCTAAAAATCAATTTAATTTCATCCCTGCCAAGTTTTAAATTGATCTCCTAAGTTTAATATCTCTTTCATCTTTGTTATTGATCTTGGATATTTTTGATCTCGTCTCTAATTGACTTTTGAATTTCTGGTTTTTTTATTTTTTTTTCATTTTTTTAGTTGAGTTGGGTCTCTGAATTCACACACCTTTTGCAAAAAGACCATTGGTTCTGAATTGTTTTAATTTGACCCTTAATTAACCCTCAAATTTTAATTTTTTTACAATTTTATCCCTGATTTCATCCAAATGAGTTTGGAAAAATTAAATTTGGTCTACTAAAAATCTAATCTTCTCAATTAAACTCGAATTAGGCTTCCAAACTTAATTTTTCCCAATTAAATCGCTAATAAAATTAATTTGACCCATTAAAAGTCTAAGTAAGTGCTTGCACTTAATTAATTCTTTTAATTTGATGCAAATTAATTCTGAAACTTAATTAAACATTTTAATTAGGCCCATGATTAAATCAAATTGGCCTATTAAAGTCTAATTAAGTTTTCAGACTTAAATTTTATGCAAATTCATCCAATAATAATTTAATTTGACCTTAAATCTGCATTGTTTTTCAATCTTAAGTATAATTGGATTCCTGATTTTTATTCAAAATCTCAATTTGGTTCCTCCATATATTCATAACCCTTTTTATCTTGCTCTTGCCAACTTACTAGTCTTTTTCACATTTTTATTGCTCTTTATTATTTTGTTTTTTTAATTTTAAAAGAAAAGAATAATTTTTAGAAAACTTAAAATTGAGTTATGATAGTTACCCTCTCTTTACAATATTTATGATAAAAAGTCTCGTAAGGGAGTTTAGATAATAAGCTTATAAAAAAGAAAATACAAGAGGTTATGGATTTATCAAATCAAGAAATGGGCAATCCTTCCAAAAGTGTTAAAAATGAGAGCTAGAAAGCGCACTATCTGGTATATAAGAATTAGAAAATGCACTCAAAAGAAAATAGATAAAGCTAGAAAGCACACTATTTGTTATGTGAGAGCTAGAAAGCTCACTTAGAAGGAAATAAATAAGGTTAGAAAGCACATTATTTGGTATGCAAAGGTTATAAAACACACTCATTATGAAATATATAAGGCTAGAAAATACATTATTTGGTATGTGAGGGCTAGAAAGCGCATTTGGAAAAAATAGATGGGGCTAGAAAGCGCACTATTTGGTATGCAATGGCTAGAAATGCAATCAAAAGAAAATTGATAGGGCTAGAAAGCGCATTATCTGATATGCGATGGCTAGAAAACACACTCAAAAGGAAATAAATAAGGCTAGAAAGCATATTATCTGGTATGCAGGGGCTAGAAAACGCACTCGAAAAAAAAAACATAAATAAGGCTAAAAGCATATTAACTTATATGTGAGGGCTGGAAAGCACACTCAGATAGATAAGGTTAGAAAGGACACTATCTGGCATACGGGGGCTAAAATGCACTAATGTAACCAGATTATTTGATAGTTTTACCCATATTTACCTATTATTTTGTTCATGTTATATATATATATATATATGCCTTGACAATCTTTGTTTTATATTTATAAGGAATGTTTGGATGTCAGATTCAAAAAGAAGTAAATTTGAGATAAAATTCAGACCATGTTCAAACTCGTGTTGAATATTAGCAAATTTGACATCTAATCGATGTTTTATGCAGAACTTGAGTTGTAGAGATCGAAATAAAATGATTCCAGTAGCATTAAAAAGCTAAAATCCACACCTTTATACACATATATGACAAGAAAAAGAAAAAAGAAAGAGGATGAAAATCATTGCCTTCAAAGCCAAGTCTTACATTCTGCTAGTTTTGACCTTCGACCATTCCGACTTGTATATATTGAGTTAGATAAGTCCATTTTATACAAACTAAATTTTTTTGGATTCCTGACTTAACCACCTATCATCCTACCAAATTCCAACATAAAAAGATCTTATATGAGAGAGATATAAGTTTTCTAAGACAACTTATAAATTCTACCAGCAGAAAGGTTTTGTGAAGAAACAAGTCCAACTTACTTAAATGTAGAATGTGTACTTTAAAAATGATAATTTGGCCCTTAATTAATCATCAAACTTTGATTTTCTTACAATTTTATCCATGATTTCACTTAGATGAGTTTGAAAAAAATTAAATCTAGTCCTTTAAAAATTCAATCTTCTCAATGAAACCCAAATTAGGCTTTCAAATTTATTTTCCTCAATCAAATCCCTAATAAATTAATTTTACTCATTAAAAGTCTAATTAAGTCCTTGTACTTAACTAATTCTTTTAAGTTGGCCCAAATTAATTCTTAAACTTAATTAAATCTTTAATTAGGCCCATGATTAATCAAATTGACTTATTAAAAGTCTAATTAAGTCCTCAAGCTTAAATTTTAGGCAAATTCATGCAATAATAATTTAATTTGACATTAAATTGGCATTGTCTTTCTATCTCGGGTATAATTAGGTTCTTGATTTTTGTCCAAAATCTCAGTTTGGTTCCTGCACGCATTTGAAACCCTTCTCAGCATGCTCTTGCGAAGTTGTCAGTTTTTTTTACTTTTTTGTTGCTCTTTATTCGTTCAATTTTTTTAAGTTTTTGTTTTTAATTTTAAAAGAAACTGATAATTTTAGAGGAAACCCAAAATTGATTTATAACAGTTTTGATGTGCTGATGTTAAAAATAATTTTTATAAAATAAAAAAAATTATTTTGATATATTTTTGAGTGAAAAAGCACTTTAAAAAGCAACCGCTACCATATTCTTAAACACCCTTTTAAAAGCCAAGTGAAAGTGGGAGGGGTGTGCCCATTGAGCTCCACCCCCTATTAAAGTTAAAGGTATACCTTGTATGGATAATATGGATTCCTTCTTTGTTTTATTTGCTTTTTTCCTCTTCTTCTTAACTTCTAATCCTTAGCTTGTATGTTCTTTTCTCCCCTCTTCTTTTAAATTTTCACATGATTTTCTTAATTATTTCTCTCTATTTACTAAGGGATCCTTCTATGTTTTCCTTTTTATTTTCTCTCCATGATTTTCTTGTCCCCTCCCTCTTTTGCTCAAGAGCACTTGCCCTTTTATAAGCAAACCAAAATCAGAAATTTCAAAACCATGGTGGTTTTGTACAAGATGGGTGCTTTATGAAAGATTCTTCCTCATCCTCTCATCTAACCTCCCTATAAAAGGTGCATTTTGGTTCATTTATGATACGATCATGGCAATAAAAAAAAATCAGATTCGGATTGTGGCGTAAAATGTACAACTGTTCAGTTTCATGGCAACAATTATAATTCTTAATCCGACCATTGATCGGGCTGAAATTTTATATGGAGTCTCCTGATATTTTTTCCTACCTTAGGTTAAAAGTTCAGGGTAATCGATGTTAGAGAAGACATTTAAATATAGACTTATGGACTTCCTATGGACTTGTAGATGAATTTTATATGGAGTGTCCTTTTGACTTATGGACTTCCTATTTGGCTAGGATTTTTTTCCTACAAAAATGTGACAGTTTGTTTTAGGAACTCCTAGTTCTACAATTATCTTTAATGGGCTGCGATATAGTTTTCAAGTGTGACAAAGATTCATAAATATTTCAGAATCCTTTTCTTACAAGGATTCCTTATTCATCCTAGTGACAAGAAGAAAAGAAGACTTCATAATTAATTCTACCTTCATATTAAATTTCCTAGTCTATTTGGAAATTTTTAAGGGTGACAAATTTGATTCTAGCATATTTAGGATAATAATTTTTGGATCTTTATTATTTTTATTATTTTCTTAACTCTTTGGGTTATTATTACTTATTTGGGTCAATTGTAAGTGGGCCTCATGTAAGTCCACCTAAGAGGGGTCCATTAGGGTTTATTTAAGTCTAGAGTTAATATAAATGAAGGCATAATCAGATATGTAAGTTAGACAATTCAGATTAATAAAACTTCTTATTTGCCACACTTTATGTGTGTGTTGGTGAGATATTCTCCCTTCCTTGGTTCTATAAAGAACTAAAAAATAACTTATTAAAGAACAACTGACTTTGTAGTGTCATCCTTATACTTCTCATTCGCGAATCAATATTTGTTGGGTGGGGTTTTTCATTTCTAATAGTATTGGTGCCTAGGTATAAGTTATCTTTATGTCACACTCCTATCAACCCTGATTTACTTGGCTTTCCGGAAATTGATGTCTTTACGTGTGGGTTGTGTGACCACGTGATCATGAGGTTTGCATCAATTTAATCCTTTTATGAGCTCAAACCTATTAAGAGAAGGCAACCACAAAGTCTACCCAAACATGAGATTTTTTTTCTTCAGTTATGACTGACTAAATGAGCTTTTTAGCGAGATCATCGTGACAAATAGGATATAAATGTGTCATAGGCAAACATGAATCATTTACGGGGATGTATATCTACCATTAAAAACAAACCCTAACTGATTTGGAGGTCTAGAACTCCTCGTTCATTTATTGGAAGATCGATCCCCAATCAACCTATATCTATCAACGTAGGAGAGGCTGACTAGGGACAAGATATTGTCAACCTCATTGAAGCAAATGAGAAGTAAATATTTTATGGGAGTAGCTAATCTTTGTAAAGGAAACGTTTCTCAGTCGAGTGGTAGTGGTTGAAGACCCTAAGATGGTCAGAGATGCTACATTCATTCATTTAAAAGTGGCATCTCGACTAGCTTTTGTTATCTAAAGAAGATGATAAACAAGGATGGGATGACATCATTAAAAACGAGTGACATATTATATGTTTAAACCCAAAAAATTAGGATTATTAATTAGGATTTTGGGAAATTTCAATTTAGTCTCTGTCTTTCCAATTTCAGGATATAGTGCCCTCAATTAATCATGAAACTTTTTAATTTTTGCAATTGCACTCTTAGAAACCTTAATTTAAATGTTTTAATTTAAGCGTCTTTTACAAATTAGTCCTTGATTTTCATATTATGTAATTTGACCTCTATCAATAATCAAACTTTTAATTTCTTTCAAAGTGACCCCTAATTTGATTAATTTCAGTCCTCGAACTTATATGCCTTTTACACTTTAGTTCTTGGTTTTGAAATTCTTTAATTTGACACTTAATCAGATTTCAATCTTCAAATTTATTTCAATTGAACCCTTGATTACACCAATTTAGCCTTTCAAAGTTTTAATTGTGTGCCTGATCTTTTAATCTTTGCGAATTGATTCGAATTAGGTCTCCAAACTTGGTTTTTCTTTAATTAAGTTCTTCTAATTTTTTTCCAATTGACTTTCAAACTTAATTTTTCTTCAATTAAGTCCTTAAATAAGTCAATCAAACTTGTTAAAAATTTGATTAAGTCCTTAAACTTAAATAATTTTTCTAGTTTTGGTCAATTTTGGATTTCAACATCAATTTTCTTTCTTTTATGTCTTTCTTTATCCCATCTTGTCAAAATATCCCAACTTAGCTATTGTTTTGGAATCCTGGTTTGCTGCGGCTTAAAAGCTTATATCTTTGTGTCCTGAAAATATTTTTGGATTTTGAATCTTTGAATTTTTTTTTTTTGATCTTTTGAATAAAGAAAGATGTATTTTTATAAAAAACAATCTTGGGGATCCAAAATTGGATTATGACATTAATGATCATAAATTTGAATCTGACTGTTAGATTTAGCTAAGAGTTTGCTAGAAGATTTTAAGGGCCTTGATTCCAACAAGATTAAAATTTTGTAGCAGTTAGACATCGAAAAGGCTTTCTAATATGGCCTAGAAGTTACTATGCAAATTGAGCTTTTATTTATACAAGACTTTGACTTTGTACTTTATTTCATCCATACTTTTAAGTTAGTTAGTTATTTGAATTAAAATTTTAACCTATAATTAATTAGGCTTTATGTTTGTTTAAGTTAATCATATAAATACCTTTTTTATTTTTTGATGTGAAAATATATTAGACATATTGAATAAAAAAATTATTTGATCACTTTGTTTAATTATTCGTTGAACTTTTCAGAACTTATCAAGGAGATCATATTTGTGACGTTCTAATCATATACCTTCGGTTCTTAATTCAAATAATCAACGAGTTGGGGTTTTCTAATATGAATTTAGCTTTCTTGGATAAGTATTTTATTTCTTGATTGTGGATTCTAGGTTTTTTTTTCCTCTAGATGCGCATCATAATCTCTCTTTAATTTTTAGATTTAATATTAATTGGGTTACAAGAGTGGGATCTTGCATAAAATTAATGCAAGCCGGGATTAAAAAAAATAGTAATAGTTTATGAACTAGGCATAAAAATTAGATATTTTGATAGGATGAGAGAGTGAGGAATGATGATTTAATGATAAAGTCTGGGGAGCCTCCTTTAACTAAAAATTGCAGATTTTTTAAGAAGATGGCCGGCGTTACGCCGCGTGCTAACTTTTTTTCCATTAAAAATATCAAAAAGAGGTAAGTATTTAAAAAAATAAAAAAAATAATATTCAGGTAATTGGCTTGAATGAGTTTAATAAACTCGATTAATTTAATAATATTATTAGAAAATAATAATATCGACAACAAATAAAGTAAAAAAAAAAACAACGATTCAATGCAAAAGACGAATGCTTGCCAATATTATGGAAATATATCTTCACAATATTCCCAAAACGTCTCAATGATCTTATTTGTTAACAAAGTAAAAATTAAATGAAAATATGATAATTGCATAGAAAGAAAAATAAAAAAATATGAATATAAAAAATAAGACAAAAAAAACCAATTTACGGATAACTTTTTAAACCGTGACCTGGGTTATAAAATCAAAAGCATTATACATGAAAAAATTATGAGGGTTAAAATCACTAAAAAAACAACACATTATAAACTTGAATTGAAGAGTGAAACTAAAAATAATGAAACTTTCATAAAAGATTTAGGAAAAAAAATTAAAATAATAAGAACAAGCATCAAATCTTAAAATTTAAACAATTTTTCACACAATCGAGTGACTTGACGAGATGCTTTTTTTAACCCTGTGATACATTAAGCCAATAGAAACAAACTATGAAAGTTAATCTTAAATAAAATAAATATTAAAGAATCAAATAAAAAAATAAAAAAATAACAAAAAACCCCAAGAAAAGTTGCATTATGTGAATCCACAATATAATTAGGCATGCATCTAAAATAATTGAAATAATAAGAGTGCTAGATCTTTTGTAAGCTGCTTGAAATCAATTCTTCACTCTAATTGAATTTAATTATATTATTTAATTTCAATTCAATTGATAAAAAAAATAAAATTAACGAAGAAATATAATTTATATCATTTTATTTATTACATTACCTCTATTATCTTCCTTTTATTCCTTTAAATGTTTTTCTTTATAGAAAAAGAATATATGAGTATTTTGAAGAAGTTAGCTTTAACATTAATTTCTTAGTATAATAAATTAGAAAGTTGATCTTGATTTATTTTTGTATTTTTTTTAGAGTTTGAATTCTATTTAGAATTTAATTCTTGATATTTAAAATGATTTTAAATATGAGATTTTATTAATTTATTTTTAATTAAATTCAATTTAAATGATTACAGAGATGAGGTTTTAATGTTTTATTAATTAATGAAAAGAAAAACTACATTAAATATCAATATCTTATAGTTTAATCATTTTGCTCTTATTAACTGTTTTTTTAATGCGTATGAATAAGTGTTATCAACTTATAAATTTAGAAGGTAAAATAAAAGATAAATATTTTTTTAATGATAATAATGTACAAATAAGAGAAACAAGGCTGTTTCATACCAAATAAAAGACCTCCACGTAGAACATTTGTGGCTGAAATTTTTTTTAAATATTTAAAACAATAAAAAAATATAAAAAAATAATTTAAAATTTAAAATTCCAAAAACCTTTATAAATTGTTTGATAATAATAATAATAATTTTTTAAAATATTTTTTATTTTAAAATATATTAAAATAATATTTTTATTTTTAAAAATTATTTTTAATATTAACATATCAAAACTATTTAAAAATAATTTTAAATAAAAAAATTAAAATGTACCCATCACATAAATATAATTATGTGAGTATTTAGTAGTGCAATAGAAGTTATTTTTTTAAATTAATGTTGACATCAATTTATTAAAATAATAAAAAAATATAAAAAATGTTAATTTAAAAAAAAACTTAAATTTTGTCAAATTTTATTTTTAAAACACGAAATCAAAAACAAACAGTAACTATTTCACACTACCATAAATTTGCTACTCTATTCTTTAGCAGTTAACACACAAAACACAAACTTACAATGAATAGCCAGCTGCTCCTTCATAAATTCATCGCCGCCGTTTCCCCGACGACTCGCCGCCGCTCCACCACCATTGATCCAGAACGACAAGGAAAGAAACAGCTATATAACAAGCTAAAAAAAGCAACCTTTAGTAAGTTTTATTTTTTTGTTGATGGTTTTTTGGTTCGAAAGATGGCAACTTGTTTCTTTTTATTTTATTTTATTTTTCTCGATGGGTTTTGTATTTATTTTAATGGTTTTGGCTTGTTTTTGCAGGTTAAGTGGGACTAACAGGTGGGTGTTGAATTTGCCCCTCAATATACAGAATATAGAGGAATGGAAGAGCAAGATGAGGTTGAGGAAGCTGTTAGTTTCACTGACTGGGATTTAGCTTATCATGTTAGAGATGCCCTTTTGTCAGCATTTCTGGTTTTGATAGTTTATTATTAGTGGTTTTTTTTTTTGGAGAAATTGTCTTAAAGCTCAGTTTTTTAAACTGGTCGTGTTTGAATTTTTTACGCATTTATGGCGAGAAATGGTAGAGTTGAATTCATATACAGGTTGTTATAGGAAATGTATATAGGTGGGGATGCTGAGTGGCTTGTTTTGATTGATTAAACAATCTAACTTGGCCCCTGGGGTTGGTCTGTTCAGTTTGCTCAAGTCATTTGGAGCTAATGGCTAGGTATTTGAATGCTGTGCCATTAGAAGAGTTTAAAAATATAGGGGAGCCTGTAGTCATGAACTGTTTCTGGGCTGTGGTGGGCTTGGGGTTCCTTTTCTTGGAGAGTTACTTCATTGTTTGGTAGATCTAAGGATCCGTTGTTTAAGTAATATAGTATTTGATAGAAATGGAATAGTTAGATTGAAAGAGAAGTGTTGAGTTCATAATTGGTTGTGGAATTGTCAGAGACTGAAAGGCTCGTCTGAATTTATCTTGCATGCTGAACCTATTTTGTATTTCACTTGATTATGCACCTGGTCTCTATTTTTTGGGTTGCTCATTTATTTTTTTATTTTTCTTACATTTACTTGAAGTTGTAACTTTTAGTTTTGCTTGAAATTGGTCACCCCTGTTTGTTCACTCTTTGAGCAGGAGTCCTCAACCCCTAAATAAAAACAAACTAAACTGATATTTTTCAGTTTGGCTTTTATTTTGGTCTTTCTTGAAGAACAGTTTGGTTCCAGTCCTCAAACTTACGAACCGATGAAAGCTTGGTTTGGTTTTGGGATCGACTCTGACCTTACCTAAAACCAACCAGTGAACACCAATAAGGGTCGGAAGATAATTTTCCTTGCTAGTGGTTTCCAAAATTATACATTTAATAATAATAATAATAATAATAATAATAATAATAATAATAATAATAATTTACTCACACAGACTTGCTAGGGTTCCTAGCCAATCCATCTGTTCATTCAAGCATATTGTTTTCCAATTATTTGTTGCATCTTTGCTCGCAAGTAATATAAAGCTGAATTCTCCATGCTCAGGGTGATAGGAGCAGTTAACACCAGCTTGCTGGGGTTTTGCATCACAGCGATTGTTTTGCTCCTGATAAAGTGGCTTTGCTTTTGGTAGTTTTTTCTCTTTGAATCAAAGCTCTATGTAGTTTCGTACTGTTGTTTGAATGTTAGTATCCATGAAATTCTCAGTTTAGCATTTACATGGTACGCCAACTTTAGTTAACTAAGTATTCATGATTTTATAATATTGTTTGTGCTCACTTTGCAGACAAATCTAAAGGCATTATCTGGGGCAGTTTCTTATATAAACGATGTTGACCATGTGTCTCTTCTTCAATCATGATTTTTGGAATGAGCATGTGGAACTTTGTGCCTGATGTGATGGGTGCATTGCTTGAACTTGTAATATGCGTGGTATGTGGTCTTGCAATTATTTGCAATTGTATTTCTGTAGTGTGAGGGAACCATCATATATTTTTCTTGGTTTATCATTCTACAGGCTGCTTCAAATGGAAAATATGTTGATCTATGCCTTGATATGCTCATAAACAATTTTATGCCACCAATGGAATCACATATGCTCAGGAATGCATGTGTTCAGGCAATAAAGGAACAAGTTCTTCCTCGTGTGCATACTGGTCTAGAAGTCATTGTTGATTTGGTGCCTATGGCAGCCATAAATTTGTCTACAACAGTTGTCCAAACGAGGCCTATGTTCTTTAGGAAGGATTTCAACACGGATCATCTAAAATGTCATGTGAGTTCAATTAGCTGTTGTGGTTTTTTGGATTATTTTTCCCTCTTTGGATGTGCTCACGCTATCTCTGGATAGATGTTTAGTTAAGTAGTTGAAAGATATATTAAAGTTCTTCTTTCTAATTACAGTTAACCCATCCTGCAATATCCTATGGATAATATATCCTGAAAAGGGATCCTTTAAATAATTCCTGACGCCTCTTGTCTATGATTGTTGTTGGTATTTGTTCTTATTATTCATTTGCTCTTTACAGCTGCAGATACATTTGAAGAATATGCTAATGTTGGAGGGCGGTGCTATTAGAGAATTTGTTGGGAACAGTATGCTCGTGGAAGTGGTGAATATGCTGTCCAATTCTAGAATTGGATATAAGTGGTTGTAATAAGTTGGTTCTTGGAATTGCTCTTATTGTTTGCATCACCCTTAATGTTAAAGAGCTTTCCCTACAGGTTGCGATTGGCTAGGATGAAATGTTAAGGGATGATCTCTGTAAAGGCATCTTTACAATGGAGTTAGAAGATGAGGATGAGGTGGTTGATGACGATGGTCAGGCAAATAATGATGGTGAGGTATGATCATGATCCAGATTCCACAACTGATCATCATAGAGTTGTATTCATTTGTGGAACAGACAAATGAAAATATTATTTGTGGGTAGTCCAGTTAACTAAAATACTAAATACATGACCATTTTATTCCTGAGACCTCCTTTGAGTATTTCACCGCCTCCTGACTGTGCATGGTTGATGGCTGTCCAGTAAACTGAATACATGACTATTTCATTCCTGAGAACTCCCTTGAGTGTGAGAATTCCTTGACATGTATGGTGGCACTTGTGTGTATTTTACACTATTAGTGACAAAAAATTTACCTTACTGTGAACCTACTGATAAGCTTTTGTGCATGCATGCTGTTGTTCCTGTCTGCATAATGTGCATTTTTCATGTCGTTTGTGTGGAGATTGAAGAGTTTCAAAAATACTTGGAAACTCTGTACCATTAAGCTATTTGGTGATAGCTTCAAACTAATTGTTTTTAAAAATCATGCTGTCATGGCCTCTACTTCTGTTTCTATTGGTTTTAATTGTGAGATCAATGTTACATATCGATATTCAAGATATAGTCCCAATATGTTACTCTGTAAAGCAATTCTCATTCCATAATGCAGAGTATGTGGTGCTGAATGTGTTTTTTTATTATATATTGGGCAGCACATATATGATAGTTACAAATTGAATTTCTACCTTCTTGTCTTGGTGTCCAAAGTGAAAACTAATATCTTGTTATTTTCTCAGCTTCCAAGTACATTAATTCTCAAGAGTTTAGGTAAAAGTGTTACTGTTGACTTACTGGATAGCTTGATGATACAATTTTTGAGCATCTTGAAGCCTCTGCAGATAAGAAGCCTTTGGGTGAGGTATTTTCTGAAGTTATATTCGTTGAACTTCATGTCTTTATTTCATAGGCTTGCATCCAAAATTATTTTTTTCCCTTGATGTTGTTGGTATTTGAAACGCTTTTGTCTTCATTCATGGCAACTATCTTAACACATACAAGTCAAAGTTTGCTCAGGTAAGCAATTGTCTTGCTTTCATGTGTATATGTATGTGAATGGTTGGGATATGCTAACTGTTACTTTCATAGGCTTGCTAACTGTTACTTTCATAGGCTTGCTAACTGTTCACCATCCACATTAAGTTCCTAAAATTGTATAGAATGTGCATAGTCACATGGAATGTGGTTGTTGTCCTGATTCCCGAGTATCATTTTTTAATGAATGTTTGCATGTTCGATGCAGGATGAGTGCTAGGCTTATCTTGCTAGCTATTTGGCTCGTGGGAAGTTTCTATCAGTTTCCTCTCTCATAAATGTGTTGAAAAGGTTATGAGACATGCTTAACATTCTTTTTTTTCAACTATGAAGATCCAGTTAATATTTTGTTGTTTGTGTTGTTGCAACAACTTGATATATTAGAACAGAAAATCATTTAGGATAACTTATTTAATGTGCTGCTTGGGTTTATGGTGTTTTAGGCTGGTGGATTGGTGTTTGTGAAGAGTGGGTTTGTGACATGAATCCAAAAGCACCTCAAGCTTTCTATTATGCATGCCAGGTATATAGTGCTTTGATAAGTTCTGAAGTTGTCTTGACATGACTGATATTTCTTTCATATGATCTATTTTAGCTTTTTGGAAAATTTCATCATGGACCATGTCAACTTTAAATGTGCTTTCAAGATATCCTGTAATTGATTTTCTAATGTTCTTGTGTGTCTGTCCTGTAATTGATTGTCTAATATGTGTGTGTGTGTGTGTCTGTCCTGTAATTGATTGTCTAATATGTGTGCGAGCGCGAGCAATCTCCTATATTTTGTACTTATGGGATACAGAGACATTTCATTCTATTGACATTTTATCACGTCTATTGTCACTTAATGCTTTAGCTACCAAAAACAATGTTAGCACTACATCTTCACTACTTCCATTGCCATAAACAGCTTCACACTGACCACTTCCATTTGCCACACTACAGTACTTTCTTTTCTGTGGTTCATTGCTGCTTAGAAGCACAATGACTCCCATTACTGGTCCTCACCTGTTGCTCCATTATTGTTGCGATATCTTGTTTGTAATTACAAACCACTATTGCTATTGAATTGTTTAAAACTGCACATGATTGGAGTTTTCAACTTATTGCAACATCTATTCTACATACTCTAACAAGAGTTTCCTCAATTATCATATGATACATTCTTCCTGGTGGCAGCAGTTGTGAAACAGATGTATTGATGTTTTTTTCTTACCACAGGGAATTATGAACGTGCTCTGCTTTCAAATGAGATCAATATTGAATGTTCCTACGCTCAATCACAGCTTCTCCTCGTGTCTATAGAATCAATATTGAAGCACAAATTGGGGCCTTTGGAGGTGAGTGATGCGGCCTTAAACATAACCAACCCCCAACCCCCAACCAAATTTTGGAATAAAAATAAGAACTCGTCTTACCAGGTTCTAAGCTTCTATTGGTTTTGATGGATGAATAGTTGTGCTTGCCATCTATTGTTAATGAGTTTCTCAAACAAGCTAAAGCAGCCCATCTGTTCACCATCTCCAAAGCATTCATCTTTGAAGATTTGCTAGAATCAGATCTTTCTAGGGACTTTGATGGGCTGGAGTGGCTGGACATGTTCTTCCCATTTGACCCATGTTAGCTGAAGAAATGTGACGAGTTTGAATTCTTGGCTCTGACATTGGCTTGTCTTTTAAAGGGGATTTAAAAAAAAGAGTGAAATCCTCATACCACGCATTTTGGAGTTAGGTCACTTTAGCAAGTAAAGCGTTTAGAGGTAGGAAAGAACCATTTTTTGGTATAAAATAGATATTGACATTTACACAAGTAGCTGATGCTTCTGTTAGAAGTTTCATTTTGTTTTTCCTTGGAATTCTGTCAGAGGTTTCATCCGGCCGAATTTCTTATACTGGAACTGACACACGAGTGTCCTCTACTGGTCCAAATGAAGTTGGGTTACCTGAATTTGGGTTAGCATTACAAATAGAGGATGTTTGCCTTTAGCCCGTGGTCAACTTTGAGCCTGTCTCTTTATTGCATGGGAAAATGAGATCCTACATGGTTTTCAAGTTCAGAATGTCATCTTTCTAGATTATCTAATTATGCATGCATTGGAGTTTTCTCTCTTCGGTTTCTAAACTTTGGAGTGGTGAGTGAAAAACATTTTTTTTTTGTAACCCTTGTTGTTGGATTTTCATTACATCCAGGTATCAGAAACCATGTCAAAACTACGAACGATGTTGAAGAGGAAGACAACAGTGATGAAGATATTGCTGATGATTTTGGGGTTGTAAACCAAGAGAATTTCATGGAAGAAGGGATGGCAAGGAGTTTGACCAAGATATTGATCTTGATGAATTTGTCTATGGGATGAACAACAGGTTTGAAGTTTTGGGGCTGAACGAATGCCATCAAAGATATGACCCTCTACAAGTCCAGAGTCCTTATGATAAGTCTAAAAACTTTAAAAAGGAATAATACTTGCATTCAACAAGTTGATGAAAATGTTATTTTTCTTATTTTTTTCACTTGTCTCACCGAGTTTGGATCGGGCCAA